>WOR8_10006896_pt1 | contig 10845 bp, 11 predicted proteins | sample DeeMarSeWOR38_10_FD_19890 | JGI IMG/M metagenome (IMG submission 19890)
ACTGGGAATTTGAGGATGATCGTGATTATGATCAGCAAATCAAAGATGCGAATTATGAGACAACTTCCGTCTATGGATTTGGTCATCCGCTGTACTATAAAAACGTGATTGATGTCTTACGTGGTAATGCTGAGCCGGAGACGGATGGTAGGGAAGGGCTGAAATCGTTAGAAGTCCTCATTGCTGCCTATCTTTCAGCAAGAGATGGAAAAACAGTAAGTCTACCCCTGGAGTACTGACTATGGGCTATCAGGCACACGAAACCTCAATCATCGATGAAGGAGCAACCATAGGTAATGGAACCCGGATTTGGCACTGGACACATATATGTGGCGGTGCAGTAATTGGACAAAAATGTTCCCTGGGGCAAAATGTATTTATTGGCAATAAAGTCGTAATCGGTAATAACGTCAAAGTCCAGAATAATGTTTCAGTCTATGACAATGTCACCTTAGAAGACGATGTGTTTTGTGGGCCAAGTATGGTTTTTACAAATGTCTATAATCCTCGTTCAGCCATAACTCGTAAAGATGAATATCTCGATACCTTGGTAAAACAAGGCGCAACATTAGGTGCCAACTGTACAATTATATGTGGCACAACCATCGGGAAATATGCATTTGTGGGGGCGGGGGCAGTTGTTAATAAAGATGTACCAGATTATGCGCTAATGGTTGGTGTCCCGGCGCGCCAAATTGGGTGGATGAGTCGACATGGTGAGCGGCTTTCTTTGCCCCTTGTAAGTGACGGTGAAGCAAAATGCCAACATACAAATGAACGATATATAGTAAAAGATGGAAAATGTCATCTTTTGCGTAATTGATGTTTAGATATTGTGATGACGCTAATCTTAAATTTGATTAGTAAATCTAGTTATTTTGTGCAAAAAGCCGATCGTTATATTTATTAACAATAAAAAAATGTTATGAATCGTACAATTTTATAATGGCTATAATTATAGTAAAGTGACATAAATATTATTGAGAAATTACTAATAAAATGAGTAGATTATCAAACCTTATCAGCGCATATAAAAAATCAGATGGGATATATCATGCCACATTATATTGGAATACATACGAACAAGAAATCCTAGAAACAATTAATAAAATTGATATCAATGAATTGCGTTCTGGCAAATATCCAATATTAGCAACCTTTGGTTTTAATGATGTCGTTTATACATATCATCCATACATGCCATTATGGAAAAAAATTACGTTTAAATTCATTCATAAACATTTAATAAAAAATAGACCAATTTTGCCTTATGGATTGAGCTTATCAAGTATCAGAGAGATGGCGTATCATCATTGCGAACTAAAAGCTGAGTTAACAGGGTCTGTACCAATTAGCGATATAGGTATTTCTGATTTTGGAAATCCAGCAGATCTTTTTGAGGTGAATGATAAAAAATACACTATTTCTTTTTTAGATTATTACTTGCGTTATTGTTTTGCCAATAAGCATATCGATTTTAATGGCGAAGAAATAATTGTAGAGTTAGGCTCAGGTTCAGGCCATCAAATAGAAGTTTTAAAAAAAATATATCCTAAAGCAACTATATTTTGTTTCGATCTTCCATTACAAATTTATCTCTGTGAAACATACCTTTCTAATGCATTAGGGGAAGAAAATATTGTTAGCACTTCAGAAACTCAAAACTGGCAAAGTCTAGAAAAATATAAAAAAGGATGTGTACATTTTTTAGGAAATTGGCAGTTTCCTTTGCTGAAAAACTTTAAATTCGACGTTTTCTGGAACGCAGCAAGTTTTGGTGAGATGGAGCCAGAAGTGGTCAAGCATTATTTATCATATATTAAAGATCAGGCGGATTGGGTGTATCTTTTACAGGCACGTCACGGAAAAGAAACTGCTGGGATAACCCATGTCAGAAAATCGATTGCATTTGATGACTATCGTGAATATCTATCAGGTTATGCTCTGCATGGCGAAGAAGACGTATATCAATCTGTGCAAAGATTGTCTGCGTCAGGTGGTTATTTCGAGGCAATATGGAAAAAGATGTCCTAATCAAAAATATAATGAATTTATCAAAAGAGACTAGTTGGTAATGTTTAATAATCAAACAATTCTAATTACAGGTGGAACGGGTTCGTTCGGTAGAGAGTACACAAAAACGCTATTGGAAGAATATAAGCCTGCAAAAGTCATAATTTATTCGCGTGATGAGCTAAAACAATATGAGATGGGAAATGAATATAACAATGATTGTATGCGATATTTTATAGGTGATGTTCGGGATCGGGACAGGTTGATGCTGGCAATGCAGGGTGTTGACTATGTAATACATGCTGCAGCATTGAAACAAGTACCATCTGCTGAATATAACCCAATGGAATGTATCAAGACCAATATTCACGGGGCGGAAAATGTGATTCATGCTGCAATTGCAAACAATGTAAAAAAAGTTATAGCTTTATCTACAGACAAGGCAGCTAATCCAATAAATCTGTATGGTGCAACTAAATTATGTTCTGACAAATTATTTGTAGCAGCGAACAACATGGTAGGGATGAAAGCCACTCGGTTTTCTGTTGTACGATATGGAAATGTAGTAGGTTCGCGTGGTTCAGTAGTGCCCCTATTCAGAGATATTATTAATAATGGCGGAAAGGCGTTACCAATTACTGATGAGCGAATGACCAGGTTTTGGATTTCATTGCAAGACGGAGTGCAATTTGTATTGAAAAACTTTAAACGCATGCATGGTGGTGAAATTTTTGTTCCAAAAATACCATCAGCTAGAATTACCGACCTGGCTCACGCAATGGGACCTAATATGTCATTAGAAATCATTGGAATACGGCCTGGTGAGAAACTTCATGAGATTATGTGTCCGAAAGATGACTCGCATCTTACTTTAGAGTTTAATGATCATTTTGTTATAACTCCAAGCATTACATTTGTTGAACACCCAGATTTCTGTTGTAATGCGTTAGGAGAAAAAGGTAAGTTTGTCGATTGTGATTTTGAGTATAACTCCGGTAATAATAATCACTTCCTTTCGGTTAAAGAAATACAGAAATTGCTCTCATGTGTTCTATGATTCCATATGGACATCAAACAATAGATGATGATGATATCGAAGCTGTAGTTGAAGTGCTCCGATCGGAGTGGCTTACTCAAGGCCCAGTTAATACTCGGTTTGAAAAATGTATTGCGAATTATTGTGATGCAAGATTTGCGATCTCATTCAATAGTGCAACATCAGCATTACATATTGCATGTAAATCTCTTGGTCTTGCACATGGTGATGTATTGTGGACAAGTCCTAATACATTTGTTGCTAGTGCAAATGCAGCATTATATTGCGGAGCAAGTATAGATTTTATTGATATAGAACCTCAAACATATAACATTTCAATTAATGCTCTTGCGAAAAAACTTGAAATTGCAAAATCGAAGGGCCAATTACCGAAAATTGTAATACCTGTACATTTTGCTGGTCAATCATGTGACATGCAAGCGATCGGAGATCTTTCAAAAGAATATGGCTTCCATGTTATAGAAGATGCATCACACGCAATTGGTGGTAAGTACCAAGACAAACCTATAGGCAGCTGCATACATTCAGATATCACGATATTTAGTTTCCACCCTGTAAAAATCATAACGACAGGGGAGGGCGGGGTTGCTGTTACTCAGAATGAAAATATTGCAAATAAAATTAATCTTTTAAAGAATCACGGGATTACAAGAAATGTTCAAGAACTCAATAATAAAAAAGAAGGGCCATGGTATTATGAACAAATAGCTCTCGGTTTTAATTATCGTATGACTGAAATGCAAGCGGCACTAGGTGTTAGTCAAATGAAGCGTCTTGATGAGTTTGTTATGCGCCGAAGTGAATTGGCTAATCGCTACAATACTTTGTTATCTGATTTGCCAATAAATCTGCCAATGGTAAAAAGCGAATGTAAAAGTACATGGCATTTGTATGTTATATGTCTTGAATTAGAAAAAACTGCTAAATCTAGAATGGAAATATTTAATAATTTACGCCAAGCTGGTATAGGTGTAAATGTCCACTATATACCTGTTCATACACAGCCATATTATCGACAATTTGGTTTTAAACCCGGCGATTTTCCAATTAGCGAAAATTATTATGAAATGGCTTTAACACTGCCGTTATTTCCTAAACTAACAGAAAAACAACAAGATTATATTGTAAATAAATTAACCGAACAATTCGAATGAGAATAGCAGCGATAATACAAGCAAGGACTGGTTCTTCAAGAATGCCTGGAAAGGTATTAAAAAAAATTTGCAATAAAACAGTATTAGGACATGTTATCGATCGCGTTATAGCATCTAAAGCCTTCAATGAAATAATTGTTGCAACAACTGATTGTAAGCAAGATGATGAAATAGCTTTAGAGGCTCAACGAAACGGCGCTCTTGTTTTTCGCGGCAGTGAATCTAACGTATTAGAGCGGTATTACTTTGCGGCAAGAAAGTACAATGTTGATATAATAGTCAGGATAACTTCAGATTGCCCATTAATTGATCCTGATATTATTTCGAAACTCATAAATATATTTAAGGAATTACATCAAAAAGGTGATATCGATTACTTGTCAAATTGTCTGACTCGAACATTTCCGAGAGGGCTTGATATAGAAATATTCACTATACAGGCACTTAAGAATGCGCATGATGGGGCAACAAAAGTCTTCGAATTAGAACACGTAACACCATATATATATCAACATCCAGAAATATTCACTATAAAGAATTATGAGAACAATATAGACCTCTCTAACTATCGGTGGACATTGGATACCCCAGAAGATTTTGAGTTTATTTCTGAGGTATATAGCGCATTGTACAGTCCGGATAGAATCTTTAAAACAGAAGATATATTAAAATTATTAGATGAAAAAAGTGAATTAATTGATATTAATGCGCATATTGAACAGAAGACTCTGTTTTAATAATTAAATATAACGAGGGTGTCATGGGTAAATATAAAACGGAACAGGAAGAGTTTTGGGCAGGCAATTTTGGGGATGAATATACAGGAAGAAATATCGGGGCGAACTGGATAGCCAGCAACATAGCCTTATTTTCAAAAGTATTTAAAAGTACAGGTCGATTAAATACAGCAATTGAATTTGGCGCAAATATAGGGCTTAATCTGGATGCAATACGAAGCTTGATGCCAGAAATTAAATTATCAGCAATTGAAATAAACGAAAAAGCACTAACTGAGATAAAAGCGAACAAAAATATTGATATTTATGCGCAATCAATCTTGGACTTTGAACCACACAAGCAATGGGACTTTGTGTTGATTAAAGGCGTTTTAATTCATATAAATCCAAACCAATTGTCCAAGGTTTATGACCTGCTATATAGAAGTAGTGATCGTTATATCTGCATCGCAGAATATTACAACCCATCCCCAGTTGAATTAACTTATCGTGGGCATACGGGAAAACTATTTAAACGAGACTTTGCTGGGGAGATGCTAGATCGTTTTGATAATCTAAAGCTTGTAGATTATGGATTTGTATATCATCGTGATGTATTTCCACAAGATGATATAACATGGTTTTTATTAGAAAAATATTGATAAGTTAGAATGAGTGGTTGAAATGATTACGTATTGTAAGAAATGTATCATGCCAGACACAAAACCAGATCTTGTGCTAGATGAAGATGGTGTGTGTAATGCATGCAAGAGCTTTGAAAATCGTAAAGAAGTAGATTGGGATAAGAGAAGCAGCGAATTACTAACTTTGCTTGATAGATATCGTGCCAAAAATGATACAAACTGGGACTGTATCGTGCCAGTTAGTGGTGGTAAGGATAGTACTTTTCAAGTAATTCGTATATTACAACTAGGGCTTAATCCATTATGTGTTACTGCAACCACTTGTGATTTGTCTGAGATAGGTCGACGTAATATACAAAATATAAAAAATCTCGGTGTGGATTACATTGAATTTTCACCGAATTCACAGGTGCGCCGAATATTAAACCGTATTGGATTAACACAAGTCGGTGATATTTCATGGCCTGAACATGTTGGAATATTCACAATACCTGTCCGCGCAGCTGTGCAATACAATGTACCACTTATAATATGGGGGGAAAATTCGCAAAATGAATATGGGGGACCTGCTGCTGCTGCAGAACATAATGTATTAAATAGAAGATGGCTAGAAGAGTTTGGTGGTTTATTAGGCTTAAGAGTAACAGATTTAATTGGGCTAGAAGGGATAAAAAAGAAACACCTGATTCCATATACATACCCTACAGATGATGATCTGATGAGGGTTGGTGTCACAGGTCTTTTTCTCGGCTACTATATCCCATGGGATGGCTATTCCAATGCCTTACTCGCACAAGCATATGGATTTAACACCTTAAACTCAACAGTAGAAGGCTCGATAGTTAACTATGAAAATCTGGATAATCATCAAACAGGAATACACGACTATTTTAAGTTTCTAAAATTCGGATTTGGACGTGCAACTGATATTGCTTCACTCCATGTTCGTCGAGGTCGAATCACTCGCCAAGATGCAATTGATTTAGTAAAAAGACACGATGGGAAATTCCCTTGGTCTTATTTAGAAAAACCATTAGAGAAGATACTTGAGCCACTTGATATCTCAATTGATCAGTTTATTAATATATGTGATCGCTTTACAAATAAAAAATTGTTTGAGAAAGATGCGCGTGGGAATCTGATAAAAGACAAATCTGGTAATCTAAAAAAATTAAACTATGATAATTCATGAGTACGCTCATAATAGATTATGAAATGGGAAATTTAGGATCGGTACGGCGTTCCCTCGAGGAATGTGGAGCAGACGTTAGAATTAGTAATGATCCTAAAGACTTAAAGTTTGCATCAAATATTGTTTTGCCCGGCGTTGGTTCATATTCCGACGGCATGAATAGTCTGAATAAAAATGGCTGGGTTGACCCCATTAAATGCGCAGTAAGCCAGGATAAAATCCCATTATTAGGAATCTGCTTGGGGATGCAATTGTTATCTGATTATGGTTATGAGGGTGGAGAAACGAAGGGCCTCGGGATTATTCCGGGAAAAGTAATTAAGATTGAGAAATGTAGTAACAACGAGAGAATACCGCACACTGGATGGAATGAAGTATACCATAATGATAAAAGTCAATTATTTAGTGATATACCGGATGGTGCAGACTTTTATTTTGTCCACAGTTACTGCTTTATGCCAGAAAATGATAATACTATTCTAGCAACCACGCCCTATTGTGGGACTGTGGTATCTTCAATTTCGAAAGACTGTGTTTTTGGTGTGCAATTCCATCCGGAAAAAAGTTCGAGAGCAGGTTTCCAATTACTTCGTAATTTTCTACATATCATTTAAATATGTTAAAAACTCGTATAATTCCAACATTATTATGGAAGAATTTTGGATTGGTAAAGGGAATATCATTCGACAGTACACGTAGAGTTGGATCGGTTATGCCAGCTATTAAAGTTTATAACACTCGTGATGTTGATGAATTAATATTATTGGATATTGCAGCAACAGAAGAAGTTCGCGAACCTGATTACGACGCGATTGAAGAGTATGCGGCAGAGTGTTTTATACCATTAACAGTTGGTGGTGGTGTAAAGAATATTGAGATGATAAAAAATTTATTACGTGCTGGAGCCGATAAAGTTGTCATTAATTCAGCTGCGTATGATGACCCACACTTAATCAGTCAAGCTGCTAGTAGATTTGGAGTTCAATGTGTGGTTGCTAGTATTGATGCGCGCTGTAATTCTGATGGTAAATATGAATGTTATAGCCACTGTGGAAAACACCCAAGAAGTATAGCCCCAAAAGAATGGGCTATGAAATTAGAAGACTTGGGTGCAGGCGAAATTATTATTACCTCAATTGATAAAGACGGTACTATGAGTGGTTATGACTTAGAACTCATCAGGCAGGTGGCAAACAATGTAAATATTCCTGTAATCGCATCAGGTGGTGCAGGTAATTATGAAGATTTGTATAAAGCCATCTGTGAAGGTAATGCTTCTGCTGTTGCGGCGGCAAGTATTTTTCATTTTACAGAGCAGACACCATATGAAGCGAAAAAATACCTCAACAAGAACAACATTCCGATTCGCGATAGCCGAATAAGGAATCAATAACTTGCAAATTGCATTTCGAGCAGATTCATCATATCAAATTGGCACTGGGCATATAATGCGATGCTTAGCACTTGCGAAAGAATTGTATGAAAAGAATACAGAAATTGTGTTTGTATGTAGAGATTTGCCTGGTAACATTTGCGATAAAATAAAGTCATATGGATTTACTGTCTTTCTTTTGCCATTTACCCCAGAATTCAACACGCCAACTGATCAACTGAATAATCTATCTAACAGTATTATTTACGAGGATGCGTCTTCTACTTGCGAGATATTATCTTCATATCCATTATTTGATTGGTTAATCCTTGATCATTACAGTTTAGATCAAAAATGGGAAGACGTTGTTCAACCTATAGCCAAGCGTATATTTGTGATAGATGATATGGCAAATCGGCCACATAATTGCGATGCAATTCTTGATCAAAATCTGCACAAGGATATGGAATATCGTTATCAAAATTTGTTGAAAACAAATTGCCGCCAATTTATGGGTCCACGATATGCACTATTACGTTCTGAATTTAAAAAGCAACGTCAGGTATTTCAGGAAAAAAATAAAACTATTGAAACGTTGCTGATTATGTTCGGAGGGACAGATCCAGATAATGAGACGCTTAAAGTATTACAGGCACTAATAACGATAGAAAATATTGATATTCAAATTAACGTAATAATTAGTGAGAAAAACCAATATCTCAATAAGATAAGAACATTAATTGGTCAAATTAAAAACGCCTGCTTGATATCGAACCCAAATAATGTTGCAGAACTAATGGCAAATGCAGACCTTGCCATTGGTGCGGGTGGGAGTTCATCATGGGAGCGATGTTGTGTTGGTCTTCCAAGTGTGCTTGTTTCGATGGCGGAAAATCAAGAGGAGGTATGCGCTTCGCTATCGGATGCTGGGGCAGCAATTTATATAGGCTCCACTAAAACTACAACTGTATCTCAATATAAGTATTTGATACCTTATCTTATTAATAATCCGGAACACGTAGATAGAATGCGTAAAAGAGCGCGAGAGTTAGTAGATGGAAGAGGATGTGAACGCATCAAAAAGTGGATATATACTCCAGATATCAAATTACGCTTTGCAGGAAAGAATGACTGCATACCGATGTTTTACTGGAGAAATGACATTAATACCCGCAAATACTCACATGATCCAACACCATTAAATTATGACAAACATCTTGCATGGTGTAATGAGGCAATAGCTGATCCAAAATGTGTAATATTGGTCGCGGAAATAGAAAGCTTGTCTATCTCAATAGTACGATTCGATATAAATAATGGAAATGCGAAAATATCACTATATCTCGTACCAAAATATGCCGGTCAGGGTCTTGGGGAGCATGTATTAAAATCAGCTATTAAGTGGGTGAAAAATAATTATCCCAACATAAATGAGTTAAGAGCAGAAATAAAGTCTGAAAATATTCCTTCTCTAAAAACATTTATTAATGCAGGGTTTAGTGAAAAAAATAGAGTTTTCGTATTTGAATGTGCAGATTCCTGACAAAACAATTTAAATTCATAGGTTCAAGAGGTAATTATTGCAATGTTTATCGGTGATAGAGAAATCGGACGCCACCATCCACCATTTATTATTGCCGAGATGTCAGGCAATCATAATCAGTCATTGGATAATGCATTAAAAATAGTAGAAGCTGCAGCTGCTGCTGGTGCCCATGCTCTTAAGATACAAACCTACACAGCGGATACAATGACACTTGATTTAGCAGACGATGAGTTTTTAATATCAGACCCAAATAGTTTATGGAAAGGCGAGTCACTATATAAATTATACCAAAAAGCTCATACCCCATGGGAATGGCATCAAGAGATATTTGAATATGCCAGAAACTTAGGACTTATTGTCTTTAGCAGTCCATTTGATGAAAGCGCCGTTGATTTTCTCGAAAGTCTCGACGTCCCTTGTTACAAAATTGCATCTTTCGAAAATACTGATATTCCATTAATTCGTAAAGTTGCAGAAACTGGTAAGCCGATTATTATATCAACAGGTATGGCAACTGCAGGTGAGATTGAAGAAGCAATAAATACTGCTCGCTCAGCAGGATCAAAGGATATTATCCTCCTCAAGTGTACGAGTACTTACCCCGCAACACCGGATAATACAAATATCAATACAATTCCAAATATGCGTGACTTATTTGGGTGTGAAACAGGAATATCTGATCATACTATGGGGATTGGCGTTGCCGTTGCATCAGTAGCACTAGGAGCAACAGTTATTGAAAAGCATTTAACATTGTCGAGAAAAGAGGGGGGAGTTGATGCTGAGTTTTCAATGGAATCAGATGAATTTAGAGAGCTTGTTATTGAAACTAAAAGAGCTTGGCAGGCTCTAGGGCAAATAAAGTATGGTCCATATAATGAAGAAAAAAAATCTTTGGTTTTCAGACGTTCTCTTTATGTCGTCGAGGACTTGAAAGCTGGGGACTTTATTACTGATAAGAACGTTCGTTCAATCAGGCCAGGGTATGGGTTACCAACTAAATTTAAAGATATTTTAATAGGCATGCGGGTTGTAAAAGAAATTAGGAGAGGCACACCATTGAGTTGGGATTTAATCAGAAAAGAAACTAATTAGTATAGATAACAAAAATACTACAATTTTATTATAATTATTTGTTTCTAAATATAGTG
>WOR8_10006898_pt1 | contig 10844 bp, 5 predicted proteins | sample DeeMarSeWOR38_10_FD_19890 | JGI IMG/M metagenome (IMG submission 19890)
CCAACATTCTGCTGAATCTGAATTTCCTTCGGATCCTGTACGTTTGAATGCCGAAAAAAGTTATACCGCATATATTTCAATATAGATCAAAAACCTTTCACTTTGGATTGGGAGGTAATTATGCTACCAATATCGCATACCTTCCGGACTTTTCTTACTCTCCTGTTATTTGGCCTTTTTTCAACGGGCCTGCTGGCTCAGGGAGACCTCATCGGGCCTGTCTATCCGCCGCCGCTCGGCAATACCAATACGGTCGCCGGTGGAGCCGATGCGATCGGTAAAACCGGAGGTATCACCTGGACCATCGGCAATGTCGCCCTGGTCGCACATGATGAGGTATACTGGGGACCGGTCCACCAGATGATCAGAATGTCCATGAACAATAACACGTTTACGGCAGACGAGGTTATGGACTATCGCCCGGACCTGTCCAACCTGGGCAATGGCGTAATGATCTTTACCGGTGTGACAAATACCACCGGCTATTCGTCTGCGGTTTATACCCGCTGCATCATAACGGTGACAACCACCGGCGGGACACCGCTGCCTCTGACCGACGCGTCGGTGCTGGGACTGCCTGAGGATGTCGGTGCGGTGGGTTCACTACGCGACTGGGGGGTAACAGCTACCGGATATTACAAGGTAAATCTCAGGCTGGAAGCGGGTTTCTCAACCAGCAGTTATCAGCCGGCGTTTCTGTTTTTCGATAACTATCACTCCGGCGGTCAGGTGTACAGTGACGTCGAGGCAGGTTTTTACTATATAAACAGTCCGCCTGTTCTGGAGATCAACAATACGATTACCATGCAGGAAGGACAGACGGTAGTCATCCCGCAAACGGTACTCAAATCCCGGGATGTGGAAAGTCTGGTCACGCAGGTCGTCTATACAATCGGTCCGGCTGTACCGGCACACGGAGTACTTCGCCTGAACAATGTCGCCTTGAGTGCGGGGGGTACTTTCACTCAGGATCATATCAACAAAAACCAGGTAACCTATCAGCATAACGGGGATGCCAGCCCCAGTGACGAATTTTCTTTCAGGATCAGCGATGCACAGGGTGCGACCATGCCGCCTGCTGCGGTAACACCTTATGTTTTCAATATCCAGATCAGCCAGGTCAACCACCCGCCTGTTGCGGTAAACAGTTCCGGAACGGCGACTGTCGGCACAACCTTTTATGGTCAGTTCCAGGCGACCGATTCCGACCTGCCCGCTCAGCCGCTGACTTTTTCACTGGTTCAGAACGGCAAAAAAGGTACGGCAACCCTGCTCAATTTCAATGACGGATCCTTCAGTTATAATGCGAATAATGATGCCTTCGGGCTGGATACGCTTATTTTTCAGGTATCCGACGGGGAAGCCAGTTCGGTGAATCCCGGACTGTTTATCATTACCCTGATCAATAACCGGGCTCCGGTGATCACCCCGATCGCGGATGTTACGATGGCAGAAAACGAAACCAGAACAGTCACGATCAGCACCAGTGATCCGGATGGCAATCAGGTCACTCTGACAGTCAACAACCTGCCGTCCTTTGCCACCTTCAGCACGCCGGGCGGGGGCACCGGCACCATCCAGTTCGCTCCCCTGACCGGTGACATCGGGGATTATCCCGGAATCGAGGTGATTGCCGAGGATAACGGGACGCCGGTACGATCCAGCCGGGAGGAATTCAACCTGACGGTCCTGCCGGAGATCAAGCCGGTGATAAGTCTCAATCCGTCGGGATTAATTGATTTCGATACGGTCCGGATCGGCAGCGATTCGACGGTTGTTGTGAATATTTACAATCTGGGCAATGGTGTGCTTACTGTCGAGGATATTGTATTAAGCGGGGGTAATGCCGGTGAATTCACCGTCGGGAGTCCGGTATTTCCGTTCGATATATCCCCGGGGGATTCGGCCGGATTTACGGTAACCTTTGCACCGTCAGTCGAGGCGCTGAGCCAGACAACACTGATCATTGACTCCAGCGATCCGGCTAACGATCCGGTGGAGGTCACTTTGCGTGGATACGGCATCCATCCGCCATCGGATGTGCTTTATCATCTGGGGGATCTTAAAGCGCCCCCGACGGTTGTGATCGAGTATCCGGTTGACATTGAGATCTTTGAGAATAAAGAGCTGTGCGCCTTTGGATTCAATCTGTCCTTCGATCACGCTGTCCTGACCTATCAGGACTGGACGCGCGGGTCGGTCATCCCTTCCAGCGGCTATAACACCGCCGCAACGCTGATCAACGACAGCACGCTCAACATATCGGGATTCAGAAAAAACGGATCTCCGATAACCCGGAGCGGTGATATAGCCCATATTGCTTTTCTCGTCAATGCCGGCGCACCGCTCGATACCAGTGATCTCCATATTATTCATCCGTCGGCAGGGGATTGCCTGGGCAGGGATCTGGTCGCCAACAGTTACGATACCGGCCATATTATAGTCGATATCTATGCCCGTCTGACCGGCAGGATCAACCATTTCGATCCGCTTGCCCCCGAGCTGGGCCGCCCGCTGGCCAAAATCCCGGTTCTGCTGACCGATCCCGGCGGCAATATCGTCGATCAGACGGTCACAGACGCAAACGGATTTTATGTGATCGACAGTGTGCTGACCCTGCAGGATTATATACTCATGCCGAAGCTGATCGATGACGAAACCAACCTGCGGCGAACGGTCAACTCCACCGATGCCTATCGTGCTTTTTCGGCAGCGAACGAGAGCATCCCGTTCCCGAACAGATTTCAGTATGAGATCGGTGATGCGAATAACAACGATGATTTTAACACCACAGATGCCTATGTCATTTTCCAGCTGGCCAGCTATCAGATGCTGAATCTCAGATCATATGGCCTGGACGACTGGAATTTCGTCCCGGTGCAGTCCATCAGTCTGGCCAAATGCACGGTTGATAATCCCCATGAAATCGAACTATTCAATTTACTGCGGGATACGGATGGTCTCGATTTTATCGGCGGCATAAATGGTGATGTAAATGGAACCGGCAATGACCTGTTAAACTTTCCGAAAATTCAGGCTAATCCGGTAACCTTCAATATCGCCGCCGCCCGGCTGTCAGCGGATGGAGTGCTGAGTGTTCCGGTAAAAATCGAAACAAACGGGGAGACAGTCTGCGCCCTGCAGTTTGAGATTGCCTATAATGGGGCTCAGATGGAATATGCCGGGTATCTGCCAACTGAAATGACACCGACAGCCGAAAAATGGATGCTTTATCTCGAGAAGACGCCGGAATATAAAATAACCACAGCTGCTTTCGTGATGGATCAGCAGCATGCACTCCGGGGCAACGGGGTGCTGGTATATCTGCATTTCAGGATGAAAGGGGACCCGAAAACATCCGGTGAAATGTCATTTAGCTTCACCGGAACACCCGTTGCCGGCGGACCGGATGGCTATGATCTGCCGGTTTCGTGGGGAGACGGAATCCTGAATGTCGAAGAAGCCATCTTACCTGCACAAATCGTTTTGAATCAGAATTATCCAAATCCGTTCAATCCTAGCACGACGATTGAGTTTACCCTGCCGGAAAACAGCCGGGTCAGCCTGAAGATCTACAATACCATCGGCGAGATTGTATCAACACTGGTGACCGGTGACCTGCCGGCAGGCAGCCATCGGTATATATGGGATGCTTCCGGTCTTGCCACCGGTGTCTATTACTACCGGCTGGAAACTCGGGAAACTGTGCTGACCAAAAAGATGCTGCTGCTGCAATAAATGTGATCAGCAGAGGGCAGTTTAAATGGTGAGTTGTGAGTTGGTATCAACCGGGAACCTGGAACTCGGAGCCCGGAGCTCCGAGTTCCGCGTTCCGAGCTCCTGACAACTGCTTACTGCCTGCTGCTTCCATTTTTTCCAGAACACGCCGGATATTCCGCAGCAGATCGGAAATCCCGAACGGCTTATGGACAAAATTTTCGCGCTCCTCCGGTTCCAGCCGGTCCAGAATTTCGGTATTGGCGTAGCCGGAAATAAAAAGAACCTTCAATCCGCCATCCTGTTTCTTTAGTTTCCGGTAAAGATCAGGCCCGTTAATGCCGGGCAGGATCATATCGGTGAGCAGCAGGTCGACATGTTTTTGCGTATGCGTAAAATAATCCAGCGCCGCGGCACCGTCACCAGCCTCCTCGACCGAATAACCGTGGAGGCGCAGGGCCTGCGCCGTTATCACACGCACCGACGGATCATCCTCGACCAGGAGAATATGCTCCGTTCCCTGGAAAGTTTGTTCATCATGCCGGACATGATTTTTATCCATTCGGGAATCACACTCCGGCCACAGTATGGTAAAGGTGGTGCCAACGCCGACTTCACTGGAAACGCTGATATTTGCATTGTTTTGTCGGACAATTCCGTAAACCGTTGACAGGCCGAGGCCGGTGCCATTTTCTTTGGTTGTGAAGAACGGTTCAAATATCCTTTCCTGAACAGCCTGGTCCATACCGGCCCCGTTATCGCGAATTACGATCTGTATCTGCCGTCCGGAATCATCCTCCGAAAGCATGTTCGTGGCGATACAGATTTCTTTCTCCGCCTCCTTCCAGCTGTGACCGGGAAACGCATCCCGCGCGTTAATCATGAGGTTTAACAATACCTGTTCAAACTGAACCGGGTCGGAAAGAATACCGGCGATATGTTCATCAAGGCGGTAACGGATTTTGATGTCTTCACCCAGCAGGCGGCTGAACATTTTCTGCATATTCAGGATGATCGTATTGGGATTGATGACCACCGGGGATCCTTCCTGTTTTTTGCTGAACATAAGCAATTGACGGGTAAGGTCTGCCGCCCGGTCTGCGGCTGATTTTATAGCTTTAATATCACCGGTGGTCACGGGATCACGGTCTCCGACATTGTTGAGGGCAAGTTCACAATGCCCGTTGATCACGGTAAGCAGATTATTAAAATCATGTGCAATCCCGCCGGCAAGGGTGCCGATGGATTCCAGCTTTTGTACCTGAAAAAGCTGCTGTTCCAGATTTTTCTTTTCGCTGATGTCACGCATGGAACCGACAATTTTTACCGGTTTACCGTTTTCGTCCAGAGCCAGCGAAGCATTAATTGATACTATGTGCTGGTTTTCCATTTTGTCTTTTAACTGCACTTCGTAATTTTCAAGCCGGCTTTCACGCATGATATCCGCCATAAATCCGTTGTGTTTTTCCGGCTGCGCATAAAAATCCTGCACCGGCCTGCCGACCAGCTCCCACACCGGATAGCCGAGCAGTTCTTCGGCGCGATGGCTGATCTCCAGAATCCGGCCGTTCAGACTAATCTCTAAATAAATATCCTGAATGTTGGTATAGAAATTCCGGTATTTTTGCTCACTCTCGTGCAGTCGGTTCAGGGAGTTCAGGATGTGGTTTATTAATATACGGATTCCGATCGAGATCACGGTTAATATCAAGATGAGCAGCAGCAATTCCGACCAGACGTCATCCGGGTGCCAGACAGGTTGCCGGGTAATTTGTTTTACCAGAACCAGAACTACCGGAGAGGAGATGGTTAGCAGCGAGAACAGAATGAATAATTTTCGGTTCAGCAGCAATGCGGCGATCACCAGTATGCCCGGCAGGCTGACCATTGAGAGATCATGTAAACCGTCGCCGATATAGGTGGAATAAAAAGATCCGGCCAGAAAGATGGACAGTGAAAGCCAGCTGGTCAGGCGGATCCAGCCGCGATTCAGCAATATCAGTGACAATAGCAGGCCGACGGACATGACGGCGGTCAGTCTGGTTGTTTCCAGCCATTTGCTGGCCAGCGCGATAACCGATATCGAGAGAACGGCGACAAGACAGTACGATAAAATTATCCGGAGTATTGCCGCGATGCGGATGTAATTATTGCTGTAGATATCCTCCGAGCGCAGCGAGAATGTCAGAAATTTTGAGTCCACTTCAACATCCGTCTTAATTTAGTAATCCAATTAATTGATACAATATCGGCAAAAATATGCAACAGGTAAACTCCCACGCCCAAATAATATTATGTTACGAGGTGCAATACCGGTACAGTTATTTCAGCGAATAGCATCGGGCACCGTCCGGATCGTTTTTTCCGGTCCCAAGAGAGATGGCCATCGGGACCAGCATATCAGGATAAAAGTCAGTCAGGGTGTCGCGCGCCTGGAGCTGCACCAGCAGTCGGGCAATGCCTCTTTCTACCTGGTAAATAATTCTGTAAATTTCTACATTATACATTCATATCATATACGGGAGGAGAGCAGTATGAAGGTATTGAAAATTATCGGCATCGTTATTGTCGTGATCATTATTGTGGTGCTTGTACTCGGGCTGGTCGCACCGAACGAATTCGTTGCCGAGCGCAAAACGGTTATCGATGCCCCGAAGGAGCTGGTGTACAATCAGATTAAATACTGGCGCAACTGGCAGGCCTGGTCGCCCTGGGCCGAGCTGGACAGCGCCATGGTGGTGGAAGTCAAAGGGGTCGACGGCGAAGTTGGCGCCATCTACAGCTGGGTCGGCGATCCGGAAAAGACCGGGTCCGGGGAGATGACCAATACGGGTATGAAGCCCTACACGGAGGTCCAGTATGAACTGCATTTTATCGAGCCGTATGAGAGTGTTGCCGACGGCTGGATGCGTCTGGAAACCGTTGAGGAGAACAAGACCGAGGCGGCCTGGGGTTTCAAGGGTGAAATGTCGTTTCCGATGAACATCATGCTGCTTTTCTCCAGTATGGATGAAATGATGCAGCCGTCCTTCGACCGGGGTCTGGAACTGCTTAAGGGTATCAGCGAAAAGCACTATGCGGAGGTCTCCGGGTACCGGGTGGAGGAGATTGATTACCCCGGAAAGACGTTTGCCGCCATCAGGGATGTGGTGTCCATACCGGATCTGCACGGTTTTTTTGCGCAGTCCTATGCATCGATTACCAGCGAGATCGGCAGGAACCAGGCCCGGATGACCGGCATTCCCTGCGCCTTATATTATGAGTGGGATGAACAGAATAATAAAACCGAGCTGGCGGCGGCGATCCCGGTCAATCGGGTGATCAGTTCCGAGGTGGTCCAGTCGATCGAGCTGCCATCCCGGAAGGCGTATACGATTGACTACTATGGGCCCTACGCTGGTTCAGCCGGGGCGCACATGGCGCTGGATCTGTATCTGATGCAGAACGGTCTGGAGCAGATCCCGCCGGTAATCGAAGAGTATGTGACCGATCCGCAGAGCGAGCCGGATTCGACCAAGTGGCTGACCCGGATTTATTATTTTGGAGAATAGGATTTAGCAGGCATGATCCAGTGAGCAGCAGGCGGTTGTCGGGCGCTCGGAGTTCGGAACGCGGAACTCCGAGTTCCGAATTCCAAGTTCCCAGTTGATTCCAACTCACTACTCACTGTTTTTTCATACATCCTCTTGCACCGTGTGATCTGAGAATCGTATATTTAACATTTCCAGTGGCGCTTTAGCTCAGCAGGTAGAGCAACGGACTGAAAATCCGTGTGTCCCCAGTTCGATTCTGGGAGGCGCCACAAACCTTAAAGCCTTGTTAAGTAAATACTTACAAGGCTTTTTTATTTAGTAAAATCCACTTATTTTGGTGTTAAAAATTGACTACAATGTTACTACAAAGTGGGATTTTTGGGGTGTTTTCGGGGTAATTGACTACAATCCTTACTACAAAATGAAAAGACCTAATCGGGTGAGATTAGGTCTTGTTGGTAGAAAATATATTTTTAGCATAGATTATCGAAGTAAAATCATTTTCTGTACTTCTGTGAAAGTTGCAGAAAATATATTCGTTAAAAATTATTCTGGGGAAACTGACTGTCCACTGTTGTTTCTTTTACATAACTCATTATTAATTTTTTTCAAGCCATTTGTCATGGGTATTGATACGGCAATAAGACCAGCAAGACTTAGTAAAAGAGTATATTTATCCGTCCAAATAGAAGTTATAATTACGATTATTGACACCCCAATAAGAACTCCCAGAATAAACAACGCTAACTTTTTTTTCTTTGTCAGCAACTCCGTACTCAATTCTTCAATATTCTTTTTGCTCATACCTGTTTCCTCCCTTATAGTGAGTAGTCTCGATATAAATCGCCAAAACTATTTTAGACTGATTCTATATCAAAATAATAGACACCCTCGTTATTTCCAAATTGATTTATTTAACTTCTACTCAAGATAAATAGAGTTTAATATTGAATTCGTATCTCCTTATGGATGTCGTCGATTGATTTCATTGTTACTACAAATGGTCGTTTTGGGGTGTTTTTAAAGTGATTTACTACAATCCATACTACAAAAAGAAAGACCGAATCGAGGGGGATTCGGTCCTCTTCTAATTTTTTTTTGAAATAGTAAAAGGATTTACAAGTCGCGCTGTAGTTATCAGTTTATTCGAAATATACCAGAAGCAGTTTTTGGTGCTATAACTGGCCCATCAGGGGTCTCTAAAACCTGCCAGGTTATAACGCCACTCATGTGTACATTACGACCATACCACATTTCAAAAGGCTCATTTGCTTCGTCTATTTCACCGTTCATCCGATACTTAGTGGGTTCAGGAGGCTTATTTGCCAGGGTAGTAACGCCAACATCTGGCCCTCCCAAGTAAACAACATCTTCATCTGCTAAATCATATATTTCAAAGTATTCTTCGAAAGGACTTGCTTGTGAATACTCTTTGAAAGGACTAAGGTGGTAGAATCTTATACCATATATACCATCAAATTCTCCATATCCATCAAAAGTTACTGTGCCTACCCATACGGGCTCTTCAGGCCATGTACCAAAGGTAAAATCTAAGGCCATCGTGCCTATGAGGTTTGGTAATGGTTTTGCCAAAGAAGTTATTATCTGCTCACCTTGGCTTAATTCAGGTGAGAAAGCACTTTCTTCCTGGCAACTAAAAAAAATCATAACAGAACCAATGACCAAAAAAACAAGAATTAAGTGTCTCATTGTATCCTCCTTCACAATTAAAACCATGAAACAGAATTATTTTTTTATTGTAAAGACCATTCCTCAGGAATTAATTATTCATGAAAACTTAAGGTGGACTTTTATTATGTGAATAAAATTCCATAAGTCAAAACCGACATTATTTTTATAAATTTTAATATTTATGTCTCAAATCAGGTTGTCTGAGTAGTTCAGTATGAATAATGTTAAATAAGACGATGTCTGATAGAATTATAGGATAGGATATATGGTAAATATAACACATGGGTATGGGAATACAAGGAAAATCTCAACTTGTCGTATTCCCTTTGTGATGTCGTCGATTGATTTCAATATTATACAAAACGTCATTATTGGGGTATTTTCGGGGGAAGTTACTACAATTTTTACTACAAAATGAAAGACCGAATCTTATTGGGAATCGGTCTTCATTGAACAAAAATATTTAAGATGTGAAGGTCACTTGATTAAAATCATCTTCTTGACTTCCCTGTAGTCACCCGCCACCAACTGATAGTAGTATATTCCACTTGACAGATTTTTCCCGTCAAAGGTATAAGTATGGTTTCCCTGATTTAGTTTTTTTGAGACAAGGGTCGATACTTCTCTCCCGAGAATGTTATAGACTTTCAGTTCGACAAATTCAGATTTGGGTAGAGAAAATTCGATGGTGGTTGATGGGTTGAAGGGGTTGGGGTAGTTTTGGAGGAGATGATAGCGTGCGACTGGTTTGGGATCGCTTTTTACAATTTTTAATGGATCAATAGTAGTTTTTATCAGCCAGAAATCAAATGATCCTGCACCAAATGAACCTGTAAATCCGGCGATAATGAAACCCCTATCAGGGGTTTGTTGAATATATTTTGCGCCATCATTTTTTTCACCACCAATGGTTTTTGTCCAAATTGTGTCACCAATAGCATTTGTCCTTAACAACCAAACATCATTATTGCCACTTCCATACGAGTTTGTAGTTCCAGCAATAATAAATCCATTTTCTTCTACTTCTCTGATACAGTTACCCGATTCATACCCTTTACCAGCATATGACTTAGTCCATACTATATTACCGTCAATATCAGTTTTAACTATAAAAACGTCATCATTCAACCAAATTAATTCTGTAGTTCCTGAGATAACATATCCCCCATCACTGGTTTCCTGCACTGATTTACCCCATTCTCTTCCGCCATTGTCAAACATCTTTGTCCAAAGTGTATCACCTAATGAATCAGTCTTTACAAGCCATAAATCAGACGAATAGGCGTTGAATGAATCGGTGTGACCGGTTAATATATATCCCTTATCTGATGTTTGTTGAACCGAGAAACATATATCAGTATCGTTACCTCCATATTTTTTTGTCCACAGCGTATCACCGGTTGAATCTGTCTTGATCAACCATAAATCAGAATTATAACTTGATGTAAAAGATTCTGTAAATCCAGTGATTATATATCCCCCATCGATGGTTTGCTGCGCATCATACCCGCAATCATATTCATTTCCGCCAAACGTTTTTGACCATACTGTATCGCCCAAGGAATCTGTTTTGATCAACCAGACATCATACCCCCCTGCACCAAAGGATGATGTACTACCCGAAACAATGTATCCGCCATCCAGGGTTTGCTGAACATAATAACCCCAATCATCGCCACCTCCTCCATATATTTTTGTCCAGCGTAGATTCCCTAATGAGTCGGTTTTAAATAATCCAACATCGCTATTACCATCCCCATGATTGTTTACTCCGCCGGTTACAATAAATCCTCCATCTGAAGTCTGTTGTACGGTCTGACCTCCATCATAATAATTCCAACCAAACGTCTTTGTCCACAACGTATCAGGCTGTCCAAAACCCGGTTGAATCAACAAAACACA
>WOR8_10008301_pt1 | contig 10843 bp, 7 predicted proteins | sample DeeMarSeWOR38_10_FD_19890 | JGI IMG/M metagenome (IMG submission 19890)
ATCGAGGTGCTCGCGACGAAGGAGTTGAGATCCGCCGTCGAACGGTCGATTGCAGACGAGGAACGCGCCGGAACTCCGCTCGCCGACGGCGAGAAAATCGACCCGAATTTCGCGGACGCGATCGAACTGAGGCGTCTGCCGGGTGTCGGACCGACGAGAGCGTCCGCGATCGTCCGCGACCGACGCGCAAACGGACCCTTTCGATCCCTCGAGGACCTGGAGAGGGTCAAGGGCCTGGGCCGTGCGACTGTCGAGAGCCTGTCTCCCCACCTGGAGCTCGTATCCCGGCCCCCGCCGGTGGACGCATCCGACCCGCGCCTCGATCTGAACCGGGCGGGAAGCGCGGAGCTGACCGAACTGCCGGGGATCGGGCCGGCGCTGGCCGAGCGGATCATCAGATTTCGAGGGGAGCGAGGGGCGTTTCGATCTGTGGATGAGCTTCGGGACGTCCCGGGCATCGGCCCGGCAACCGTGGAGAAAATCCGGAATCGTGTACGGATCCGGTGATCCGGCGGCCCGGCCCGAAACCCCCTCAGCCCGCGTTTGTGGCCAAAAATCAAGGACGAATCGGGTGGCGCGGCAGCGGGCACACGTCTTGCTCCCGACGATTCGCGCGGTGGCATTCGACCCGGGACGCAATTCGGCCCGCCGCTCGATCGCATCGCCGCAGCTTGCGGCGAAACTGAGGATCCACTGGAAGATACGGACACCTATGGCATCTGCAGCTCTCGGGAATGACCGAATCGGTGAGCTGCTGATCAGGGAAAACCTGATCAGTCGGGAGGCCCTGGACCGCGCGCTCGCCGAGCAGAGCCAGAACGGTGCACGCGTGGGATTCACGCTGGTGGCGAGCGGCGCGATCGCGGAAGCCGATCTCACGCGCGTTCTCAGCCGGCAGTATCGGGTCCCGGCCGTCGATCTGGGATCCGTGAAGATCGACCCGAAGATCCTCAAGCTCGTTCCCGCCGATTTCGCCAGCAAGCACCTGGTTCTTCCGCTTCGTCGTGTCGGCCGGACGCTCACGATCGCCATGGCCAGCCCTTCGGATCTCGGCGTCATCGACGACCTGAAGTTCATCACGCGGTTCGATGTCGAGGCAGTGGTGGCGGGCGAGTATTCGCTCCGCCAGGCCATCGACAAGTACTACGAGGTCTCTTCGGACCGGCTCGGCGAACTGCTCGAAGAACTCGAAGAACAGGACGTGGAAGTCGTCGAGGACGAAGAAGAACTCCTCTCCACGACACAGCTGCAGGCGCAGGTAGAGGAGGCGCCGGTCGTGCGGCTGATCAACGGCCTGCTTACCGACGCCGTTCGCCGGGGCGCATCGGACATCCACATCGAACCGTACGAGAAGGACCTTCGGGTCCGCTATCGGATCGAGCGCTGATCTCGCGCGTGAAGATCCTCGCGGACCTGAACATCGCCGAACGTCGAGTTCCCCAGGACGGACGGATCAAGCTGAAGATCGGTAACCGGGTCATCGATTTCCGGGTCTCCACGCTGCCGACGCTGTTCGGCGAGAAGATCGTGCTTCGGATTCTGGACAAGGGAAACCTCACTCTCGATCTCGAAAAGTTCGGAATGGAGCCGAAATCGGAAAAGGACTTCCTCGAGGCCATCTCGCGCCCGTACGGAATGGTGCTCGTCACCGGTCCTACCGGATCGGGTAAGACGACGACTCTGTACAGCGCCCTCAGCCGTATCAACACGGACGAAGTGAACATCATGACGGCCGAGGACCCGGTGGAGTACAACCTCGGGGGCATCAACCAGGTCCAGGTGCGATCCGAGATCGGGATGACCTTCGCCGCTGCCCTTCGCGCCTTTCTCCGACAGGATCCGAACATCGTCATGGTCGGCGAGATCCGTGATCTGGAGACCGGGAGCATCGCCGTGAAGGCTGCACTGACCGGTCATCTGGTCCTGTCGACCCTGCATACCAACGACGCCGCGTCGACGATCACGCGCATGATCGACATGGGGATTGAACCGTTCAACGTCGCCTCTGCCGTGAACATCATCACGGCGCAGCGACTGGTCCGGCGGATCTGCACCAACTGCAAGGTCGAAGCGACCTACCTGCCGGAACTGCTCGAGTCGGCGAACCTCACGGCACAGGATGCGACGAGCATGCAGTTCTATCGTGGTGAGGGCTGCGATGCCTGCAACGGTTCCGGCTACTCCGGTCGGCAGGGTCTCTACGAGGTCATGCCGATGACGTCGGAGCTGCGTCGCATGGTACTCGCCGGGTCCTCGTCGGATGATCTCAAGGCCCAGGCCGTCAGTGAGGGCATGATCACGCTGCGCAAGGACGGGATGATCAAGGTTCGGCGGGGTGTCACGACTCTGGAAGAAGTCATCAAGGAAACGGCGCAATGAGCGACGCGGTCGACCGCAATCACCGCCGGACAGGAAACGGACGGAAGACATGATCAACGAAACGAAACCGATGAATCTGCGCAGCCTGCTCGAGGAGATGATCGAGAAGGGCGCATCCGACCTGCACATCTCAGCAGGCGAGGTGCCCAAGCTGCGGGTGGACGGCGCGCTGGCCGACAGCGATTGCCAGCAGCAGCTGGGGCCCCGCGAAACCCAGTCGCTGGCCTACTCGGTCCTCACGGAGCAGCAGAAGAAGCGGTTCGAGCAGGAAGACGAACTGGATCTCTCCTTTTCCGTCCAGAACCTGTCACGCTTCCGGGGAAACGTCTTTCGGCAGCGGGGAACCGTGGCGATGGCGATCCGGCAGATCCCGTTCGAGATCCTCACGTTTCAGGAGCTGAATCTGCCGCCGGTCATCGCGGGCCTGGCCGACAAGCCACGCGGACTGGTCCTGGTGACGGGGCCGACGGGGTCGGGCAAGTCCACGACGCTGGCGGCGATGATCGACAAGATCAACCGGGAGCGCCATGGGCACATCGTGACGGTCGAGGACCCGATCGAGTTCGTCCATCGACACAAGAACTGCCTGGTCAATCAACGGGAAGTCGGCAGCGACACCGGCTCGTTCGCCACGGCGCTCAAATACGTGCTGCGTCAGGACCCGGACGTGATCCTCGTCGGTGAGATGCGGGATCTCGAGACGGTGCAGGCGGCGCTGACGATCGCCGAGACGGGGCACCTCGCCCTCGCCACCCTGCACACCAACTCGGCGGCCGAATCGATCAATCGGATCATCGACGTGTTTCCGTCGCATCAGCAGGACCAGGTACGGGCGCAGCTGGCGTTCGTGCTGGAAGGGGTGGTCACCCAGACGCTGCTGCCGCGGCGCTCGGGCCGAGGTCGCGTCGTGGCCTGCGAGATCATGGTTTCCACGCCCGCGATCCGCGCCCTGATCCGCGACGACAAGGTCCATCAGATCTATTCCGCCATGCAGGCCGGAAAGAAGTTCGGGATGCAGACGCTGAACGACGCGCTCTACTCGCTGTACATGCGCGACGAAGTCACGCTGGAGGAGTGCGTCAGGATCAGTTCGGACCCGATTGAATTGAAGCGGATGATCGGAGAGGTAGAGTCCCCCGTCGCGGTGGCTCGCTGAACTGCGCTCTCCAGAAAGCGGCCAGAGGAAATCGAGCATGCCCGTTTACACGTACAGTGCCAGGACGATCAGCGGTGAGCTGAAGCGGGATCAGATCGACGTCCCGAACCGGGACGACGTGATCGCGTTTCTCAGGGCCCAGAAGCTGATCCCCGTCTCGGTCCGGGAGAAGCCGAAGGGAATGAAGCTGTCGTTCGGGTCGCGGCTCAAGAGCCGGGACCTGGTGATCATGACCCGGCAGTTCGCTACCATGATCAATGCGGGCCTTCCGCTCGTTCAGGCTCTGGACATCCTGGTCAAGCAGTCGAGCAGTCCGCTGCTGCAGTCATCGCTGGAGGGCGTGCTGCACGACGTGGAATCTGGAAACACGCTGGCGGACGCGCTCCGCCAGCATCCGAAGATCTTCTCGCACCTGTACGTGAACATGGTGGCCGCGGGTGAGACCGGTGGTATCCTCGACACCATTCTGCTCCGCCTCTCCGTATTCCTCGAGAAGTCGGAAGCGCTCGCCCGCAAGGTGAAGGGCGCGATGATCTACCCGGGTGTGATCGGCTTCGTGGCCGGGTCGGCAATCGTGATTCTCCTGCTGTTCGTGATCCCGACCTTCCAGACGATGTTCGAGAGTTTCGACCAGCAGCTGCCGCTGCCGACCCGGGTCGTCATCGGAATGTCGGCGTTTCTGCAGGCGTACTGGTGGGCACTGCTGGCGGGATCGGCGGGCTTCGCGTGGCTGTTCCGGCGCTGGCTCGCGACCTCGTCCGGCCGGCTGACATTCGACCGGATCCTGCTGCGGGTGCCGGTGCTCGGTCCGCTCGCCCGGAAGTCCGCGGTAGCCAGGTTCACGCGCACGCTCGGCACGCTGCTGAGTTCGGGCGTATCGATTCTCGACGGACTGGAGATCACCGCACGCACTTCCGGAAACCGGGTGATTCACGACGCGATCATGAACAGCCGGAGCTCCATTGCCGGCGGTGAATCGATTTCCGAGCCGTTGAAGCAGTCCGGCGTGTTTCCGCCGATGGTGACCCAGATGATCAACGTCGGTGAGGAAACGGGCGACCTCGACGGAATGCTCTCCAAGGTGGCCGACTTCTACGACGACGAGGTCGACGTGGCTGTCGAGTCGCTGCTCAAGGCGATGGAGCCCCTGATGATCGTGATACTCGGCACCGTCGTCGGCGGAATGATCGTGGCCATGTATCTTCCCATTTTCGGGATCATCAATACGATCCAGTAGTCGGGCCCGGATCGTCCGCAGACCAGGTGGAGGGGAATGTCCAGCTACGGGAACGGGTCCAGCCCGGCCCACGAATTCGATTGCGCCGGACTGATCACGCTCTCACAGCCGGAGGTCGAGGCTCGACTCGGCAGACCCGGCAAGCGCCGGGTGGTCGGCGGCGATACCTGGCTGATGTTCGAATCGCCCGAGATGCAGTTCCGCATTCGATGTTCGTCAGCCGGCCACGCTGCCGTGCCCACCGTAGCGTCATGGACCGCTACTTTCCGCACGGGCCACGCAAGCCTGGCCGACGCGGCGCGGTCCGTCGGTCTCTGGCCGGCGGCGGCTCCGGACGTGCTGGCGCGTGAGGTCACGGCTCCTCTCGTCCGCCGTGCCTTGCCCTGCCCGGTGCGCCGCAGGGTCTACTCCCTCACCGCGGGGATCCGCCAGGGCCTGTTCACCACGGTGTCCGTGTTCGATGAGGAGCCCGACTGGCTCTGAGTCGCTCGTACCGCGCAGCGCAGCCGTTCCTCGTCGGTCTTGCATCCTGCAACGCTCCACCTATCATTGGTCCGTCCTGAGACGTGTTACGCCGGGGTGCAGGAGCCCGCGTCGCTCATTATGCCCCGCAGATACGACCCGATCAGCCTGGAAACGAGCACCGGGTGCTCCGACTGCTGAAATCCGAGCGCAGGCTCGCCGCGGCCCTGGAGCCACTGCAGATCCTTTACTGGATCTACGCGGCTCGACTCGTGATCGCCCTAGGGGTGTTCGGTGCCGCCCTGCTGGTGTCCCAGGAATTCGGCTGGTGGTCGGAGTCCTTCATTGGAGGTGAAGGGACCGCACTCGCCGTGGCCGGTCTCGCTGCTGCGGCTTTCCTGACGCCCGTCGCTTACTTCTGGAGCCACCGACGTCGAGTCCGGCCCGAGCTTCCCTTCCTGATCTCCCAGGCGGTTCTCGACATCTTCATCGTAAATACCGTGGTGCACATCACGGGCGGCTATGCCAGCCCTTTCGTATCGCTGTTCATCGCGCTCTCAGCGGCCTACGCCCTGATCCTGCCGCTTCCCGCGGCGCTGCTCGTGGCGCTCGGCACCGGCCTCGTATATCTGATCGACAACATCGTCTCCGCTCCGGACGGCGTAATAACATCGCTGCTGGTGGTACAGGTCGCGATGTTCACGCTCGTTGCAGTGGTGACAAGCCTGATCGCGGTCCGGCTTCGGTTGGTCCGCGACCAGCTCGGCAGCGTGGAGGGCGAGCTCCGGCGGCTGGCGCTGGACACGGCCGACGTGCTCAGGATTATTCCGTCGGGCGTCGTCACCGTGGACGACCAGGCGAAGCTCGTCTACCAGAACCTGGCTGCTTCGGAGCTGCTCGGCGTCGATGTCGCCAGCGCGCTCGGACACGACGTAGTTCCCGTCTTCGAACGTCGTGCCCCTGAACTCGCCCGGGCCGTGGACGAGACGGTCCGGCAGGGGCGCAGAATCACGAACCGTGAGATCGAGATCCGGGCGCCCGCCATCGACGGGCACGCCCGATTCGGGGAATCCGGGGAATCGGAGGGGAGAGACGCGACAGGCGCCGATTCCGCCGGCACGAGGGGGAAGGCGACTCCCACGGTCCCGGTGTCCGTGAGCTCCACTACGCTTCTGGGTGCAAGCGGCGGGGCTTCGTATGTGTTTCTCCTTCAGGACCTGCGCCCCGTCCGGCAGCTGGAGGACCTGCGTCTGCGGACCGGACGGCTGGAGGCGGTGGCCGAGCTGTCGGCCTCGCTCGCGCACGAGCTCAAGAACCCGCTCGCCTCGATCCGCAGTGCAGTCGAGCAGCTGTGCAGTCGTTCGTTCAGCACCGACGACGACCGGGTCCTCGGGCGCCTGATCGTGCGTGAGAGCGATCGGCTCGATGGAATCCTGAGCGAATTCAGCGACTTTGCCCGGGTGGATGTCACGGAGCGCAGACCGGTCGACGTGGACGCTCTGATCCGAGACGTATTCGAGACCGCCCGCCGGCACCCGGCCGCCGGTAGCCGGGCCACCCTGGAGGCTGAGCGACTGGACGATCTCGAGGGTCTGTGGGGCGACCCCGAGCTTCTGCATCGCTGCCTCCTGAACCTCGTGCTCAACGCTCTGCAGGTAGGTGATCCGGCTGAGCACGTGCACGTCCGCGTGATCGCCGATGCACTCCGGCCGGACCTGGTGCCGGGAGAAATTTCGCTCGGAAATCCGGTCAGAATCCGGGTGATCGACGACGGTCCCGGCATCGACGCCGAAGATCTCCCCAGGATCTTCGATCCGTTCTACACGCGCCGCCCCGGCGGCAGCGGCCTGGGCCTGTCGATCGCGCATCGTGCGATACAGGCACATGGAGGGGCCCTGCTGGCCAGTTCCGTGCTCGGCGAGGGAGCGACATTCGCGATCGTGCTGCCTCGCAGGACCGGGCGCGGCAGGCTGCGGCGCACGACCCCCCTGGAAGAACTGGTGTCCGCCACCGACGGCGGGTCCTGAAACCGAGATACGGCACGGCGCTGAAATCGCGCCTTAACGCACAGAGGAACTTCATGCGCGAAAGACCACTACTGCTGCTCATCGATGACGAAGAGGGCATCGTGACGAGCCTCACGATGCTCCTGAAGGGCGAAGGATTTGATGTCATCTCGGAGCTCACGGGTGAAGCCGGGCTGCAGAGATTCCGTGACGATGCCCCGGATATCGTCCTGTCGGACGTGAGAATGCCGAAAGTGACCGGCATCGACGTGCTGGAGGAGATTCGGCGGAGCAGTCCAGAGACTCCTGTCGTGCTGATGACCGCCCAGGCCTCGCTGCAGTCGGCGATACAGGCCGTGAATCTGGGTGCCACCCACTACGTACAGAAGCCGTTCAAGAACGATGAGATGATCGCGGTGCTGAACCGATCCCTCGACTGGGGCCGGCTCAAGACGGAAAACGCCGGGCTGAAACGGGAACTGAAGAAGCAGCAGACGTTGAAGGCCGGAAAGCCGATCGGCATCAGCCCTTCTTTCGAGACCGCGCTCACGCTGGCGGAGGATGTGGCAGACAGCGATTCGACGATTCTGATCGGTGGCGAAAGCGGCACCGGCAAGGAGGTTTTCGCCCGCTACATTCATGATCTGTCGCCACGTTCGAACCGGCGCTTCCTTTCTCTCAATTGCGGTGCCTTGCCGGAAGGACTCCTCGAATCGGAGCTGTTCGGACACGTCAAGGGCAGCTTCACCGGAGCGGTCAGGGACAAGGAAGGGCTGTTCGTCGCCGCGTCCGGCGGGACGTTCTTCCTGGACGAGGTCGGAGAGATGGCGCCGTCCACGCAGGTGAAGCTCCTGCGCGTGCTGCAGCAGCGAGAGGTGATCCCGGTCGGATCGACGGAAGCGGTTCCCGTAGACGTCCGGCTCATCGCTGCTACGAATCGGGATCTGGAGCGGGATATCGAGGAGGGTCGATTCCGGCGCGATCTCTACTATCGGCTGAACGTGATCTCTCTGGAGCTCCCCCCGCTCAGGTCCAGGAGCGAAGACATCCAGCTGCTCGCCGAGCATTTCCTCGCGGCGCAGGCCGGAGACGAGGATCCGAAGAAGCTGTCGCCCAAGGCCCTCCAGGTTCTGCAGGAATACCACTGGCCGGGCAACGTCAGGGAACTGGAGAACGTGATCGAGCGGGCGGTGGTCCTCACGTCCGGAAATTCGATCAAGCCGGATGCGCTGCCGGGCCGGCTGCTGGAGACTCCGGCCGAGCCGCTGGTCCAGGATCGCCCTGCGCCCAACCCCGCACTGGACATCATCGAGCGGGCCTACATAGAGCACGTGCTCCGGGCCGAAGGGGGAAACAAGACGAAAGCGGCCGAAGTGCTGGGGATCGATCCGAGCACGCTGTACCGCAAGATCAAGCGATACGACCTGGATGCGTGAGGTGAGCCGCGCGTTCGACGCGGGCACCTGTACATTATTGCATATGGGGAGCAAGGTCTTGCAGGGTGCAACGACATCCGCATGACGGACAATCGGCAGCTACTCGATGGGGATTCGTATCGTGTTTTGGAACAAGGGGTTAAGGGGCAGATGACGGCAGGGCACGAGGGTTGCTCAAGGGGGGGCAGGAGGAAGAAGCCTCCAACGTCGATCGTCGACCGAAAACGAGTATCACAGAAGCCGGACCCCAGAACCCATGGAGGGACAATGCTCCGCGACACGAAGGGTTTCACGCTGATCGAGCTGCTGATCGTAGTCGTGATCATCGGCATTCTCGCCGCGATCGCGATTCCGCAGTTCGCCAGCACCAAGGAGAAGGCGTTCGACGCCACGGCCAAGAGCGACGTTCGTAACGCCATGGCCGCGATGGAGGCCTACTTCGCGGACAATCAGACGTATGCCGACGCTGCGACCGTTCTGACCAGCGGCAATTTCACCACGAGCACGGGCATCACGATCAATGCTGCGGGGTCGGCGGGCGGCTATTCCGTCTCGGCCTCTCACAGCAGCTCGAGCAACACCTACACGGTGGAAGTCGGCAGCGGAAGTTCGACCGAGGGCAAGATCCAGCAGAGCTGATCCAACCGGGCGCCCGGCGCCGGATCCGGCGCCCGTCAGACTATCACGAGGGCGCAGCGGGTTGACCCGCTGCGCCCTCGTGCCTTGATCCACGACCAGCGCTCGGGGGACGCTTGTCGATCGTGAGACGGTCGAAGCCGCCGGTGGAGTCTCTCCAGGGTTATGCGGAAGGCCGGTATCCGCTGACGATCCCCGTTGCGATCGCGCTTCTGACGGCTGTCGCTCTGGTTCTCTTCTGGCCCGTGCTGTTCTCCGGACGCACGCTGTTCGGCCGAGACATCACTCCGTTCTTCTATCCGATGAAGCACGTCCTCGTCGAGTCCGTGAGGGCCGGGCGCATCCCCTGGTGGAATCCCGGCGTCGTAAACGGCGAACCCTTCTTCGCTACTCTGCAGCCCGGTCTGCTGTACCCCGGAAGCCTCCTTCTCTATGCTCTGCCACTGTCAGTCTCGTTCGACTGGTTGCTGGTGCTGCACTATCCGCTGGCGGGCGCAGGCCTGTTTCTCCTGCTCCGGCGCTGGGGCAGTTCGGCGGCTTCGGCGTGGTTCGGAGCGGCGGCCCTGATGCTCGGGGGATACCTCGTGTCACTCGGGAACTTTCCGAACAACCTGCAGACAGCCGCGTGGGTTCCCTGGCTGTTCTGGAGTTGGGACAGGGTGCTCGCGAGACCTTCGTCCAGACGGATTGCCTCGTTCGCAGCGGTGTGCGCGGCAGGCTTCCTCGGTGGAGAGCCTCAGCTGCTGGCGGTAGCGCTGGCCTGGCTGTTCCTCCACGGCGCTTTCGGAGTCGAGAGTCGGCCGACGCGGCTGGCCAGGCAGTCGGTGGGGTTCGGCATCGCTGGTGGGATCGCCGTCGCGGTAGTGGCAGTTCAACTCTTCCCGTTCGTCGAGTTCGTGCTTCACTCGGTGAGGACGACGACCGTGGACATGGGATACGCGGCATCGCGCGCCATCGAACCCGCGGGCCTGGTCCACCTGGTCATGCCGCCCGTGCTGGATGAGGGGGTACACGGATTCACGACCCGCTTCATCGCCGCCGCCAGGACCCCATGGGTGCTGAGCCCTTACCTCGGGGTGGTGACGGTGGGTCTGGCTATCGTCGGCGCTGCTTTCGCCGGGCGTCGCCGAGCGTTGTTCTGGGGACTGTCGGCCGTGTTCGGCGTGCTGGTCGCTCTCGGAGCCAGCAGCCCGGTGTATCGATTCCTGTTCGAGACGCTGCCGCTGCTGCGTCCCTTCCGGTATCCGGAGAAGTTCCTGCTTCTCCCGGCACTTGCTGCGGCCGTGCTCGCGGCCATGGGAGCCGAAGCCGCGATCGGCGGCAAAGGTCGTCGGCTGGCCGTCCTCCTGTTCGGGGGCTTCGCCACGCTGTATGGCCTCGCCGGAGCAGGGTTGCTGGTCGCCCCGGAGGGATTGAACCTGCTGTGCAGCACGAGCCGGCAGGGGATCGCCGTCTGCGAAGATCCGGCTCTGTCCGCCTCGCTGTATGGAACGCTGGCACTTCGACTCGCGGCTCTGGCCGGACTGGCGGC
>WOR8_10009568_pt1 | contig 10842 bp, 10 predicted proteins | sample DeeMarSeWOR38_10_FD_19890 | JGI IMG/M metagenome (IMG submission 19890)
TTATAGAAAAGATTTATTTAGCAACCCGTTCTTTTGTGAAAAACCAAAAACAGGAAGATGACATTACATCGATTATTTGTAAAGTCGATTTCTAATTATTTGCAAATTTTTTTGCATTCCTCTTTGAGTTAATAAGTGATTAAGTAATCCCACGCCGCGTAAGCAGAATGAGATTTATTATTTGGTAAATCTGAGAATCGACAGGAACTGGATGATCTCATTGACAGTGTCTTTTCTTTAGTTGAGTTTAAATTTTAATCACTCTCCCCTTAATGAAAGCCTACCTGACACAAAGCTTGTAAGTGGGGATTTTTACAAATGGTCATTTTTCATTTACTACGTTAAAAACTGCTGCAGTGATGAGTAGGGGCAAGTAATATTAATAAAAAGTAGAGAGATTTTTTGGAAATATCAACATCCTTTGATCTCTTAGATTTCAAATTTTTCGGACTCAGTTTCAATTCTTTCAGTTTAAAATTAGTTGTCATTATTATCAATATTATCGGAACGACCGGATCTCATAAATCCACACCCATTGAGTCATAATAATTATGGTTGTAAATAGCGTCAATTGATTAGAAGTTGTTAATTGAAGTATAAAAACAGTGTAAAATGTTAAAAAATTTTTTAGATTTATAATAATAATTTTGCCTAATCAGCATTGTATTTAACACTTAAGCAACATTTAAATGAAGAAAAATATAAGATTAGTGCTTATTGAAGATAATCGCCTTCTGCGTGAAGGGCTTACCTCCATGCTCAAAAAACAGCAAGATATTAATGTTGTTGAGACTGCAGGAAATGGTGAAAACACTCTCGCTATTCTAAAAAAATACAAACCGGAAATTTTGTTACTGGATCTTGGACTCAGGAGCCGAAGCAGTTTGAATTTAGTGAGATTAGTTAAAAAGAATTTTACCGGGACTAAAGTAATAATTATGGATCTTATCCCAACGCAGGCAGATATTCTTGAATTTGTGCAGGTCGGTGTTTCTGGATTTATACTGAAAGATGCAACTATTAATGATTTCCTTAAAACAATTCGTTCTGTTGCTAAAGGTCTTCAGGTTTTACCTCCTAATTTAACTGGTTCTCTGTTTTCACAGATAATTGAACATGCAATTAACGGTTCAAAACCCTCTGATGTTATAGATTCTGTCAGGATGACAAAACGAGAGAAGCAGGTAATTGAATTAATTTCAGAGGGGCACACAAATAAAGAGATAGCCCAAAAACTTCATCTTTCCACTTATACGGTAAAAAGTCATGTCCATAATATTTTGGAAAAGCTCGCATTGAGCACACGTGTCCAAATTGCAAAATATTTGCATGATTCAAAAAGAGGTGGTTCGGTAATTGATGACGTCTCCTTGCTCGAAGATTAGTTTTTCTCGCCAATAAGAAGTAATCCCAAAATCATCCCTTTGCTCTATTGATTTTAGTTCGCTATTTGTTGTAATCTGGGTTATATATTAAAAGGAAAAACTTTATGAAAAATTTAATTCTATTCGTACTGCTAATTCCATTTTCATTATTTGCTCAAATACAAGTAGAAGACAGAAAAGCACTAATGAACAATCAGACCGATGAATGGATGGTTAAGATCTCTTCAGATTCAGAAATGCGTATTAAAATGATGGACATGATAGTTGAGAAAACAAAAGGAAATAAGGAGGAAATGAAAAAGATTGCGAGTGTTGTTTCAAACAATTCCGAATTGCATAAAATGATTGTTGAAAATTATCCTGAAAAAGCAAGCAGTAACAACATTTCGGTAGAACCCATTGGAATTAAATCCGACACCATTAAAACTGGAAAGATGGGTGGAACTCTACCGATGCCGAAAAAATGAATATAGAATAAAGTGAATATTCTATGTCCATTTATGAAATAGAATACTATCGGCCAAAGTAGTTATGAAAAAAATTAGACTGTTACTAATCGAAGATAATCGTCTCCTCCGGGAAGGTATTCTCTCCATTCTAAAATCCCAAAAGGATATTAATATCTTTTCTTCAAGGGATAATAAAAACCCGATCTTGAAAATCCGTGAGTTAAAACCCAATGTTGTTCTCCTAGATTTGGGATTACGTAGCCAGAATAGTTTGCACATTGTGGAAATAGTAAAGAAAGAATTCCCACGGGCAAAAATCATTGTTATGGATCTTGCACCGGTACAAGCCGATATATTGCAATATGTAAAAGCGGGAGCTAATGGGTTTATATTAAAAGACGCTTCACTTAATGATTTATTAGTTACAATAAGATCTGTCTCCAAAGGAGTAACAGTCTTACCTCCTCTTTTAGTTGATTCTCTATTTTCGCAAATAGTAGATCATGCAGTAAGAGGGGGCAAATCCAGGTTGGACGGCGCAATTAAAATGACTAAACGTGAACGTGAGGTTATAGGATTGCTCAGTGATGGATTGACTAACAAAGAGATAGCGCAAAAAATTCACATATCAACTTTTACCGTTAAAAGCCATATACATAACATTATGGAGAAACTGGCACTACATACGCGTCTGGAAGTTGCAAATTACGCTTATTCAGCAGAGACTCTAAAGACTATTGCTAAAAGTATTTCCATTATTAACGAATAATTTATAGTATAAAAGAAAGGAATTGAATCTCAGGTGAATAAATGAATATAGACTGGTGTAAATGTATTCTAGGATCAAGATGCAGGTTAAAATTAATCAATTTGAACAACGAATATTTCGATGACCTGATTGGTGTTTATGTAATATGGTCTGGCAATCATGAGAAAAACATAGTGAGTGTTGGACAGGGGAAAATACGTGATAAGTTAATTGAAATGCAGATCGATAAAAAAGTTCAATCCTATGGGCCAGATCTATTCGTAACTTGGGCGGCTGTGCCCACGGGATCACTTGAAGGTGTAGAAGCTTTCTTATACTATGAACTAAACCCTATAGTCCATCATAATATAACTTATAGTAATTTCATTAATGTTAATCTTCCATAAACTATAAGTGATTGAACCTAAAGAATTCTACAGAAAACTTGACCTACTCCTAAGTAAAATTAATAAAGTTAAATCAGGGGTAGATTTTTTATTTACTATAGTAAAAGAGCTTGAGAAGTCCTTTGGTAATGACCTTCATGTTGGTTCAGGCCGAGTCTATGAAAAGAATGGTGAGGAATACTTACTTATCTCTCCCGGCTCACCATTAGAAAATATAGAAATTGGGCCGAGTCTCCCGATAAATTCATCATTAGTAGAATCAGTACTAAACTCACAAACATATATTTTTGACAAACAAGTTTTCAATAATACTTTAAATAGTGTTCATGGAAAAGAATATGCAATACCTGCTGCTATTATGGTCAATAGTCAGGAAAAGAAGTGGATATTAATATTTGAATTAAAAAGTGGCTGGGTACGTGAAGAGATTGACTTTTGTCTTAATGCAGTGAGATCTGTATTAAACTATAGACTCCTTTCCGAATCAATTAAAAATGAATATGAGCAAGCCTACCTTATTCAGAAAAGTCTACTCCCAACCTCTTCTCCTCAAATTCCCGGATATCAAATTGCCGGAAATTCCAAGCAAGCAGAGCTTGTGGGTGGTGATATATTTGATTATTACAAATTTAATGATGACGAGTTTGGCTTCTGTATAGGAGATGCGAGTGGACACGGAGTACCTGCGGCACTGATGGCACGGGATGTTATTATAGGACTACGAATGGGATTGGAAAATCAGATGAAGATGGTGCACACCTTAAAAAAATTGAACAGAGTTATTTATCAAAGCATATATTCTGCAAAATTCATCTCGCTCTTTTACGCTGAAATAGAAATGAACGGTTCTTTATTTTATGTGAATGCAGGCCATCCTTCTCCTATTTTAATGTATAAAAACGAAATAACCGAATTAGAATCAACAGGGCTAGTTTTTGGGGCATTATCTGAAATAGATCTTCGAAGGTCTCATATAAATATTAATCCTGCAAGCGTTCTTGTTTTATATTCTGACGGAATTATAGAAAGAATTAATAATCTGGGGGAGGAATTCGGTATGCTGGGTTTGAAGGATGTAATCATTAAAAATCAACATAAAAGTGCCGACGAAATACTAAATGCTATATTTCAAGCTTCAGATGAATTTGGAGGAAAACGCAAATGGAAGGACGATGCCACTGTGGTAGTAATTAAAAGAGTTTCTTAACACCCCCATCAGGTTTAATATACAATCTTTTGTCAGTCAAAAGTATTAATCCTTTTTCTATCCATTAGATTCATTTGTTGTGATATCTGGTTTTTCTATCTTTTTAAAGTGATGATTGAAAAATTGTCGCTGCTTAAAAATTATAATTTTAAATATTCAATGTAGAAAGAACTCAGGCAAAAGTATGAATCGTAAGTTGGAAATTGGAATAATAGATCTTGTATCCAAAAAACCTAACAAGAAATTATTTGCACGTATTATGAATGCCAACTTTGCAAGCATAATGCCGCAGGTCGTCGGCGTATGGTGTGAAGAAGAAGGGCATAATGTTACAAGTGTTTGTTATTCCGGTAGTGAGAATTTATTTGATATAATTCCGCAAAATAGCAACCTGATATTTATCAGTGCGTTTACCGAAGCAGCTCAGACAGCTTATGCACTAAGTAATCTTCTGCGTTCACGCGGAGCTGTTACTGTTTTAGGGGGACCTCACGCTCGATGCTATCCTGAAGACGCTGTAAAATATTTTGATTATGTAGTTGGATTCACTGATAAAAATATCATTAATGAAATCCTATATGATTATTCTCCACATCGTCCAGAAGGATTTTACCTCACAGCGAAAAATCAACCACTATTAATGCCGGGTGTGAAGGAACGATGGAAATTTATTGAGCCAACTTTGAAAAAAGCTCCGTTCTTAAAAATTGTTCCAATGCTTGGTAGCCTTGGCTGTCCTTATACATGTAGTTTTTGTATTGATTCAACAGTTGCATATCAACCTTTAGACTTTGATATAATGAAAGAAGACTTAAAGTTTCTACTAACGAAGTTTAAACGGCCGGTTGTAGGGTGGCACGATCCGAATTTTGGAGTACGGTTTAATGATTATATGAATGCAATTGAAGAAGCAATTCCAGAAGACAGCATAGATTTTATTAGCGAAAGCAGCTTATCAGTTCTTACTGAGCCTCACATTAAACGTATGAAACGTAACGGATTCAAAGTAATGCTACCGGGAATAGAATCGTGGTTTGACCTTGGGAACAAGTCAAATACAGGCCGCAATACAGGGACAGACAAAGTTAAGCTCGTTTCAGAACAAATTAATATGATTCTACGTTACATGCCTTATGTGCAAACAAATTTTGTTTTGGGGCTTGACTGCGATGAGGGAGAAGAACCATTTGAGCTAACAAAACAATTTGTAGACTTAACTCCAGGAGCTTTTCCCGGTTATTCTCTACTATCTGCATTCGGAAAAGCAGCACCAATCAATCTGGAATACCAGGAGTCGAACAGAGTGATCCCTTTTCCATTTCACTTCATTAGTAACAATCATGCAATGAATGTGAAGCCCATTAATTATTCCTGGACTGAATTTTATTCACATATTATCGATCTAGGCGAACACACATTTTCCTGGAGTGCAATACTAAAGCGATTGGTAGCTACAAAAGCATTTATCCCTCGATGGATGAATGTAGTGCGGGCAATTTCAGAAGAAGGTTTCGGCAGAGTTGCATACAATAAAAAAATATTAAAGCAGCTCAACACGGATAAAAAATTCAGAGATTACTTTGAACAGGAAACAACCGAGCTTCCACAATTTTATTTAAACCGGATGAAAGAGGAACTGGGTCCTTTATGGGATTGGCTTCCTGAAGGAGCGATATTCCACGACCAGAATGCATACCTGAACTCAGTTGAAGAACGAATTGCAGTTTAGGAAAATATTTTATTTAAGGAAAGAAAAATGAATATACTTTTAGTTTACCCGATGTATCCCGATACTTTCTGGAGTACTTTTAGTTTACCCGATGTATCCCGATACTTTCTGGAGCTTCAAGCATGCTTTAAAGTTCGTATCGAAGAAAGCAAGCTTTCCGCCATTAGGTTTATTGACAGTTGCTGCAATGCTTCCAGAAGGCTGGAACAAAAAATTAATAGATATGAATGCAGCCAACCTGGAAGATGAAGATATTCTCTGGGCAGACTATGTTTTTGTCAGTGCAATGTCTGTTCAGAGTGAATCCGCAAATCAGATTATACAAAAATGTAAAAAGCTGAACACAAAAATTGTAGCTGGCGGTCCTTTGTTCACGAGCAGTCCGGAATATTATAAAAATGTTGATCATTTGGTTCTTAATGAAGCAGAAATTACTCTACCGCAGTTTTTACAGGATTTAATTGATGGGAATCCTAAACACAAGTACACATCTGAAGAATGGGCAGATATTACAACCACCCCACTACCTCTGTGGGAGGTAGTCAGTATTAAAAATTATACATCGATGAACCTTCAGTATTCACGTGGTTGCCCATATGATTGTGATTTTTGCAATATAACAGTTCTTTATGGAAGGAAGCCTCGCACAAAAACAAAAGAACAGGTAATTGCTGAATTGGATACTTTATATTTTACTGGTTGGAGAGGTCCTGTATTTTTTGTAGATGATAATTTCATTGGCAACAAGAGAAAGCTTAAAATAGAGATTCTTCCTGCTATTGCAGATTGGATGGAGAAAAGAAAACATCCATTTTATTTGAATACGGAAGCTTCAATAAATCTTGCTGATGATGAGCAGCTAATGAATTTGATGGTGAGAGCCGGATTTGAAGCTGTGTTTATAGGAATCGAATCTCCAAATGAGGAAAGCCTGGTTGAGTGTAACAAGAGCCAGAACAGAAACCGTGATCTGATTTCAAGTGTAAAGAAAATACAGCAAGCCGGACTTGAAGTGCAGGGAGGATTTATTGTCGGCTTTGATAATGATCCGCCGTCAATTTTTGAAAAGCTCACCAGCTTTATACAGGAAAGCGGGATAGTAACGGCAATGGTCGGTTTGCTAAATGCACCGAAAGGGACGAGGCTTCAGAAAAGATTAGAGAACGAAGGAAGAATGCTGAAAGATTTTACAGGCAATAACACTGACTTTTCTATTAACTTTATTCCGAGGATGGATTCAAAAGAACTTCTCGATGGATATCAGAAAATTTTGGATAAAATTTATTCACCAAAATATTATTACGAACGTGTTATGAGATTTATGAAAGAATATGAACCAAAGAAGAAAAAAGTATTTCATCTTAATCCAAATTATATTCTTGCACTTTTCAAATCTATAATTAAACTGGGTGTTATCAGTGAGGAAAGAATATACTACTGGAAACTATTTTTCTGGTCTCTCTTCAGGAAACCTCAGTTGTTTTCGTTGGCGATCCTTTTTACAATTTATGGTTTCCACTTCAGAAGAATATCAAATAGTTATTTGTAAGAAGGTTCTAAGTTTTAGGAAATTAAATTAATTATGCATGAAAAAATTAAACAAAGTAATGATACTACAATCCAGAGACAGGGAAACATCACCGAATTATTTAATTCTTTATTAGCAGATGAGTATCAGCTTTATGTAACAACGCGAAGAGCTCAGCGGGATATAAAAGAAACAAATTTTAATGGATTGAATAAATTTTTTGAAATTCAGTTTGAGATTTTGGAAAAGATTATTCAAAGCATAGGTGAAAGAGTAGATACCGTTGGTCGTTTTTCTCCCGATTCACTTAATGATTTTTTAAAGGTAGGAAGGTTAAATGGATCAGATCAAGTTACCAACGATCAGAGAAATATCATAAACAAATTGGTTGAACATCATAAGTTGTTAATCAACTTGTTAAATAACGACATCATAACAACTATCGAAGTTCATAATGATCCTGAAACTGCTTCTTTTCTGTCGAAGCTCCTCGAACAACATGAAAAAATAGTCTGGATGCTGGGAAGTCATTTGTAGTGATTGACCAATCAAAATAAGCTAATTCTTACCGATTTGAAGCAGATCATAAATCTCAGCCGGGGGATTTATCTGCCTCTCAAATCTTGATTATTATAATAATCGGAAACGTTAAAGGATTAGGTTTTTATCAATCGTTGCGACCGATTTGATTTGAAGAAATTAATAAATATAGCTAAGCAATAACTCACGTCTGAAAGCAGAGAAGTTTAAAAAGATATCTAATCAGGAATTGCAACTAATATGAAAAACATTTTTATTTATTTCATCTCGTTAATATTATTATGTTCCGCTATTAGTGGTAACTCATTAACTAAAGAGAAGTCCCCTTTGAAGGTGGTCTCATACTTTCCGCTTAATGATAATGAAACATTGATTTATAATTCTTCATTTGGTGAATGTATAACAAAATATTTTCAAGATGGCGAATGTACTATCAGTTCCAGCGAAGCGGATGACTTCAAGTACAGACAGGCATTGATAATTAAGGAAGATGGTGTTTATGTAACAGAAACTTACCAGTTCATAAAAATATTTTTATTTATTAATAAAGAAGCAACCTCTACATATGAAAAACCTTTATTGCGCTTTCCTCTTCCACCGGTATCAGGTATGGAGTGGGAATGGGAAGGAGATGAATATTCAGATGGTGATACGAGTAAAGTAAAGGTAACCGGTAAAGTTGTAGGTAAGGAGTATATTAATACGAATGCCGGAAGTTTCGAAACAATAAGAATAGAATCTTTAGTGGAAGGCTCCTTAGATCTTAAAAACAGAGTAACCGAATGGTATGCGGAAGGGGTTGGACTAATAAAAATAAAAGCAATTATTGAAGGCGGTGGATTAATGGGATTTGCTAGGGACATTCTGGGATATGGAACCATTGAATTTGAACTTAAAGAAATAAGAAACCAATCAACTAAATTGAAAATTTAATCTGCGGACGACTCTACTTCTGAATGAGTGATAAATAATTTAACATAAAAGATGTAGTCCACTTTTCATCCCTTTGCCCTATTGAACAATACTAAGTTTCTTCCTATCATATCGTATAATTCAGAAAACCATTACAGTAATATTTAGTAAGACTTCAAATAGGAATTTATAATGATATGGACAGTATTTGAAACGCAGTTACTGGTTTATTCAAAGAAAAAGATTAAACGATAATTGGCTATTAAAAAAACCGGACAGATCAAAAGTCGCCGTAATTATTTTAAGGTAACTAAAAGATGAAACCAAAAACAATTTTTATTATTGCGATACTTTTATTGTTTGCAATAATTATTATTCAAAATACTGAATTGGCTGGCTTTCAAATTTTATTTTGGAAGGTTGAAATGTCAAGAGCTATACTTCTGCCAATAATTTTTATTGCCGGGTTAATTATTGGATTTCTCGGCTGTTTAATTATTACCAAAAAGAAACAGTAATACTGTGAATAATGAAAAAGTAGTAATTAGTTTGGAACGGAACGTTACTAATTCAACACTCAAACGAATTGCCTTCATTGGAAATTATCTGCCTCGCCAGTGTGGAATTGCCACGTTTACGACCGATTTGTGTGAAGCAATTGCTGAACAATACAGTAGCACAACATGCATTGCACTACCTGTCAACGATATAGCATCAGGTTATTCATATCCTCCCCGTGTTCGATTTGAACTCACCGAGAAAGATATAGATTCTTACTTAAGAGCCTCAGATTTTTTAAACATTAACAATGTCGATCTGGTGTGTCTGCAATTTGAGTATGGAATATTTGGTGGCAAAGCAGGCAGCCACATCTTAACACTCCTTCACGGATTGCGCATGCCCATTGTTACAACTTTGCACACAGTATTAAAAAATCCTGCCCCTGATCAGCGTCGGGTACTTGAGGAAGTTGCGGCTTTATCAGATCGCCTGGTTGTTATGAGTGAACGCGGTTCTGAATTTCTGCATGACATTTATAATGTGCCTTTGGAAAAAGTCGACTTTATTCCACATGGTATCCCTGATGTACCATTTGTCGATCCAAGCTTTAATAAAGATTTATTTGGGGTAGAAGGTAAAATAGTTTTACTAAGTTTTGGCTTACTCTCGTCAAATAAAGGAATCGAAAATGTTATATCTGCACTACCAAATATTATTGCCCGTTATCCCGACGTTGTTTATATAGTTGTTGGTGCAACACATCCTCATGTTATTCAAAATGAAGGCGAGACTTACCGTCTTTCTTTGCAATGGCTGGCTCAACAGAAAGGTGTGGAAAGTAAAGTTATCTTTTACAACCGTTTTGTTAGTCTGGATGAGCTAATTGAGTTTATAAGTGCAGCAGATATTTATATAACGCCCTACCTCAACGAAGCACAGATAACATCCGGAACTTTGGCTTATACATTGGGAGCCGGCAAAGCAGTCATTTCTACACCATATTGGTATGCACAGGAGGTTCTTTCGGAAGGAAGAGGTGTGCTGGTTCCCTTTCGAGATCCTGCAGCTTTGGCTGGGCAGGTAATCATTTTACTGGAAAACGAAGCAGAACGGCATGCTATGCGCAAACGTGCTTACAAGTTTGGTCGAGCAATGATTTGGTCTGAAGTAGCAAAACGTTATATGGAAAGTTTTAAGCGTGCCAGAGTGGAACGTCGGCATTACATCCCTCCTAACTTTAGCGTTAAAGCATTGGATAAACATCCCTGGGAGTTACCTCCGATCAAACTCGATCATTTACAAAACATGACTGACGATACCGGCATGTTTCAACATGCACTTTTTACGGTGCCTAATTATTCTCATGGCTATACTACAGATGACAACGCCCGTGCTCTTCTTGTAAGTATTCTATTAGACGAACTGGGTAGCAGTGA
>WOR8_10006902_pt1 | contig 10841 bp, 6 predicted proteins | sample DeeMarSeWOR38_10_FD_19890 | JGI IMG/M metagenome (IMG submission 19890)
GGGCCCAACCATGAGCACAAGGTCAAGCTTTTTCTTTTTCATAAGAAGCTCAAGAGCATCTGTTGTAAAGCCCTGCATCCCCTTGCTTCCGTCGTCAGTTGTTATAATAAGTTCATTGGATGCCTTTTTCAGCTTGTCTTCCCAGAAAAGAAGCTTTTTGTTCCTGACCCCAAGAATCACTGTAATATCGTTTTTTGCCTTTTTCATTGCCTTTGCTATAGGGTACAAAGGAGCTATTCCAAATCCCCCTCCAATAAGGCAGACCTTTCCAAACTCCCTTATCTCTGTGGGATTGCCCAAGGGCCCTGTAAAATGGAGTATGCTGTTTCCCTTTTTCAGCTGAGCCAGGTCTTTTGTGGTCTTTCCAACAGCTGCAAATATCACTGTTATTGAGTTCCTGTCAATGTCTGCTATGCTCAGCGGAATCCTCTCTCCCTTGCTGTCAATCTGCAGCATAATAAACTGGCCAGGCTTTGCCTGCCTTGCAACTGCAGCAGCCTTTACCTGCATCAAGTATATATCTTCAGCTAGCTTTTGCTTCTTTAGTATCTGGTGCATTTTCTCTATTTTTGCATTACTTCCTGTGCAAGCTTTTCCTTGTCTGACTTTGCCATTGACTTTATGAGAAATTTGCCTTTTGCCTTTTCCATGTCAGTAAACTGGTCTGCAGCATCCCTGAGCTTTGCAGACGATGTTTTTCCGAAGGCCATTACCTCAACCCTGCATCCCATTGCCCTTGACATGTGCTGGACAAGAGGAACATAGTCTCCGTCCCCGCTTACAAGGACAACAACGTCAAGCTTGTTGCCAAGCTCAATCATGTCCATTGCAATGCCTACATCCCAGTCCCCTTTCTTTGCTCCGCCAATAAAAACCTGCAGGTCTTTTGCCTTTACTTCATACCCAATCTTGCTCAGAGCCTCAAAAAAGTTCTTCTCTTCCCTTATGTCAGCCTTTATTACATATGCTATTGCCCTGATTAATGTCCTTCCGTTCACAGCTTCCCTAAGAATTGACCTGAAGTTTACCTTTGCATTGTACAGGTTTTTTGCAGAATAGTACATGTTCTGCACGTCTATAAAAACACCTACTCTCTGTCCCCTTAATTGTTGTTGCATTTTTATTACCTCTTTATTTTTGAAAAGACTTCTCATACCCGCATTTGCTGCATTTTGCCTTTCCTTCCTTCCAGTCAATTTCCATTGCCTGCTCTCCGCAACGCGGGCATTTCGAGCCTTGCTTTTCCATTTTTGCTTTTTACTCCTCTTTTTTTATGTCAATATAAGCACTTGAGGCAGCCAACCCTCCCTCAGCGCATGCTGTAACAACCTGCCTCCACATGTTTGAGCCTGTTGTTATGTCTCCTGCTGCATAAACTCCCTCGGCATTTGTCCTCATTGCCCCGTCCACTACAATATATCCGTTGTCGTCGAGCTTTACTCCGAGCTCTTTTGGCAGCGCAACAGCAGGAACACTGCCTATCTCTATGAAAACTCCGTCAAGCATGAAAACCTCTCCTGAGTCAAACACCACAGAATTTACAAACTTCTCTCCCTTGACTTCCCTTATGTTTGTGTTGTTTATAATTTCTATTTTAGGGTTTTTGCCAATCTGCTTTGCAAGCAGAGGCTCTGCCCTTATCTTCTCCTTCCTGTAGATGATATAAACCTTTTTTGCATATTCCGAGAGAAGCTGTGCAGCCCTTGCAGCGCTGTTGCTTCCTCCAACAACACCCACAACCTTGTCCCTGTAGAAAGGAGCGTCGCATGTTGCGCAGTAGCTTACCCCTTTTCCAATAAACTCGTCCTCTCCTGGAATATTCAGCTTTCTTCTTGTTGTGCCTACTGCAAGAATAACCTTTTTTGCCTTGTATTTGTTGTTTATAAGGAAAAAGCCTTTTTCCTTTTTTATTCCTTCTGCCTCTTCGTCCTTTATCTCAACACCAAGCTTTTTTGCCTGCTTCCTGAACTTTTCAGAAAGCTCCATTCCTGAAATTGACTCATAGCCTGGATAGTTCTCAACAAGATGCGCCTCTGCAATAGCGCCTCCATGGTCTTTTGTAATTAGAAGTGTGTTTAGCACATACCTTGCTCCGTATATTGCTGCAGAAAGCCCTGCAGGCCCTCCCCCTATTACTGCTAAATCATACATCAAAAAATTGGAAAAATGGATTCATATATAAACTTTTACTGGTTTGGGTATCCACTATCTGATAGTTAAAGTGAAGATTTATAAATAGACCCTTATTCCAGTGCTCAGTGAGTGAAAAATGGGCAAATGCCTTCCGATTGAGATATTGGTTGTAGAAGACAAGGCTGGATTTAGGGAAACACTTGTTGATGCTCTGCAGGCCAACTGCGGAAGCCATGATGTAAAGGTGCTGCAGGCCTGCCACGGAGAGGAGGCTGTCTCCCTTATAAACGAAAGGACTATATTGTTTCTTGACCTTGAAATGCCTGTCATGGACGGATATGCTGTTCTTGAATACCTAAGAAGAGAGGGCATTGCCCCAAAAGGAGTTATAGTGATGGGAAGCATGGCTGGGGACCCAATGGAAAGCGCGAGAGTAAGAAGGGATGTAGAGACATTCTACCAAGGTCCGCTGAGATACCTTCCAAAGCCTTTTGGCCTTGATGTGCTTGAGAAGATTATGGAAAGCTTTGATGGAATGCTTTATTAATGGGCATAATAAGAAAGATTTAAATACAATTATTCTCAAAATTAAGAATATGATATATACTCCATCAAAGCATCCAAAGCAGGCTTTCATATTAATAACAATAATGGTTGCAGTAGGAATTCTTGGAGGCAGGTACATAAGCGAATACCTTATGGCAATTTCATTGGTATTCTGGCTCCAGTATACAGCTGTGCTGTCATATCTTCAGTTCAAGCGCAAGAAAAAGTATGAAAGGACAAGTTTCACAGAATACCTTCTTAATCCGCAGATAAGGTTTCTTGTCTTTGAGTTTCTTGCTGTTATAGGAATCGGCACATTATTGGTATACAACACGCAGAGCATAGGTGCAGTTTCCCTGTTTGCATGGTGGCTTTTCTCTCTTAATTTCTTCCTTTACTACAAGCAGTTTAAGAAATATGGGGAATAAATTTATATACCTTAACCTTATTTTTTATTCTGTACGGGGGAAATCGCTTATATGGCAAAGATAAGGTTCTACCTTTTAGACATAACATACAAGGTAAAAGAGGGAAAAGCTGCTGTCCTGATGTTTGGAAGGACAACAGACGGAAAGCAGGTCTGTGCTATAGATGAAAGCTTCAGGCCGTACTTCTATGTAATACCAAAGAAAGGCGCAGCTATAAAGGAAAAGCTAAGCAAGATTTATGCTGAGAAAAAGGAAAAAAGGTATGAAGTTACTGAAATTGAGGATGTAAAGAAGAAGTTTCTTGAGAAAGAGGTTGATGCTCTCAAGGTTTATGTCAGCCTTCCGAAAGGTGTTCCGCTTATAAGGGATGTTGTTAAGAACTGGGATACTGTAAAAAGCTGCAACGAGTATGACATTCTTTTTGCAAGAAGGTACATGATTGACAAGGGGATAATGCCTCTCACACTGGTTGAGGTTGAGGGAGAGGAGTCAGGCGAAAGGATGAAGGTTCCTGTGATAAAGGCAGAGTCAATAAAGCAGTTCAGCGACGAAACACTGAAAGAGCCAAGGGTTCTTGCAATTGACATAGAGACATACAACCCAAATGGAAGGAATGTTGTTCCTGAGGAAAACCCTATAATAATGCTCGGGCTTTACGGAAGCCATTTCAAGAAAGTCATAACCTGGAAGACATTCAAGACAGAGGACAAGTTTATTGAGTTTGTAAAAAGTGAGCTGGATTTGCTTAACAGGCTAAAGGAAGTGATAGCAGACTACAGGCCTGACATAATAACAGGCTATTTTTCAGACGGGTTTGACTTTCCCTACATAAATGTAAGGGCAAAGAAATACAAGATTCCAATGGACATAGGGCTTGACTATTCTGACCTGAAAATCAGCGGAAAGACACAGGTCAAGGCTGCAATAACAGGCATTGTGCACATCGACATATTCAAGTTCATACTGAGGAGCTTTGGAAGAGGGGGGGATATGGAGTCACTGGACCTTGACACTGTATCAGAAAGCATTCTTGGCGAGAAAAAGATTGATGTTGACATGGAAAAGCTTGCTGATGTATGGGACAACCATCCTTCAAAAATAGAGGAATTCTGCAAATACAACCTGCATGATGCGTTTTTGGCATACAAGCTCTGCGTGAAAATGCTCCCAAACATGATTGAGCTTGTCAAGATAGTTGGAATACCTATTTTTGACATACCAAGGATGGGGTATTCCCAGCTTGTTGAGTGGTACATAATCAGGCAGGCTCCAAACTTCAACGAGATTTGCATGGAAAGGCCGCATTATGATGAAGTAAGGCACAGAAGGACGCAGACATTTCCAGGAGCATTTGTATACGAGCCAAAGCCAGGGCTGTACAAGGACCTTGTTGTTTTTGACTTCAGGAGCCTGTATCCAACAATAATTGCATCACACAACATCTCTCCTGGAACACTTAACTGCGACTGCTGCAGGGAAAAGGAGCTTGCTCCTACAGAAGAGGGAAAATACTGGTTCTGCACAAAGAAAAAGGGATTTATTCCCACAATAATTGAGGATTTGATTACAAGAAGGATGAGGATAAAGGAGATGATGGCAACAGAAAAGGAAAAAGACCCCATGCTTGTTGCAAGGGAGCAGAGCCTGAAGGTTTTGGCAAACTCTTTTTACGGATATCTTGGGTTTTTCAATGCAAGATGGTACTCAATTGAAAGCGCAAGAAGCGTTACAGCATGGGGGAGGCATTATATAAGGCAGGTTATAGAAAAAGCTGAAAAAGAGGGATTCAGGGTTTTGTATGGGGATACTGACTCTGTGTTCCTTACCTTGGACGGAAAAAAGACAGAGGATGCAATAAAATTTGTTGAAAAAGTAAACAGCTCATTGCCCGGAGTGATGGAGCTTGAGTTTGAGGGCTATTACCCCTCTGGAATATTTGTCTCTGCAAAAGCAGGCGAAGCAGGTGCAAAAAAGAAGTATGCTTTGCTTAACCACAAGGGAAATATTGAGATAAAAGGGTTTGAGACAGTAAGGAGGAACTGGAGCTTTGTTGCAAAGGATGTGCAGAAAGAGGTTCTTCATATTGTATTAAAGGAAAATGACCCTGAGAAAGCGCTTGATTTTGTAAAAAAGACTATCTCCCAGCTAAGAAGCCATAAGACATCTCTTGACAAGGTTGTCATCCATACACAGCTCCAGAAAGAGCTTGATGAGTATGCTGCAATCGGGCCTCATGTTGCTGCTGCGCAGCTTATGAAAAAGAAAGGTGTTCCAGTAGGACCTGGCACTCTTATCAAGTTTGTTGTTACAAAAGGAAAAGGCAAGATAAGGGACAAGGTAAAGCTTGCAGAAGACACAAAGCAGGCAGAATATGACCCTGAATACTACATCAACAACCAGATTATCCCTTCAGTTGAAAGGATTTTCAATGCCTTGGGGTACACAAAAGACGAGATAAAAGACCACGAAGGCCAGAAAAAGCTGGGGCATTTTATCTGATAAAATGCTTATTTCTTCCCTGCACCAAGCATATGCTTGAACAGCAAGGCTACTACCACAACTGAGAAGACAATTACAATTGCTACTGCAAAATTCTTGAAAGTTGGCTTTGCATATTCCTCAGCAGGCCCTTCCTTAGCCAATGGGAAAGCTGCTGCCTTTTCTTCAGCAGGGGCTGCTTTCTCTTCAGCAAAGATTTCTTCCTCTTCAATAGGCATTTCTTCCTTAGCACACGCACGCTGCTCTGAAGGCATATTCTCTTTTGTTCCGCACTTGTTCCAGTCAGCGCACATCCTTGTCTGCACTTCGTTGGCGCAAGAAGACCATTCTCCGCAAATCCAGTCTTCCCTGCACGCAGGAATCACGCACTCGCCGTTCTCGCATGTCTGCCCCCTTGGGCAGTCCTGTGTCGCCCACTCTGTGCAGCGGTCACTGTCAAAATTACCGCAGACAAACATTGAGTTGTCCCTGCAGACCTTTTTTCCGAGAGGGCATTCATCTGTGCAAGGCCTCCTTCCTCCGCCCCCTCTGGGGAGGGCTGGGGCTGTGATTGTTAGATTAACGCTCATCTCATAGCTGCTGTAGCTGCTGCCGTCATAAGCCATAACCTGACAGCTCCAGTTGTCTCCGGCAGATGTCATTGAGCTGTTAAGTGTTGAAACGTCAATAGCTGTCCCTTCAGCATAGCTTGTTGGCGATGTGTCAAAGCTTTCATTCTGTGTTCCATTTAAGTACCAATACCCCTCATAAGTCACATTTCCTCCATCTGCGTCTGTGGCAGATGCCCGGCATACCAAATCGTCTGTGGAATATGTTCCGCTTATGGTCGGGGTTCCCTGCACAGGAGGGGTATTTGCAACAGTAAAGCAGTATGTGCTTGAGGACGCATTGTTTCCAGGCACATCAGATGCCCAGTAATACCAGCAGACCTCGCTTCCAGCTGCAAGTAATATTGTTTCCTGCTCTGAAGCATTGTATTGTGTTCCTGATATGCCTGCCGGGCTTGTGTTTGTCCAGCCTCCAGAAGCATTTGTAGAGAATATATAGCTGCTGAGGTTTGAATTGTCAATTGTTATGTTTGCAGTAAAATTGCTGTTAATCCTGAAATCAGCAGACGTGTTTACAGCATTGCTGAAAGTTGGCACTGTCGTGTCCTGGACTGTTATCGTAATTACTTCTGAAATTATGTTGTTGCTTGTGTCATTCACAGAAACATTCAGGCTGTAAGCACCAGAAGAGAGGGTTGTATCGTTCTCTATCAACCCTGTTGATGATTCAATCTTGAAATTAGTGGAATCATTGATAAAATAAGTGTCAATAGCAACATTGTCAGAGGCATTTACCTGATAGCTGAATGCTGTTCCCTCATCTATTGATTGGCTGGAAGGTGTCTGGTTCCACGTCGGGTCTGTGCAGTCAGCAGGGTCTCCTGTAACCCACCCGTCTGACGAGTTATATCCATAACTGTCAACAACATCCACATTGTTTGAGTCAGTCCCTGCAATGAAAACAGGGCAGCTGCTCCTTCCCCAATAGTTGCCTTCGCTGTTGAAAGATGCCTCGAGTGCGATTGTTGAATTGATGTTAAGGGTGTTGTTGTATATGTTGTTGTGGTATATCTTTGGAGATGAGGCTGAGGTCCATATGCCATAGTTGTTTCCAGTGATGTTGTTGTTTGTCACATTATGAGAGCTTGAAATAAAGGCGCCTGCCTGTGTGCATCCGCTTATTCTGTTCCCTATTACATGGGCAACACCGCAAGCAAAACCATTCTCAATACCATACCTTTGCCCCTGGATGTCATTGCCTGTAATATTTGTGCTTGAGTAGGAGCAGAATATCCCTGAATCCCCTCCTGTGAGGTTGTTGCCTGCCACATCTGCATAGACATATAATGAATCATTCCCGGAGACGCTTATCAGTTCAGCATTGGCGTCTGTTATATTGTAGATTGTGTTATTTAATATATTTACATTATTGGATAATTTAGCCAATATGCCGCCGACATCAAAGCTGTGTATCACGCAGTTCTTTACTGTTACATTGTCCGCGTTAGAAATATTTATGCCGTAGCCTGAGCCTGTGCCACTTATAGCGTATCCATCGCAGTCAAGGGTCACGCCTGCAGCAACAATGTTCAGGCCATTTCCAGAGCAGCCTGTTAGATTATAAGTTAAGGTTGTGTCGCTTGTTATTGTATCGCCGCAGCAGACAGCAGGGTCTCCTGTCAGCCATCCATTAAATGATGCATAAGGATAAGAGTCAGTGACATTTACATTGTTCGAGTCAGTGCCTGCAATAAAATACGGGCAGCTACTCCTCCCCCAGTAGTTTCCCTCGTTGTTGTAAGAAAGGTTTATCGCTGCATCTGAATTAACCTCATATTGATTGTTTTCGTAAATATTATTGTGGTAAATTGTGTTTATATTGGAACTGACCATATAAATTCCATCAGTATTGTTGTATATTGTGTTATTTGCCAGTAAATTGTTATTGGAGCTTGATGCCATTTGCACTCCATAAAGATAATGGTATATTGTGTTGTTAATCAGGTTATTATTGCCTGCGCCGTTATTAAGGTAGATACCCCTTGTAGTGCCAAGCGAACTCCTGAATATCTGGTTGTTTATGAAATTATTGTCTGAATGTGTTGTAACAATGCCTGTGCTGGCATTAATAATTATGTTATTGTCTATAGTATTATTATCTCCATCAGCCAACACCCCCCATGTAGCAAAAAAGGATATGTTGCAATTCTTTACAGTTACATTGTTTACAGATGCTATATTCACGCCTGCATCAATACCTGAATTATCCCCCACAATAGAGTAGCCTGCACAGTCAAGAACAACATTGGATGTGTCTATAACCAACCCATTGCCTGTGCATCCTGTCAGGCTCTGGTTAAGCTGGCAGCTTGTGCTTATATTGCCTCCGCATGCTACTGTGCAGTTTGGAAGGGCTGAAACACCATAGCACATAAAAAGCGCTAAACAGAATAGGATAAGACAGAATCTATTGCCGCCTCTTTTGCATACCATATAAGGTATAAATCTATTGCCTCATATAAAAACCTTTTGGTATATTAGGAATGTAATAAAATACCACTACTGCCAGAAAAAGCTAGGCCATTTTGTATGATTATTTTCTTAATTCCCTGTTGATTTTGTCAAGCTCGCTGTTGATTTGCTTCAGCTTTTCTGCTGTTCCAATTTCAGGCTTTGGCACTTCGGCTTCTTCCACAGGAGGCTTTTCTGGAATTGCTGCTTTTGCTTCCCTTATTTTCTTCATTGCAAATGACGCTCCCCCAATTATGAGCATTATTATTGCAATAGCGCCTATTAGGTATCCTGCAGCCTTTGCTACAGCCCTAAAGGTAATGCCTTTCTTTTCAGGCTCAACAGCAGGCTCTTCCACTGCAGGCTCAGGAGCAACAAAAGTAGGCCCTTCTACAGCAGGGACTTCCTCAACACACTGCCTGCTCTCTTCAGGCCTTGAATATTCTGTGCCGCACTTGTTCCAGTCTGAGCATTCCCTTCCCTGCACTCCATTAGTGCAGCTGCCCCATTCTCCGCATATCCAGTCCTCGACACATTCCGGAACAACACATTCTCCGTTCTCGCATACCTTTCCTTCAGGGCAGTCTTCAGTAGCCCATTCTGTGCATGGGTTTCCTTCATAATAGCCGCAGACAAACATAGAGCCGTCCCTGCACACCTTTTCCCCTAAGGTGCATTCGTCACTGCATCCCCTTCCACCGCCGCCTCTTCCTGCAGCAGCCTCGCCTCCAGCCCTGAATGCAGTAAAGTGCGAGACATTAAACACAAGAGTGCCTCCTGAATAGCTTATTATGTGGCATTCTGGGTCTGTTGCTTCAGTGCATGGTGTGTAAACTCCGTCATCGTCAATGTCCACCTCAATCACAGGGTCTGTCAGTGTAAGGCCATATAGTGTAAGGTTTGCAGAGCCGTTGAATGAGCTGTGCAGGCCTGAAAGATTTACAAATATATAATTGTCAAGTATTTCAACAGCCACATCAAAGTCAGAGTTTGTTGCATTGACATTAACAAGCCATACAATCATTCCATAGACTGTATCCTCAAGAGTTGCCCCGCTTATGTTCCACGGAGTTGGGTGATGGTTGAAGTCTGTAGTGTCTCCGTCAAAGCCTGTATAGTTTGAAGTATTCCATGATGTGCACCTTACATCGCAAATGCCATCAGGATTGTCTGTGTCGCATGTCTCTTCTCCTTTGAAGAGGCTAACAAATGTAGAGTTTCCTGCATCGATATCATAATAGCCTGCATCTAACTGATTGTTGAAGCATGAATAAGTATCATAAAATTCATCACCAGTATGGTCTGAATCTGCAAGTATCAAAGCAACTCCTGATCTGCCGCTGTTTCTTATTATGTTTGAAGTAAAATTATTATTGCTATTGGCCCCAGCCACCGAAATTCCATGATAGGTGGAATTCTCTATTATATTGCCAGCAAACAGGGAGTTAGCAGGTTGGTACATCCTAAGGCCATAGTCAAAATTGGAAATACTGCAATTTTTTATAGTTATATTGCTATTATCACTCTCCAAGTAAATGCCTTCATAAGAAGAGCCGCCGGTGCCTGTTAGGCTATATCCATTGCAATCCAAAGTGATATTTGATGTGCCTGGTGCAAATATCAGGCCATTTCCAGGGCATACTGTGCCTCCTGTTGAGTTTTTCAAATCCTCTGTCATTGTGTAGTCCTGGGTTAAAGTTGCTCCGCAGACTGCAGTAAAAGGGCATGGATTGTCGCATGTCATATTATGGGACAAGTCGCATGTGCTGTTGGCAAAGTCATTGTCATCCTGGTCATTAATGTCATAATAGCTTCCTCCAGACTGGTTGTTGTGGCATGCATAAGTGTCAGTAAATGTATTGCCGTCAGAGGTTGAAGGTATATAAAACCCATCATTGTTATTATACTCGGCAGTATTGTTTATGAAAATGTTGTTGTCGCTATCAAACCAAAGCTCAAGGCCCCTGCCAGAATTATAATTTAGCACATTTGAAGTAAAATTGCTATAATCAATGTCGTATGCATAGAATCCTATTCCGAGATTGTAATTAAAGCTGTTCAAAATAAAATCGTTATCGTCAGAATGAGATGCGTAAACTCCATAATTTGTATTGTTATTCGCTGTGTTGTTTGAAAAAGTATTATTTATAAAGTTACTCAAATAGAAGCCGTAAGA
>WOR8_10009566_pt1 | contig 10841 bp, 12 predicted proteins | sample DeeMarSeWOR38_10_FD_19890 | JGI IMG/M metagenome (IMG submission 19890)
TTCACGTTGATTGCCCAGCAGATTGGTGTTCAAATTTATCGCCAGCGGAAAGCCTTTTCCATCCGGACTGAGGTCGACTTTTTCCAGGGCCAGTACAGTGGCGGTTACATCCGCAAGCCACAGCATGGCTCCGGCATGAACGGTGCCGAACGGATTGAGAATTCCTTCTTTGATCGGCATAATGCTGATGACACAGTCCGCTTTGCGTTCTTTTATGAAAAATTCAATTTTACCGGTTTTTTTGCTTGCTGCAATCTTATCGTCGATGCTGTTCATTCTGGCTCCCTGTAATATGTTTCATGCTTAGCTGTATGAATCTTTTGAAATGGGTACTCGTTAGCGTGTAAACATATCAATTACGCGGCCATCCTCGGTTTCACATAATCCAAAGCCGCCGCCGTGGAATCCGACCAAGGTATCAGAAAGCTTGAATTTACATCTCATCTTACCGCCTCTGTCACCCTGTAGAAAAGCCTCAGTGTTCCCGGGAAATTCATAGATATTCGGGTATCCTTTACTCGAATCAACCGTCGCTTCATCAACGATTCCGCCCACAAAGCGTTCCCCATCCGGCATGGTCATCTGAATTTCACCTGATCCAAATTTCTCGTCCTCGTATGAAAAATAAACCCGTTTGCCGCTGTATCGGTCGATCCCTTTCATCGTTCCCGCACATGCCATAACTGCAATAACCCAGATGAACAAGCCAACTATCAGGATCTGCCTTTTCATTTTTAAATCCTTTCTGCTGATTAAAAATTACGACCCAGTCGATAGGCGGTCTCGAGATTCCATTTGCGGACATGCGGGTCATTGTGCAGCATTCCGCCCAGGATTACCATTTGGGCCGATTTTACTCCAACGCCAAGTAGACGGTCGTTGAGCATCACCCGTCGCATGCTTTCGGCTATTCCAGTTTTTTCAAGATAATCAGCGGGATGCCCTGCGGGACAGATCACGAGCGCTTTTTGAATCTCTATTTTAGAGGTGGAATGTTCACCCCCTTCATAGGTATAGGCATAGCCATAGGTGAATACCCGATCAAACCAACCCTTTAATTTTGCAGGGCAATCACTCCACCATACCGGATAAATAAACGCCAGCGCATCGGCGGCGTTTATTTTGGCGTGTTCATGACGGACATCCTCCGTCAGCGGTGCTTCCGGATCGGTGCCGGTTTCTCTGGTGTACTGTTCCAGGTCCATATCCGCTTTGAAGTCCATTTGATACAGATCTCCGATTTCAATTGAATGTCCGGCCTCCTTCAGGCCCCGAATAAATTCGTCGAATACCTCCCGCGTAAACGATTTTTTGCTTGGATGAGCAAAAACGACGTAGATATTCATCGGTGATCTCCTGTATTAGAAAAGGGGCGGTTGTCCCCGTGCAACGGGATCATGGCAAAGCCGACGGATCAGATTTAGAGTGATGGTTTGAATTACTGCGCCCGGAGTAGTGCGTGCTATCCGCTATCCTTTTAGATTTTTATATTGCTTATAGAGGATATATCCGCCCCATACAAGAGCCAATATCATCAAAACGGTTCCCAACCGGTGAGCAAAATGGGCCAGGGCATGGTCGTAATGGACCCAACCCGCTTCTTTGAGAATAAATTCCCAATCGTGAAATCCGTAAGGTGATGTGCGGCCGGTATTGCCGCCCAGCAAAGGCAGGGTCAGAGATCTGGCATCGTTAATATAGGGTGCCAGATCCATAAAGTTTTCGCCGAACCACCACAGTGCAAAGGCGGCGGCGAAAGTATCTCTGGTCTTCAGTAAAAATACAGTCATGCAAAGCAGTGGCATAATCAGCTGGTTGAGGCTGCCGCCCAGCGAGGTTATAAATCTTCCGAAAGGTCGGAATATAAGGTGCCCGGCTTCGTGAAAAGGCAGATTGACAAGATGCCAGAAGGAGTCCATCACATAACCGGAATCCAGCGGGCTAAAAATAATCTTCAAACCCCATATCAACATGATTACGAAAAACAGGGCTCGCGCGCCCAAAATCAAAGGATTGGCTTCCAGCTTAACATAGAAAAATAAATCTTTAATGAATGCCGTCTTATTGATTTTATTTTCTGCTGTTTGGCTTTCAATAGAAACAACCTTGGAACTATTTTTAATTAATTTTAAATATTTATGGAAGATAATGCCGCATTTCGGGCATTCTTCAGTTTGCTTGATGAGTTGAAAACCGCACTTGGGGCACTTCATGGTTTGCATTTATTTAAGCCTGTTTTATTAGAACCTCAAAAAAGTATTTAACACCCGATGGTACAGTTTTAAACCTATAAAAAGTGCTGACAACAAATGAGCTAAAATTAAAAATGAGCTAAAATGCCTAAAATTATGGTTTCGCTGCGCTCCATCTTTTATGATAAATATGATAGAATTCCTCAATTTTAGGCATTTTAGCTCATTTTAGTCATTTTAGGCACTTCTAATTTTAGCCCACCTTTGAAGCTATTTTTTCTGCCGCTAAAGATGAACTGCTAATTTTGAGATAGGTTATAGTAATTTTTTTTTTAATTATATCTCTTAAATCCATCAAATTGGGAAAATGATGAGAACAATGAACCGGATATAATAAAAAAGGCAGCACCTTTATGATGCTGCCCTTGGGTTGTTCTATAGCGTTGATGCTCTCTGTGCAGTTGGACTTGTGATCAATCCAGGTAGAGTACTTCTGATTTGGGTACGGCACTGTTTTTCAACGATCGTTTATTTTTCTTTTCCGTTTCTTTTATTTTTTTGCGTTCCCTGACAATAATAATCAGCATGACGACAATCACACCGATTTCGGCCAACAATAATAAACTCTGAGAAATAAGCTCCTTCATTAAAGACTCCTGTAACCTATATATATCATATCGGAAACTTTCGGCCATACTTTAGGGCTAACATCCCGGCATTTTGTATAATTTAAAAATTATAATTATTTCAATAGAATAGGAGCGTATAACCTGGGCGATTTGCGGGCTAAGTAAATTTTACACCAATTCCGAAACTATGGCTGGACGTGCTATCGGCAACTTCTTTACACCACCTGACAACCGATCTGTAGGTTTTGGGGGCGGATTTAAAGGGCTGGGTATCAAATTTGATGTTTATTGTTGTTCCCGGTTTAAAGGCCACTTCTGATTCCAACAACATGCCGTCGTTGCTGAGATCTTTGGTTTGCGCATAACTCCAGGCTCCGGATTTTGTGTCTTCAAGGATAACCGTGACCCGGTGCAGAAAACGCTTATTTTTTCTAAATCCGGTTGCCTCGCTCGATTCAGAAAATAAGGGCTTTTCGGAATCTTCGCTTGGAACTATCGAAATTTTCGGTGAGCGCAGCGGTAATTTAGGCTTTCTTGATGAATCTTTTCTGCTTAAATCTTTGTTGCAATCCGGACACCCCCGGCCCTTAGTTCTGCTTTTGACGGTGGCTTGCCATTCATGGCCTTCTTCACAAATCCACCACACTTTTTCATTAAAACCGGGAGGCAAATTCCTCAGGTTCAGGCTGCTATTTCTGGTCAGATGCCATTCCTTTCGCAGATCGGTGTTTGTTATTAACATTTCATTATTATCGGTCGGGGTGGGCCTGTTACAAACCGGGCAACCGCTACCCCGGTTTCTGCTATATACGGGTGCTTGCCATTCATGCCCGCTGGTACATATCCACCACACCTTTTTGCCTGAACCGGGTGTAATATTTCTGGGATTTAAATCCCCGTTTCGGGAAGGGTGCCACTCTTTCGCCAGTCCTGGGTTGACAACACTCAGATTATATTGATCGGAGGCTTTCGGCATTTTTTCTCTTGGGATTGATTTTTTATAAATGACCTGCAATTGCGAGCAAAAACTGTGACAAAATACAGGGGGGAACAACACTATATCTAATATGTGATGACTTTGAAAATATCAATATCTTTTTGCCACCAATTCGCATAATTTTAATCAGACTTCAGTCAAGTTTTACCTTAAGTATCTGATATACTGGTAGATGCGTATAGAAAATGCTTACCCCATAAACTGCCAAGAAGATAGAATATCGAATTCCTCAGCCATTGATGACAATTTCACCTCTACCACCGTCAACAGTTGCGGCCTGACCCGTTTGAAGCCGGTCAAAGGCTGCCCGGGCCAATGCGACCACCGGGATTGATCTACCATAAAAATGCTTGCTAATGATAGGGCCGGCCACCAGCAGCGGGTCTGTTTCGATATTGATTATGGCAGCCGGAGCTGTTGTTTGTTTGGCGAGCTCCAGCAGAACCAGGGGTGCGGCTGCCGACCCTTTTCCGTAGGGAAAGGCCAAAATTCTACCGGTGATGGATTGATCAAATAGTTCGTGGCGCGGATCGATAATCATGCCGGTTGCCGGGTCGACTCCGCCCCAAAAACTGATGTTTTGCTGGGTGGCTAAAATTTCGCCGCGGCCGTTGCCCGCAACCAGGGGTCTGCATTTTATGATTGTAGCCATGCTGGAGGCCTCCGTACGATTTTTCCGGCCACAGCCGATTCCACGCACTCCCGGATACTCCCGTAAGCAACCTTATAACCGGCCTGGGAAAAAATATAATTTGCCGCCTTGGCAGAGTTGGTCATCATGGTGCCCGAAGGCTTTAAAGATTGAGGATAGAGTAACAAACAGCCATCGGAATAAACTTCAATACCCGTATACGTTAATTTTTCTAATAGTCCTGTATTTTCGACCCGGCCTAATATTTTGCGGCTAGTAAAAACCGAGAAGGCGATATCTGAGTTTATCTTCTTGCCTGCTATGCACTCCGCCAATTCAGTGAATTCCGCGTATGAAAAATGCGGACACCCGAGCCCAATCCAGTCAAGCTGTTCATTTTCAGCCGTACAAAGCAGCGCTTCGGATTTTTTTAGTGCATCGGGGCTGACCGTAATGGTTTGTATGGTTGTATCATTTTTTAAACATGCCTCCAGTGTCGGCGCTTCCGGTGTGATCCCGACAATATGAAAAAGTGCCGTAGCGCCTGACGAAGCAGTTGCGGCACCGAACCCCTTCAAATCATCCATTGTTACGCCTTCGGGTATGCCGGAAATTGCAACGACCTGATTGCCGCATTGTTTGCCAATAAAATATCCCAGCAGTGGATAGAAGCGTGGATCGGCATAAGCCTCTGTCGGAAAACCTTTAAGCATAGCGTGAATAGCCGCCGCACGGTTTTCATCCAGGTAGAGCCCGGTCTTCGGGGCACGCCCGGTTAAGGCACAGCAGATATCCACCAGATCACCGGTGCGATTGGTGCGGGCACCCAGAACGGAATTGACAAAGACGATGGCGTTGGATTCTGACCAAGCAACCAAATCGCCGGGCTTCGGTAAGATCCCATCCTGATAGGGGGCGCATGTCCAGAAGGGAATCGCTCCCATGGCAAGGTGCGCCTTTTCCAGACGCTTTATTTTTTCGGAGTGCTCAGCAGAGACGCCGTATGACCGGCAGCGCTCAATATCAAATGAAGTATTGTTCATGGAAGTGGGCACGGCCACGCGTCCCCCCAAGGCGGCGAGATGTTCAACGAACTCGAGGCCGGCATCACCCAGATAAAATCCGCTATCCGTGTGCACATGCGTGATTTCAACCATTTCCGCTGCATCGATGGCTTCGCCCAAATCCACCAGGATAGACATGGCCATGCTTACCGCCGCACCCAGATGGCCGTCACGCATTTTCTTCTCGTGGTCCGTGAGATACAATTGCACCCCCATTTCATACCTTATCCGAACACCGCCACATCTTATAAAACGCTGTAAATAACAAAAGCGTGGAAGTCAACAATCCACACTTTTTTTGCTAAATTTCAAGGATAATTTTAGCCCACCAAAGAGCGGGCAAGTTCGAAAGCATTCTCCTTGACTTCTTCTGACAACTCGGCAGGTACGCTGCACTCACCCACGTACAATTCACCGGATTTTCTGGCTAAATAATAGTCCACAACCCGATCAAAGGATGTAAACATGCCTTCAGCATTTTCCTCATAAGGATAAAGAAGTCCATTCAGGTTTGTGGTAGTTGGTAACCAGGGAGTAGCCCCGATCGATAAGCGCCTTGATTTGGGCCGGAAAGCCCCAGAAATAGATCGGCGAGGCAAACAGGACCACCTCGGATGAAATCATTTGTTCCATGATATCGATAGCATCGTCCTTTTGGACACAGGCAATCTCATCGGGGTACTCGCCACATTTGTCACATCCCAGACAACCCCCGATAGATTTGTTATTGAGGTAGATACGTTCCACTTCGTGGCCCAGCGATTTGAGTTCTTGCTCTACCCATCCCAGAACAGTTGCGGTATTTCCTTTCTTTCTGGCGCTGCCCAAAAGCGTGGTGATTTGCATTGTCGAGTCTCCTTTGAGGTTTTTAAACCACTTCTAAGCAATTTTTCAATATTTTGCAACATCGCAGATTTTAGATTTCATGCCTGATGACGCTATCCGGGAGGGCTAAAATTTGTTGGATGGTTTAGTGAAATTTGGAATTTTGAGGTTAGGGTAGAAGCTATCTCTTTGATATCCCCAGCACATTCGGTAGAGGCCAAGGGATCGAGCCTTCATTGGCTTCATTTGAGTTTGTTTCATAGCTTCCGGTAAACTCCCATTCTTTATCGTCTGAGTTTATGTATAATTGGGCCTGGGGACCGCCCTCGGTATACATGGCCCTTGAGATATGGAGTGGAAGTTTTTTGAGGATATTAATCAGATCGTGCGTACTGTATAAAGCGCGCACGTGAATAAATAAAACCTTATCCTGCTCGTCGACTCCGATGGCTGAAGTACTCCAGCGACGCTCTTGCGGCTTCCAGACATTTTTTCCCGTGCAGGATATCATGCGGATGCTTTGCACTAAGGTTCCGTACGCTTGCTTCCAGGATTGGAAATCTTCGCACTGGCGGTCAATAATTTTGACTTGCGGGATACCGGCGCTCTGTCGGTCAAATGCCAGGATGGTCATATCCTTTGACAACCGGGGGTTATTGGTGTGGATTTTTGTGCGCATCAACGACACGCTGGTTTTAAAATCGGTCTGATACATACTGGGGTTGATAGCAGCCACCAGTCCGTTTTGGCGGCACCATTGTTTGGGTGTCAGCGGGACGCCATCTTCAATCCGCGACGCATTGAGCAGCCTCAGTTGAAAATATTGGGGATCGATTCGCAACACCCTCACCAGTGAATCTCCGCCTGCAGCCGCCTGAGGCGCCCGAAATATCCCCAGTTCAAGACCTTTGTCAAGCTGTTGCCAGCCAGGTTTCTGATGGGTTTCTGGCACCAGACCCTTTTGTTCGGATATGCCTGTATTTGCTGATACAAATAGAATGAGCCATATTGCTAAAAATTTTAAGGCGAGTTTCATAGTGAATTCTAAGCTGTTCATAGAAAAAATTGGGGGACAGCGAGATCGATGAACCCGGCTTGCCATCCCCCACCTATTTCTTAAAAGAAAATATCAACCCTAACGTGGCCTTAGATAAATGGCGCGTTTTCTGGGTTCTACGTTTATGCTGCGGACAATTCAGAGGTGCAAAATCCGCAGCGGGTTGCCTTAATCGGAATTTCCGAGAAGCAATGAGGACATTCTTTGGTCGTCGGTTCTTCCGGCGGCGCTTCCTCTTTTCTTTTCATGGAGTTTAGGCCTTTGATAAGCAGAAAAACGGCAAAGGCGACGATTAGGAAGCTAATTATCGTATTAATAAACATACCGTAATTGATGGTGACCGCTCCGGCCTTCTGAGCCTCCGCTACGGTGGCAAAGGTTCCGGCAACCGACCCCTGTTTGATAACTGCGAAAAGGTTTGAAAAGTCTACGTTACCGAGCAATAAACCGATTGGCGGCATAATGACATCTGCAACCAGTGATTTAACGATTGAACCGAAAGCGGCACCGATAATAATGCCCACGGCCATGTCGACAACATTGCCCCGCATAGCAAATTCTTTAAATTCTTTAAACATCTTCCCCCTCCTTTCTGTTTATCTGGCTATAGTTTGCGGTTGTCCAAAAAAATGAAGCAAAAATTAGCTGGCTCTTGGAAAAAAACGTTTAAGGATATTCTCTTCTTAGAAATATTGCAGAGGTAGTATATAAAATAATAATGTTGAAATCAATTTGGTCAACACTAAAAGATAAGGAAGTATTTGACTTTGAGGCATCTCAGCAGCCGCAGCCACAATCGCAGTCATGATGATGTGATGCCATCTCTGACAGGGCTTTGACGACTTCGGTATTTTCGGGTTTCTCAATCCTTAAGATCTTTATTTTCAGATGGAGAGCGCCATGTTTTTCAAAAAGATTCATAATTGGCGGGCGCAGGTGTTCAAATAGAAGGTATAATTCTTCCTTTTTTATCTGAATTACAATTTCTTCGCCGGCGGCTTTATTGACCAATTGATATTCAAAGGGGCACATACCGCCGGAGCCGATTCCAAAAATGAATTCAAATTCTGAGGCGGCCGGGGTAAGATCCACACGGTCGGCAGTGGTACCGGCTTCCAGCCGGAGGGTTACTTTTTTCAGATTTTCTACTTTATTCATTTTTATTGGCCTCAAGTTCAATAGTGGGGTAATGGCAATTTTGTAAGGTGTCAAGTTTCAGGTGTCAGGTGTCAGCAAACAGATGCCGGAGGACAGAAAACTGAAATCAAATATGGTGCTTCATCTCCCGGTCTTTACCACTTTTCTCGTCATCTGACTTCTGTCCTCTGACCACTGACACCTGAACACTGGCACCTGACACCTTTTGTGAGAAACACTATTCCAGATGCCTGGGCGGCTTGCCGATTTTATCCCCCAATGCTCTTTCGCGGTTTTCGACGATTTGGCCGCAGATTTCGGTAATCGCATTTTTAATCCACATCGACGTCTGGGAGTCTTTAGTATAATTGGCTTCGCCGAATGATTGCACGCGTTTTTGTTTTTGCAGGGTATTCACCTGGGAAAATTCTTTTCTGGAGCCGGGCTGATAAACAGCAAACGTTCTGCCGCCAAATTGGTTAATTAATGAGAAAACCGGTATATCGCTGGGGCCGTCGGCAATATAAATCATGTTTTGAAATGGTACCCGGCGATCCTCGTCCGGTATCATCGCATTTACGGCAATATCCGGGATTTTATTGCTGCCCTTGTTGATTTCAAAGACTGCCCGGGTTTTGGTGGTGTTGTCGAGTGCGTAGGCAATCTGAGAGATTATTTTTGGATCTTCTGAGACGGTTTTTTTGCCGGCATTCAGATATCCGGGAGGAGGTGCGTCTTCGACAAATTCGCAACCCCAAACACCGTCTACATACGGTGCGATCTTGCTGCCCAGAACCATTTGTCGCAAACCCGTTGAAACAATATAATGTTCAACCTGGATTTCATGCTGCGCATATTCCGGGTTTGTGGCCACAAAGCGTTTTATTTTGTCAAAAAAATCAGGTAGTCCCTCATAGAGCTCAATTTTGCCGCCCAGCTCCCTCAATCGGGCATTATTCAGGCCCTTGAATGTGCCCTGCCGGGCGTAGGTTAATATGTGATTCAGGTACAGCGTATCGGTTGAAATGAGATCAAGGCCGTCTTTTTTGTAATGGTTGGGCAGCTCTTCTACTTCTTTCCAGAATTTCTTGGGGTCGACCCGGTACATTTCGAAAATTGGCGCCTGCATGTAGCCCGGGCTCAAAGTTTTGTCAAAGTCCCAGATGCAGGCGATAATATTCTGGAGAAAAAGCGGCTGGGTCATAACGGATTCCTTGAAAACAGAATTTATCGCTCATTTACTTAGTACAAATTATGGCTGGGATCAAATTATAATTTAGGATTTCCCGCCTTCGCCCTAAAGGCTACAGCGGGCAAGCAGATGTCAGGTGTCAGGTCTGTTAAGATTAGGACTGAGGACTGAGTGCTGAGGACTGAGGTTGATCAAAATCGAAAATAGCGAACAGTGTTGCCAATCATGCCGAAAAACGACAAAAGGGTACGGGGGGACGACAGGCATCATTTGTTGCTCAGTCCTCAGTCCTCAGCACTCAGTCCTTTTTTCACCTGACACCTGAAACCTTTGAGTGGTGAGTGAAAGATGATTGCAGGGCATTATTTTTTTTGTATATAATAAGTATAGACTTAATTCCAACTAATTTAGAAAGGGTACGTTATGATCGAGAAAGTAATCATCATGGGGGCCGCCGGCAGGGATTTTCATAATTTCAATGTCTATTTCAAAGATAACAAGCGTTACAGCGTTATCGCCTTTACCGCCGCTCAAATTCCGGATATAGCCGGTCGTCTCTATCCGCCCGAACTTGCCGGCAAGCTTTACCCCGATGGTATTCCGATTCATCCCGAAGACGAACTCGCCGATCTGATCCGAAAACATCAGGTGGATCTGGTGGCTTTTTCATACAGTGATGTCCCCCATGTGGAAGTCATGCACAAAGCATCGCTGGCAATGGCTGAGGGCGCAGATTTTATTCTTATCGGTGCGCCTTACACCATGCTCAAATCGAACAAACAAATCTTGGCGGTTTGTGCGGTCCGTACGGGTTGCGGTAAATCCCAAACAACGCGCAAGGTTTGTGAAATTATTAAAGGGTCCGGCAAAAAAGTCGTCGTTGTGCGTCACCCGATGCCATATGGTGATCTGAGAAACCAGATCGTTCAGCGCTATTCTGCTTACGAAGATTTTGAGAAACATCAGTGCACTATTGAAGAAAGGGAAGAATATGAGCCGCTGGTTGAGCAGGGAATTGTCGTATACGCCGGTATCGACTACGGTAAAATTTTAGCAGAAGCCGAAAAGGAAGCCGATGTCATTATCTGGGATGGCGGCAACAACGATACCCCCTTTT
>WOR8_10008424_pt1 | contig 10840 bp, 30 predicted proteins | sample DeeMarSeWOR38_10_FD_19890 | JGI IMG/M metagenome (IMG submission 19890)
TTATGTCAAGAAAACTTGGGGTTGGAAATAAACTTTTCGGTGTACAATCTCGGCGCTCTGTGGTATAATGGTTTTAGTAAATGAGGAGGACGAAAATGCGCGAATGGGATCCTGCAACGGAAGAAGATGCGAATAGTCTTGCTGGCGAAATGTTTGATCTTTGCCGCGACTATCTGATCAAACGCCAGATGAAAAATGTCGACGACGAAGCAATCGCTATAGAGATCAGCTGGGCGCTCAACTTTGTGGACGCTCATCTGGAGGATATTTAATGAATATTCAGGACGTCACATTTGAGCAGGTCGAAGCGACTTATTCGGGTCGTCATGGCTGCGCTTGTGGATGCCGCGGAAATTGGTGGTATTCGAGCAACGTCAAAAAGCTCGAAAGTTACAATACTGTAAACGATCGTCAGGTAAAGCGTGACTTGGCTAAGTTCAAGAAGAACGCTCATCTGGTTGAATTCGACGATCAGTACAAGGAGATTTTCTCTTTCGAAACGGAAAATCGCCTCTACATTCTTCGCCTCTTGGAGGAAAAGTAATGACTGTCAAAGAACTTATTGAAGAGCTGGAAACGTTCGATCCGGAAAAAGAGGTCGTTTTCGCTCTTACATGGCCTGATTACTGGAGGACGGAGCTCGCTCTCACATGCAAGTATGTTGATAACGGTTCTGTAACTTACTCCAGATACCACGAGCAGTATCGGACGCTAGACGAGAATTCAGAAACGGACCTCGACATTCGCAACGAAGGCGGAGCGTCTGAAGTAGTCATCGTTTCACAGCATCGAAGATAATCGGTTTACAATCACGGCGCTTTATGGTATAATGGTTTTAATAAATACGGAGGTATTCGATGGCTAGCACGTATCGAGATTTTATCGAAGGTATTCGCGATATCGCGGATTACCTCGAGGAAAAAGTCAAGGATTCTCAAATCGTTACACTGGATACAGAAGTGGCGCCTGAGGAGGAAGATCTGATTTTCATGGATTATCAATTTCTTTTCGACGAACTTATGTCGAACATCACGGGGGTATATCGCTAATGCATATCGTCGTTAAAAAGAATACGCTTCGCGAACATTTTCTGAAAGAAGGCTCGAACCTTCTTTTCGCCACCGATGTAGATTATGGCTATAGTAACTACACGTTCCGTGGCGTTCCGCTTTATTTGCTGGATGCAGTCAAGCGCGAACTTCAAAGGATAGGTTTCGGTCATTATACGCCTGATGGCTACAAATACGCCTCACCACAGTATCGGATATTCTATCGCGGCCCTCGTCGGTATCAAGGCGCAACCTTTACGCCTAAGGCAAATGCTACTTCGTTCAACGTAATGTTTTATAATACTTCGAAATTATTTGAGGAGGCGTAATGAGCATTCGCTTTGATGACATGGAAATTTGCCACAAATGTCAGGACTGGAAAACCGTCTATCTCGCTGGCGATAAACTTTCGAAGATAAACGAAAGGACGCTTCCTGCATGGACGAAATGCCAGTGCGGATGGAATGAGATCACTACAGCTGAACTGACTCGACTGGCAAAATGGTGGCGAGATGCCTTAACTCCAGACGACGATGTGGACGACGACGAAGGATCGATCGAGGAAACCATTGAGGATCTGAAGAAGATCGTAGGAGACGTAAGGCTGGTGAAGCTTCTTATTTGTGGGGATACCTTAACTCGATGAAGAAAAGGAAAGAATTTAACTTCCTCGATGAAGAAGAGATTCAGATGCTTCAGAACAAGCTTCAGAAGATCATCGATATCATTGATGATAAGGAGACTGAATAATGCCATACCTTAAGCAAGATGAACGAGTCGCATATCTAGGGCGAAGTAACTACTGGACTTGTGAACTCTGTGGATTTAGGGTTAAGAAAGGTAGAGGCCCTAACTCTTCAGCGGCTATTAATGCTATGAAGTTCCATCTGGAAGAAGAACATGGGTGGAAGACAGAGCTCAATTGCTATGGGCTTTACATCGACAGGAGGTTACTGGCATAATGGGTTTCGAATCTCATGTTGAAAGAGAATTGACTGAATCGAAAAGTGGCCTTGTTTTTGGTTCTGACTATTGGTTCTCTAACGGCTTAAAAACTGATAGTTATGACAATGCTCGACTTATCAAGGACACTCTTGATGAATCAGACAGCTTTGGGCCTTGTAGAATCATCAGATTGGAAAATGACGAATTCCTCATCGAGTTCGGTACATACAGACAGTCTTTTGATGGTAATAAGGAAGATTACGAAAAATATAGAAGTAACTTCTTCGAATACGGTCGTTACGGAAAACGATAACTTTTCGGTGTACAATCTCGGCCTAGTTTGGTATAATTTATTTATCAAATGAGGGAGGTTGGCTTTTGAACAATATTGAGTTCATGAAGAAATCGGAGCGTAGGGTTGAAGAGCTTTGGACGAAGCTCGAAACGCACTACAAAAGAACGCTCCCTCGACCTTCAGTCGAGTTCAATTTGCGGTCTCGCACCTGTGCTGGTATGTGCACGGATGGCGGGAGAACGCTGAGGTTCAATCTCGCGTACTCTTCCAAAAATGGCGAAGAGATGTTGGGTCAGACGGTTCCGCACGAAGTGGCGCATGCATGGTTGACTCAGATTGGCGATCCGTCTCATGTGGCATCCGGCTATTCATTTAGCGTTCATCCGTGGGGTGGCACTCGGGCACGTCGTACCAAGCGATCTCCGCATGGCACAACGTTTATGAACCTTTTAATGTTTCTTGGCGGAACGCCATCACGAACTCACAATATGGAGCTGGATACGAAGGCTCTCGGCCGCCGTGGCGTAACGTGGAAATATAAATGCAAGCGTTGTGGTAGAATCTTTGAGCTTTCAACTAGGAAGCATAACGCTATTCGTCGTGGCGGATTTAGATTTCATACGCCTTGTGGTCCAGAAACTGGTCGACTCGAAAGAGTAATCTAAGGAGGAAAGAAAAGTGAGCATGACCAAGTATCGTAGGCGGAATTTACAAAGGCTCGCAAAGACTAAAAGGAAATGGGCTCCGGCTATCAATTTCTTGCTGGGCGAGAGAGGATTTGATCAACTTTCGCAGGGCGAGAAGTATTTGAAGACGTTCGATGCTCTCCAGACCTTCCACGACAAGATCGAGGAAATTATGGATGATGCATGCAGCGAACATCCGGAAGTGATAGCAACTCCTATCATTACGGCCCTCGACCCGGTTCTCGCCGAGCTGGAAGAATATATCGATTGGCTCGACGAAAAGATATACTAACACGAGATTTTGTGGTATAATATTTATTGGAGGAATGAAAGTGGGTAAAACGCACAAAGACGTCAGAGATTTTGATGTCAAAAGGCACAAGGAACAGGCTAGGAAAACTTTCAAAGATCAGGACTTGAGAACTCGAGTAAAACCTGTCGTCACGAAAAAGGAACGTGGCGGTGGAAAAAACTGGAGGAATTGGTATACAGGAGAAGAATACGAGGAGGAATAAACTGTATGAGAATCTCAGAAGCACACAAGGCATTGACGGAGCATTATCGTAATCACAAACTGACCAACGGTGGTCACAAGACGGCTCCGAAGGGAAAGTACGGTTTCAAAAGCATTCAGTATAAGCTGGTGGATGCTGATGGGACGGAATACGGACCTTTCGGCGGTCGTGGTTCGGTTTTGAATGCTTACCAGTCGAACGTAAAAAAGGCTGGCAAGCCGACTTCTGGAGTGAAGTTCATCGTCCAGGAAATTTTCAAGCCGAAGAATAAGACCCGCGGAATTGTGGTGGATTCCGAAATTATTTTTGAACTGACTGACACCAAGAAAGTGAAGGCTTAATGGGACGACGGTCAAAAGACGAACTCATTCAGTCCAACTATTACGAGTGGTTGGAAGATGCTGAAAAGCTCAGGGCTAAGAAAAAGGATGGGTTCAAACTAACGAAAGAAGAGAAGGAGCTCATTCGGAATGTGCCGACTGTAGAAAATCCTTATAGTCGGCATAAGGACGAGCCGCCTAAAAAGAAGCCAAAGGCCAAAAAGGTAGTAATAGACTTCGATAAAAATGTAGTTTGGCCCGCGACTGCTCGATCATTCTTGTGTGCGGTATATAATATCCCCTACACAGATGAGCAGTGCTTGCTATTCTGTGAAAGAGAGGACTGCCCATTCTATCAGGTTGGGTACTTTCGGGCACACGGCGTCAAATATTAGCTGACGTCATGCTGCACACAGCGATGTGCTATACACACACACGGAGGTAATAGAAATGGCTCTTAAGAAAAAGAAAATCTATTTGGAGTTTCGCGAAGGCATCAATCAGTCTTTCATCGTCAAAAGGGTGATAGGCTCTCTTCGACATCTTCCTGGTGAAGTCTTAAAGAGATCAGATGTCGAGTCGCTGTGCCGTACGGTCGACTACGAGGTAATCATCGACGAACAAAAGAAATAGGTTTACAATCGAATAATGGTTTGGTATAATGTATTCATCAACTGGGGAGAGCCCTCAAACCGGAACTACGGGGATTCTCATAAGTGATTCCGGCATCAGTACATAATCTTCTCCGCTTCAATCCCACGAAGCGAAATCAGGGACCCGGCTGGGCCACCAGCTTTCAGGGTCCTTTTTTTTCGATGTACAATTGTGCTGAGATTTGGTATAATTTATTCATCAAATGGGGAGGAGCTTAATGACGGAAGAATATTTCGAAAAGATGGAAGCTCTTTGGTTGCGTCAAATGGAATTCGAGCTTGGCGCTGAGGTTGAGCCTCTAACCGAAGAGGAACTCATTGAGCTCTTCAAGGCGATGGGAGGCGACAGTGATAGTAATCGGTAAAGAACACGGGAACGAACTTCCCGCAATGTTTGAATGTCTGGGCTCAGGCGAAATCTACGTCCTGTCTCGGTCTATTTGCGGAAAGTTATTTCAGGTTCCTATCGAGAAGTTTATCGAGCACTTCTATTTGCTCGACGGAGACAACGAGGAGCTGGCGATCTGGGTGAATGCTGGCGGACTTGTGGCGGAGGTGAAGTTCTCGCATGAAGATCTTTCTTGACGACATTCGTTTCCCAGCGGGTAAAGGCTGGACGATTATAAGAAACTCCACAGACTTCTTTCATACGTGGATATATAATCGTGACGACATTACTCACATTTCCTTCGATCACGATCTTGGTGATACAGATCCCAAGAACGGCTACGACGTGCTAACTATGATTGAAGAGGACTACCACGATGCGGTTATCTCTCATCCAATAGTGATGACGGTTCATTCAATGAATCCGGTTGGGCGAGAGAAAATGGTAAAGGTTATCAAGAGTCTAGAGCGATTCATGCTCGCTGGCTTAAAATAATCGGTTTACAATCTTCTCCCAGTATGGTATGATGTATTTAGAAATGAGGAGGAGGGTGGCATGCGGATTAAAGAATTCGTGACAGTCGAGCTCAGGTCAGACTACGGTGCCGCTGAGGAATTAATCAGCGCTATGCGATCTCTGGTTGAGTGTTGGGAAAATGTTTCATTTGAGGCAACTATCGATTACACCGAAGCTGAAGATGAAGGAGAGGGCGAAAAATAATTATTTACAATCTCGGTAAACAGTGGTATAATGAATCAGAAAATAAAGGTGGAGGAAAAAATGAAAGATTGGTTTTGCGAAGATCCTGAATGCCGGCATGAAGTCGTGGCGGAAAATCGACCGAGCGACATTCGCTGGACGGATGGTCACGTCTGCAGGTTCATCGAGGCGTATGACGAAACCTTCGACCACGATCCTGGGGAAATGGATGGTGATGCTGCGTCCGCCCTCGCTTCTGCTGGCTGGGGAACGGATGAGGATTACGGTGGTGGTTGCGAACCAATCGACGATGATCGCTTCGAAACGGCGGATTTTTATACCGGAGGGGATGAATGAAGAAACGCTATACAATTTACGCCGGCTATAAAAACGGTAGCGTCGAGGAAATCGACGTGGATGCTAAGGATAGGAAGGACGCTATCCGTAAAGCAACAATCATTCTCAACAAAGCGTATATGCCTGGGTGGAGGATCGTCGAGGTTCGCCATCAGACCGGGCTCTACTTCTAGGAGATAGCAATGGATATTCTTTGGCTCATCGTAGGCTTTTTTACGGGAGTTCTGACAATTCGCTTCTACGATACATTCGACGGAGGGTTCTAATGGCGAAGAAATACCCAGTGTTGAGCAAAACGCTCGACAAGAAGCAGTATGAGAAATACGATGGCAAGAAGGTAAAGTTCGGTCGCTACATCTGCACGGTCAGAGTGGTCGAGTCGGAAAATCGTGTCGGCTCTTATGAGCGAGGCATTGCTTGGACGCATAGGAGCTATGGTGTTCTGCTCCGAGGTCGAGAAGGAAATTGGTCTGCCAGTGCAAATCACGGTCAGACGTGGCGTCCTCTTTTTGGTACTCATCCGTACTACTACAGCGATTTCAAATATGTAATCCGAGAAGCCAAGAACAAAGTTATTCTTGGAAATAGCATGACGAAGGAGCTAGCGTTCGAAGGAATTCAGGCGATCAACCGGAAATGGGAAGGCCCAAACTACAGGTGGAGGAAATAATGGCGTTAGTTTGGTATTACATCCCAAAAACAGGGGTGCAGTGGGAGTGTGAGGCGGACAATGACGTCCACGCCATTGAAGTGATTAAGGAATTGGAGGACATCAAGAGAGTTCCGCCAACATGGAAGATTTGGATTGAGAAAAATGGTACCATGATTGAAATTAATCGTCGTGCAATAACACGACACAGACAGGAACTGAAGAGTGAAACAGAAAAGTCCTAAGTATGTAGAGATTTACAAGGCACTGAAAACAGTTCTCGCGATAAACTACAGATATCGTATGCTTGACATTGCAGTGTCTCCAACACAGCTTGAGATTCTCTTTGCAGTTCAATTCATTAAGGACCCTGAGAAGAACTGGCATCCCAGACTCGTTGTCTACTATCCGAGAGCAGGCAGGGTGGCAATCAGAGCTCGGATTCAAGACCCAGAGCCAACGTGGGTTGCCGCCGAAACCATTATAGCTATGGCGGAATTGAAGGCAAAGGACGAGAAACAGCCAAAGTTCTAACTATTTTGTGTACAATCGTCTCCAAATGAGGTATAATAGACTTATCAAATGAAGGAGGTACGAAGTATGGCACAGACGAACGGCCAGTCCCTCCCTACGATTCCTTGGCGGTCTGTTGGAGCTAAGGTCGAAGGGCTGATGACTGCGAGAGAGGCTCTCGAGAAGGGTGGCTTGAACTGGAACGTTGAGAAAGTTCCTGCTTTTGCCCGGTTCGAGGGTAAAATGGTTCCCATTCCCAACAAGTACTCTCTGGTCAGAACGACAGATGGGTATCCTCTGGGCGTGGTCGGCAGGGACTATCAGCCAGTCCAGAATGTCGATGCTCTCAACTTCATGGACTCTCTGACGAGGACGAACGAGGCTGTCTACGAGTCAGCGGGTCAGTTCAACGGTGGCAGGATCGTCTGGATGACGGCAAGGATTCCGACGAACGGCTCCGAGCTGGACCCTGTTGAGAAGTACCTGCTTCTGGTCACTTCTCACGATGGTTCTTATCCCATCATCGCGGCGGCCATCGCACTCAGGATCTGGTGTGCAAATCAGATTCAGGCTGCAATTCGCAAGGCCAAGAACAGATTCCGCATTCGGCACACCACGAATGTGGAACAGAAGATCGAGGAGGCTCGGATCACTCTGGCCAAATCTCTTCAGTACTTCCATGCAGTAGATGACGTCTACGATAAGATGAAGGGCGTCAAGTTCACGGAAGGGCAGCTGATCACTCTGGTAGAGAACGTCTTCTCGGCTGGAGATGAGAAGAAGTCCGATCGTCAGATCACTCGGCTGGAGAACATTACCGAGAAGGTAGTGGAGCTCTCCAAGATTGGGAAGGGAACGCACCTTCCCGGTGTGAAGGGTACGGCGTGGGGAGCTTTCAACGCTGTCACGGAGTATCTGGATCACTACACCACGATCAAGGGTGGGAAGGGCATCTCCGCTGAGGAGAAGCAGCTCAACTCGGTCTGGTTCGGCACGGTGGCTGACAAGACTCAGAGGGCTTTTGATGAGACTCTGAAGATTGCAAAACTGGCTGCCTAATAGTAACGCTAACTATCTGGATGGGGGCTTCGGCCCCCATTTTTTTGTTTACAATCTTCTCACTGTATGGTATGATGGTCTTAGAAATAAAGAGGAGGTACGGATTTGAGGTTGATTGTCCGCACGCAGTACCGCGAGAACTACGGAGCCCATGACTGGGACGGCAAGGGCGAGTGCCCGCAGTACTGGAAGAACAAGGGTGGCGTGGACTACGAAGTTCACCTCGACTCTCCCTTCCGGGCAGAGGATATCGAATTCCTCATCAACCAGGTTGGCGAAAAAGTCACCAGGTTCAATGACTACGTCGAAGAATACGTGGTCGACTGGGAGATTTTGGGCGACAACGAATTCACCAAATTCGAGCAGGACCAGCTCGACTACGAAGGCCGCATTCAATTTCCGGCTCACAAATTGGAGGTATGAACTTGGTCGAAATTAGCACAGATCGCTTCACGGTAGATCACTCGAGGAAACTCATGACGGTCGAGATCTCGGATCTCACTCGGTCGTATCTTCCTCAGTGCATCAACATTCGATCGCACAAAACGGGAAGAATGTTTCCCTTCAGCACCACGGCAATCGACGAAGTCTGGGACACTCGAAACTTCAACGAGGAAAGGGAACTCATCGCCTGGGACTATCACTCCGCGTGGTTGCCTGGCTGGACGGTGAGGGTCTTCAACGACTAATGGATATAACAATCATTACTATTACATGGGTTCTCTTTCTCGGAGGACTAGTCTGCGTCATCATTTCCTTCTTTGAAGGACGCAAAAAATAGTTTACAACTACGCGGCTATAGGGTATAATAGTACTATCAAATGATGGAGGACACAGTGGATATTACGAAGGCTGTTGATTACATGAGGGAAAAAAGGGAACGTGAATGCTTCGGCTGCACGATCCAAGAGATGCGCGACTCACTCATTTTCCTGAAGGACGACAAGGTTGAGGATCTCCTCATGCTCTCTATGAGCATCCAATCTGATTGCCAGGAGATGCTTGAACGCGACTACGACAGGAACGAAATTCGTCAATACCTCAATCGCTCCAAATACTGGTTGGCTGAGGTTTCTCGGATTCTCAACAAAAAGACCGTCAAGGAGTTCAAATAATGAAACGGTTCAACTACGGCTTCTTTCTTGCAATCGGCTTCTCTCTTCTCTGCTGGTATCTCATCATCAAAGGAGTCTTGAGGTTCTTCTATGTCTGAGACTAACGTCTTCTATGACAACGACTCTATAAAGGTCATTGCTCGTCATTTACTTGTCTATGGGAAACTCGGTGTTGTCTCTAGATGGATTCACGGCGACTTCTACCTTGTCGCTTTAAACAACGGCAAATCAACTGTCTTGAAGGGTGCAGAAATGATACACTTCAAGAATGAGGGTAAATTCAATGAGTGACATCTCTCGTAGAGACCTGACCTTCGCATACAATGACGGTGTCAACGATCTCTTAGAGCACCTCTCCGACTTCATTGACAGGCACAGGACAGCTCTCAATACAGAGCTGCTTGAAATCCGCAAGGACGAGAACTCCCCCGTCTATGTCATAGAACAGATCAAGGGCAGACTCACAGCTTACGGCCACCTGCTCTCTTTCATAGAGTGGTATGACAGGTATGTCAAGGATGGGGGCATGGCAGTAAGGGCTTCAAGGGCTAGAGTGACTGAGTCTGACGTCTGATTTTCTTGCTGTAGATTGACTCTAGCTGTTGCAGTGCTGCCTATTTGCTAGGCTATGTGAGTCACTGTGAGGGACGAGGTCAAAAAAGTCGCCATTGGGGCCCCATAAGGGGAACCCGTGCCGAGCGCGAACCTACGGGCCCCTAAGGTCACTTTGAAACGAAGACAAAAAAATCTCTAGAGAGAACTCTCACGGTATCTGCACGATAAAATAAAACGTTGTGATTAGGAGATAAAACATGGACGCAATTGCTGCACTTCTTTTCTTTATGGGCATCCCTTTTCTCATCTTCTTTCTTATGCGTGAATCACACTTGCCTTCTCTTCCTGAAAAGCCAAAGAAGCTTTCAAAGAAAGAGATTGAAGAAAGAGAGGCTAAGCGCTCTCAATTGAACGCAATGTTGAAATATGACGAGAATGATCCCGACTGGATCGATAAATATTGGGATGCTCATAATAAACTTGCTACAATGAACATTGAAGACAGACGTAAAGAAAACGAATTTGCCTACTATAATCACAGGAAAGCTCTCCGAGAAGAGTGCAAAAAAGAACTCAAGAAAGCTGAAACAGCTGCAGGAGCAGTAGGACTGGGAATCTTCTTATATGGACTATTCAAAGACAAGGAGTAAAACATGACACTGCTTATCATCGGCTTTCTACTTGGATTGCTATATGCTAAAGTCTTCTGGATGTAGATATAGCATTTGGGGACCTTCTTGGAATGAAAGGGGATACGTGATGACGCTATGCTTTAAGACATGTGATGAGTGCGGCACAGTCAGGAATGCAACATTCTTTCCTGAATGCAGCGTCTGCAAAGCTCTCGCAACATGCAAGAAATGTGGAAAGACAAGAGAATCCAGAGCTGCTCACGGTCTCTGCTTCGATTGCTGGGCTGATTCCGAAAAGGTTGATGCAAATGAGATTGAAAGGCGGAGACTCGCAGATGACAAGCATCGATTGCACATGAGAGTCGTCGAACTGGAGAGAGCCATTGAGTGGGCTGCTCTCTTTCTAGCGG
>WOR8_10008965_pt1 | contig 10837 bp, 8 predicted proteins | sample DeeMarSeWOR38_10_FD_19890 | JGI IMG/M metagenome (IMG submission 19890)
AAAAAGCTGGCGAATTTCTTCAAAATACCCAGCGACGATATATTGGTCGTTCATGATGACATCGATCTTGCTTTTGGAAGGTTAAAAATAAAGGAGAAAGGAGGGCATGGCGGACACAACGGTATCCGATCGTTGATCGATGCTTTTGGCGACGGCGATTTTGTTCGGCTTCGCATCGGCGTGGGACGCTCTGATGCCGGGAGAAGTGTTACCGATCACGTTCTGGGCAGATTTACCGAGCAGGAAAGCAAAATTCTGGATCAAATCATCGACCGGGCTCAGGAAGCAGTGGTCATGACTCTATGTCAAGGTACGAAAGCAGGAATGACATATTTCAATAACAGGAATTTTATAGTTACACCATAAGTTAACATTTTTACAGGGAGGAGAGGAAAGGATGGACTATTTATTACCGCTGATTTGCATGCTGGTTGGTATTGCCGGGGTTATCTTTTCGATTGTTATAGCGGGGATTGTTCGAAAGGCTCCGGCGGGTAATGAGAAAATGATGGAGATTGCCACAGCCATCAAAACGGGTGCCGTCGCTTATCTAAACCGTCAGCTTAAAAGCATGGGCATCGCCGGAATTATACTGTTTATTGTGATTGGATTCGCCCTGAGCTGGAAAACCGCCGTCGGCTTTCTCATCGGAGCGATTGCCTCTTTTGTGGCCGGATATGTTGGGATGCGGGTGTCGGTGTTGGCCAATGTGCGGACGGCTGAAGCAGCCAAGGGTGGTCTGGCCAAGGGCCTTTCCCTGGCATTTAAGGGTGGTTCCGTAACCGGCATGATTGTTGCCGGTCTGGCGCTGACTTCGGTTGCCGGATGCTTTACGGTACTGTTGGCCATGGGCACCGCACCGCGGGATGCGGTGATTGCACTGGTTGCCCTGGGCTTTGGTGGCAGTTTGATATCTATTTTTGCGAGGCTGGGCGGTGGCATTTTCACCAAAGGGGCTGATGTGGGTGCCGATTTGGTGGGGAAGGTCGAGGCCGGAATCCCAGAGGACGATCCACGCAACCCGGCCGTGATTGCCGACAACGTCGGAGACAATGTGGGTGACTGCGCCGGTATGGCGGCAGACTTGTTTGAAACTTATGCGGTTACAGCCGTAGCCGCGATGCTTCTGGGAAATCTGCTTTATCCCGAGATTTCAATTGCCACGCAATTTCCGCTCGTACTTGGCGCCATTTCCATTGTTGCTTCCATGATCGCCATTTTCTTTGTCAAGCTGGGAAAAAATGAATATATCATGGGAGCCCTATATAAGGGCATGTTCGGTTCCGCCATATTGGCGGCGATCGCTTTTTTGGTGGCCTGTTCAACCATGTTTGGCGATGTGGCGGCGCTTTCCGGCATGCGGATCTATTTAGCGGCCCTCGTCGGTCTGGTGCTTACAGTTGTCATCGTTATCATTACCGAATATTACACCGGTATCCGCAAACCGGTGAAATTGGTGGCTGAAGCCTCTACCACCGGCCATGGTACCAATATCATCGCCGGATTGGCGGTTAGCATGGAAGCGACAGCCCTGCCGGTGCTGGCTATCTGTCTTGCCATCGGGACGGCCCATTGGGCCGCCGGGCTTTATGGAATTGCCATGGCTGCCATGTCCATGCTTTCCATGACCGGCATGGTGATTGCCATCGATGCCTACGGCCCGATTACCGACAATGCCGGTGGAATTGCTGAAATGGCGGAAATGGATGAGAGTGTGCGGGCGGTTACCGATCCGTTGGATGCGGTGGGCAATACCACCAAAGCCGTCACCAAGGGTTATGCGATCGGTTCCGCCGGATTGGCGGCGTTGGTTTTATTTGCCGCTTACACTCAGGAATTTGCGCTGCATGGCGGCTCAGCCGAATTGAAGTTTGACCTGAGCAATGTCCAGGTGATTATCGGTCTTTTCCTGGGTGGCTTGCTGCCGTTTTTATTTGCCTCGATTGCCATGCGGGCGGTCGGTAAAGCCGGCGGCTCGGTGGTGGACGAAGTACGACGCCAATTCCGTGAAATTCCTGGCATTATGGAAGGAACCGGGAAACCTGATTACGCGCGCTGTGTGGATATCGTCACCAAGTTTGCCCTGAAAGAAATGATTGTTCCGGCACTGCTGCCGGTGGTGGTACCGGTTCTGGTCGGTCTCATTTTAGGAAAAATTGCCCTGGGCGGATTGCTGATCGGCAGTATCATCACCGGGCTTTTCCTGGCGATCTCCATGACTACCGGTGGGGCGGCGTGGGACAATGCCAAAAAATACATCGAAGACGGCCATTTGGGCGGCAAAGGCAGTGACGCTCACAAGGCGGCGGTTACCGGCGATACGGTCGGCGATCCTTACAAGGATACCGCCGGACCTGCAATTAATCCCATGATTAAGATTCTCAATGTGGTGGCGTTGCTCCTGGTGCCTTTCTTGCTGTAAGCCCAATGTCGTAATAGTTGGATTTAACACAAAGGATTGGCGCATGATGGCGCCAATCCTTTTTTGTTTGATTGTTGGCGCCAGGTATGTTATGAATCCCTTGAAAGACGGCGCTGTTTACCGGGCTAAAAAAAACCTAAAACTGGTGGGAAAATGACAGAAAAAAAAGTCAAAGAAAATTCGAAATCCGCGAAATCAAAAATGCAAACATTTGAAGTCGGCGATCTTGCTGTATACCCTGCTCACGGTGTTGGTCAGATTCAATCCATTGAAAGCCGAATTGTCAACGGGGAAGAACATAAGTTTTATATTATGAAGGTTATTGAAAACGGCATGGTCATTATGATTCCCACCAATAATGTCGAATCCGTGGGATTGCGGGAAGTCATCGATAAAAAAGAGGTTCCCAAGGTTTATGCAGTAATGAAGACACGCAAAGACATGATGCCCGACAACCAGACCTGGAATCGTCGCTATCGCGAATATATGGATAAAATCAAAACCGGTTCCCTTTATGATGTCGCCGAGGTATTCAGAGACCTGTTTTTGCTGAAATTGACCACAGAGACCTGTTTTTGCTGAAATTGACCAAGGATCTTTCCTTTGGTGAGCGCAAACTTTATGATACCGCCCAGGTTCTGCTGGTAAGAGAGCTGTCTACAGCCAAAAATTCAGATGAAGAAACCATCATATCCGAAATTGAATCGCTATTTGTTTCGGATAGTGCCGAAAATTAATTGTACTCCTCAGCATCATGTCCCGGAATGGTGCGTTTAGCATTTGTGTTGCGAACCCCGATCAAGGCCGGCGGCTGGATGTCCTGGTTGCCAGCCATCTTTCCAACTGTTCACGTTCATTTGCAGCCAATCTGATCTCAAATGCCGAAATCCGGGTTGATGGAAAGCCTAAAAAGCCTGGATATCGCGTAAAAGCCGGAGACAAAATTGAAGGCCGGATCCCTGCACCGGAACCGATTGGCTTCAAACCGGAGCCTATCGAAATTAATCGACTATACGAAGATAAACACCTGGTCGTGATTAACAAACCCCCCGGGCTTGTCGTACATCCTGCGCCGGGACATTATTCAGGAACCCTTGTCAACGCCCTGCTTTATCATTGTCCGGATTTGAAAGGAATCGGTGGTGCACTCAGACCGGGAATTGTGCACCGATTGGACAAAGATACATCCGGTGCGCTGGTTGTAGCCAAGTCTGCGGATGCCCATGAATATCTGGCCGGCCAGTTTAAAGCACGAACCGTGCAAAAAACCTATCTGGCCCTTGTCTTTGGTGAATTTGGCGAGACTGCGGGCACTATCCGGCTTTCCATCGGCCGCCATCCCACGGACCGCAAACGTATGTCGACCAAAAGCCGTAAACGCCGTGAAGCCGAAACAAAATGGGAAATATGTGAACAATTTAATGCAATTACATTACTTAAGCTTCACCTGAAAACCGGACGTACCCATCAAATCCGGGTACACTGCGCGGCTATGGATCATCCGATTGTCGGCGATCCGGTTTATCGTCCCCGTAAGCTGATGAAAAATATTACAAAAACTTATTCAACCCTGCCCTTATCCATGGCCGACGCCTTGAAAGCCGTAAATAGGCAGATGTTGCATGCCTGGCGGCTGGGATTTGTCCATCCGAAAACAGGTGAAAAAATGGTTTTTGAGGCACCGCTGCCGCGGGACATGGCGGCTCTGTTGGAAAAGCTTAGAGACCATACCTTAGGGTGAGAGTAATGAGGTGGCTTTCGAGGATCCAGGTTTCAGGTTTCAGGTGTCAGGGAATATGGCTCTGGGCTTGGGGCATGGAGCAAGGGGTTAAAGGCAAAAATAAAAAGCGTTAGGTTTGAGGTCTGAGGTTTGAGGCAAAAAAAGAGAGGCGCAGGGACCATAAATTACGGTGAGGGTAGGGCGGCGGCTATTGAATTTCAAAGGTTCAGGGTTCAAGGTTTATGGCTCCTGGTCTTAATATCGGTTACGCGTTGCGTGTTGCGGGTTACGTGTTACGATGAGCTGATTCGGCGTGATTCATATATTTTCGTTGTCTTTTTTCTTTACCGCGCAACTCGAAACACGCACCGCGCACCAATTTGAAAACCCTGAACCCTGAACCTCGGAACCTTTTTTAAGCCTTCACAATAAGATAAGCAAGATATCCAATATAACAGAATAATAGAAGAAATCCGTCCTTACGGCTAACGGTCATATCTTTACGCATCAGCAACCAGGGCAGAAAACTGGTAAACAGCATCACCAGATAGTCAATCCATAACCCACTTTCGAAAAATCCGCCGGGAATGGGAATCGGTCTTACCAGGGACGCCGCACCCAGCACGCTCATAATATTGAACACATTGCTTCCCACCAGATTACCGATGCTGATATCCATTTCGCCCCGCATCGCAGCAACTACCGAGGTCGCAAGTTCCGGCAAGGAAGTTCCGAAGGCCACGATGGTCAGGCCGATGAATTTTTCGCTGACCCCCAGGATCGTCATGATGACAACCGCGTTTTCCACCACGATTTGGGCACCACCCACCACACCGGCAATGCCCAATAAGATGAAGACTACCTGTTTGGGTCGCGAAGCAATATATCCGATTTCTTTCAGCTCGGATTCGATCTCGGCTGCTCCTTTTTTCTCTTTCTTCGCCAGATAATAGTTAATAAAGGTATAAAGGATAATTCCAATAAAAAGCGTGGCACCCTCGATGCGACCGAGCATCGAGTTCCAGGTCAATACCAAGAGATATACAGAAATGCCGAGCATGATGGGTATGTCACGTCGGATCACGGACGGATCACTTTTGATCGGGTTAAACAGCGCGGCCAAACCAAGCACTAGAGCAATATTACAAATATTGCTGCCGACAACGTTCCCCACCGCGATCATGCTTTTACCTTTAATGGAAGATATCAGACTGACGACGAGTTCGGGCGCCGATGTTCCAAACGCCACGACAGTCAGACCGATAACAATGGGCGTTACGCCCAGGCTTCGTGCGAGACTGGAAGACCCCTTCACCAGCCACTCTGCACCAAAATATAGCAGGACAAATCCCACCAGACACAAGAACAGATACAGAACCATAATTTGAATCTCCTTTCATAGCCCAACGAGAACTCTCGGACAAGCGCACCTCAACTTCATTTGCGCGTCATAGGCCATCAGAGCATCTGAAGTCCCGGCAATCTCACACCTCGCACCAGAGGTGAACATTGAAGGATTTATCGTGCCGCACGATCTCCGATTTTTGTCGAGGGATAATAGATAAGACATTGCTGCGTGTCAAGCATATATCGAATATCATGGTTTTTGTGAAATTCCGGGCAAAGACTGACTTCACGAAAAATTTTCTTGTGTTCTTGGCTTTGATTATATACAATATGTAGTGTTTTATGTTTTAAGTGTATCTATTTTGCTATTTTTGTAGATAGCTATTCGTAACAATTAAGATCTCTTCTTTATGCGGAACAGGCGAACCAGAAATCGCAAGTGGGCCATATTATTGCAAAACTCTATAAAATTACTATGAATAAACAATTTTCCTTGCTTTTCTGAAAAGCTGGTTATATTTTGGTTTCTGTCTCTATAGGAGGAGACGGGTTTGAGAAGCATGTGCGCACAAATTATTAGGCGAAAGGAGGTGAACTAATTCATATTCTTAACCTGCGTAGGAGGAACGCTGTTAAGAGATGAATACAGTGGGGAAGTCTCCTGCTCAGATGGAAATATTTCGAATCAAATGTTTTCATTTTAACTTTTGCGAAAGGAGATGAATCTCATGAGTAATGGTAATGAACGACCACCGGTCTGGAAAAGTGAGGACTGGTGGGCATGTTTTCTGGGCTGGTTTATATTGCTGCTAGCCATCGTTAGTTTGAAAGAACTCGAAGGCGGCAAATGGGCCGTCGGGTTGTTACCCGGCGATCCCAAGATCGCCAAATGGACCAGCCTGGGGGCAGCTTTTCCCAAAGGTTTCGGTATTTTCCTTTGGCAGAGTGTCAAGCTTTTTGTCTTTATAACGGTTATCACCGGAATCGGCGGCGCTTTCATGAAGTTCGATTTCAAGCGCTACATCCCCGGGTTTGTGGTGGTCTATGCCCTGGCTTTAGTCGCCATGGTCTTATCGAAACAGGCGTTTTTTGCCAAGTGGGGTATCGAATATGTTATTTTTGCGCTGGCCTTTGGCCTGATTATCAGCAATATTTTCAAGGTACCCCAGATTTTGAAAGCCGCCGGTCAGACCGAATACTTCATCAAAATCGGTTTGGTGTGCATGGGCGCAGGCATCCTTTTCTCGGATGTTCTCAGGGGCGGCTTTATGGGCCTTGTCCAGGCTGTTTTGGTGGCCACGGCAGTTTGGTTCATGACATACTGGATTTGCCGCGGGTTTAAAGTGTCCGAGCGCTTCAGCGCCATCATTGCCTCTGCGAATGCCATCTGTGGTGTATCGGCCACGATTGCCGCCGGCGGCGCGATCCAGGGAGACAAAAAAGAAGTCAGCTACATGGTCGCCTGGGTGCTGGTATGTGCGGTGGTACTGATTTTGATTATGCCACCCATTGCCAAATGGATGAATTTGCCCAACAACTGGGCCGGTGCGTGGGTCGGCGGGGTTATCGATAATACCGGCGCCGTTGTTGCCGCCGGCGGTATTATCGGTGGTGATGCCGCCTATAAAGTTGCCGCGATGGTAAAGATGGCGCAAAATGTGCTGATCGGCGTTGCGGCCTTTTTAATGGCCCTATGGGCAACCATGTCTCTCGACCGCAGAGAGGCTGGTGCGACGGCGGAGAGACCCTCATTTATGGAAATCTGGTACCGCTTCCCCAAGTTTGTGCTTGGGTTTATCGTAGCTTCGATTGTCGTCTCGATCTTTGTCGAACCGGTTTCGGGGCTTAAAGCGGTCAAGGCTGTCGGCAGTGCCACCAAGACGTATCGCAATTGGTTTTTTGCCCTGTGTTTCGTTTCCATCGGCCTGGAGACCAATTTTAAAGAGCTGGTATCGGTGGGCGGCGGCAAGCCGGCCATCGCCTACTGGATTTCCCAGACCGCCAACGCTATCTGGACCCTTTTCATCACGTGGGTTCTATGGTCCAGTACCTTCTTCCCGGCGGTGATTCCACCCGATTGATTGTTTTAACGAACACGAATCATTGCAGCTAAAACAACAGAAGGCGCTCTTTTCAGAGCGCCTTCTGCCATCTTGCCCTCAATGCGATCACCATCGGATACGATGTTATCGTCAATCTGTTACAGGCCATTGACAGCGAAAGCGACTGAATGGTATGCCTAACCCCCGGGATGGAAGAAGATGGATCAATATAACATCATTTTATCTGCCGAGACCCAGTTTGCCAGGGAGGTTACCCTGGGTGTCATTTACCAGCGACCGCTGTCGGCCTGGCTTTATGTGATTCCGGGAATGTTTATCATTGATTTTTTACGCCGCGGTACGGCAATCAGCAGATATACCAAGCATTTCATGTTTCCCCGCAAACTGGCCATGGAGGCTGCCCGCAGCCTTTTAAACGGTGAAGAAAAATCATCCCTTGATGCTCGCATCGACCGTGAAATCGAAAATTGGCTGAATTCGCTCAATCTTTATTCCAATGAGCTGGCCCGGGCTCAAAAGGCAGCCGTTGATTTGCTGGTCGAATACTACGCCAAACTTCTAAATGTCCAGGGCACCAGTTATTATGAGTTAATCGAAAATGCTTATCGATCCAGGGCGGAGTTTGAGTCGCATGTGCGCGCCCTTACAGCGGCTGAGGCCGACATTGACAGTGCCATCATCGCCAAAATGGGACACGACGAAAAGCTGAAGGAAAAATTGTTGCTCGAAGCCCAGCAGGTCGAAAAACGGCGCAACAAGATTTTAGAGGATATTTTTTAGGTTTTACGGGGCGACAATTTAACGGGCTGTTGCCCAATTTCTTCACGCTGTCATTGCGGTAGATTTCTCATCGGCGCACTGTCAAATTTGCTGGGTTTGGCCAAAACAAAATACGCCGTCTAACGATTTAGATTTGGGAAACAGCCCGTTAAGGAGTGAATTTGCCAACGGAATTGAAAAAAAATTTTGAGATGATACTTTCCCGGGAACAGAGCATGGCCAAATCCATTGCCTTACAGGCCATAAAACCGAAGCCATTTTCGGTTTGGGAGGTGATGATTCCGGTCATCTTTATTCTGAGTTACATGCGAGCCAGGGAAAATCGGGAGATATTTGCCCAGAATTTGCTTTTTACAAAAAAAATGGCTTTAAAGGCCGCTTTTGACATGCTGAAGAAGAAACAGTCACGTGAAACTGTCATGAATAGCATAAACTCCAAAACCGAAAGCCTGTTGTCTTCAGTTCCCGATGGCGTCTATTCGGATGCGATCCGCCAGGAACAGTTGAAAGAAATCGATTTGCTCATTGACCATTATTGCAGGCTCTTAAAGGCAGCAGGCAAAAATTACGCTGCTTTGGTTAAGGAAGCCTATCAGACAAAAGCAGCCTATATTACCTTACAGGAGCAGCTTAAAGCAGCTGAAAAAAGAGTCACCGCAGCAGCCCGCCAAACGCTTGGCGCTCAGACAGATTCGGATATGGTTGCCAGAATCGAAGCGGCTGCAGACAAATTAAGACGCGAAGAGGTCGAAACCATTTTCAGTTGCACTTCACGGCAATAGAATGCTCAGCAAACAAGAACGTCTTTTCATTTACCGGCATGCCTATTTACCCGAGCACCTGCCTGATTATGTTGAGGCCATCTCAGGTGCGCGAGCCCATCTGCAGGGCAATTATATATGTTTCGTGGGCAAAAACCACCTCATTTTCAACGGTTATCCTCTAAACCATAATGCGGCAGATGTGGCGCAGGCGTATAAAGCCGCTTGCGATCTTTTCAAACCGGCCACGGTGGCCATTCTTGCACCGCGGTTATGGCTATCCGCAGAAAGTTTTGAGCAACAGGATAGCGATCATTTTTACAGATTGGCCCTGCCGTTGACCGCGATCGATTCCCAGGTGACCTATATGGTGCGGCGTGCCGAAAGAGAGCTTAGCCTGCGCCCCGGCGTATTCGGCAGAGATCACAAACGGCTGATCAAAGACTTTATAAGAACCCATGATTTGAAGGAGGCGCAAATTCATATCTATAAACACATTGGGCATTATCTGAAGCGCTCCACAAGTGCCTGCGTCGTTGAAGCACGAAAGCATAAGCATTTGGTTGCCTTTACCATTATAGACCTGGGGGCAGCGGATTATGCCTTTTATCTTTTCAATTTTCGATCACGGAAAATTAATGTGCCCGGCGCCTCCGATTTGCTGTTTAAAGAAATGGTGGATTTAGCACAAGCCGAAGGCAAAAAGGCCATCAATCTCGGCCTCGGGATTCACCCGGGTATACGGCGTTTCAAAGAAAAATGGGGTGGGGTGCCTTTTCTGCCTTATTTTGCAGCTGTGGTTCATCGAAAAACGATGGATTTGGGCAAACTGGCCAATAAGTTATAAAGAAAAATGCCTAAAGTGCACTAAAATGCCTAAAGTGCCTAAAATTATGGTGTCGCTTCGCTCCTTCTTTTTTAAATATAATTATAATATTCTTTAATTTTAGGCATTTTAGCTCATTTTAGGCATTTTCTATTAGTAGCCAATGCTCTTTAAAAATTTGAGTATTTCCGCGTTGACCAGCTGAGGTCGTTCGAGCACCAGATAATGCCCCGTGTTTTCAATCATGATAAGCTTTGAGTTCGGAATGATATCGTGAAGCATTCGGGAAAAGCGCGGCGGAGCAAGGGTATCGTTTTCACCGGCCAAAATCAAGGTTGGAACATCGATCCGGCGCAATTTATCTCCGGCTTCCCAGTCCCATAAGCTTTTAATCACGGTAAAAAAGTTCTCTCTGGGGGTATCGCGAATATCTGTGAGCACCCAATCAAAAACCTCCTTGGATGTCAGCGGGGACAGCATATTTCTCACCTGGTGTTCGAGCCAGAGGTTTTGCCGCGGAAACTGTTGTGCGGATCGATCGAATTTGCGCGGCTGGGCAAAATCCATCAGAAGGCTTAACAACGCCTGGAGATAACGGCTATAGATTCTGAGCTTTAATCCTGGAATTCGGTGGCCGCTGGTGGCAATCAGAATTAACGCCTTGACCCTGGTTGGATGATCCAGGCAGAATTGCATGGAAATCATTCCGCCCATCGACCATCCCATTAAGGCGGTCTCTTCAATGTGGAGGCGCTGGAGGAATACTTCAAAATCCTTGGTGAAGCCTTCCACCGAAAAAATGTCTCGAAGTGGCATAGATTTCCCGTGTCCTCTGGCATCATATGAAAATACGCGGTAAGCTCCGCATAAATCCGAAATCTGCCATCGCCACCACGCGTTCGAGGCCCAGGCACCATG
>WOR8_10006911_pt1 | contig 10836 bp, 11 predicted proteins | sample DeeMarSeWOR38_10_FD_19890 | JGI IMG/M metagenome (IMG submission 19890)
TGAGTTCAAAGGGACGGGGTGGGAGTGTGCTACTCCCTCATCTGCTTTACAATATGGGGAGGGTAACCACCTACGGTTTGCTCGGCGGCATCATGGGTGTGACCGGTTCCTTCACCCGGGTGGCCGCTAGCATTGCCAGCTTTCAAAAAGGGGTGATGGTCTTCGCCGGTATATTGATTGTCGTAATGGGACTTGCCATGGCTGGTTGGATCCCATTGGGCAAGGTTTTCGAAGATTACTACAACCTTGACGGCGTCCTGGCGCGTGGATTTCGTAAACTGTCAGAAGCGAGATCCAGGGGCGCATTCTACCCGTTGGGACTGTTGCTCGGTTTGCTCCCGTGCGGGCCAGTGTACACAGCCCTTATTGCCGCAGCGCGAGCGGGTATGGAGTCCAGAACCTCATTGGATGGTTTCTTCCTTGGCATGGGACTCATGCTGTCGTTTGGCCTCGGGACTGTACCGTCACTCCTCCTGGTCGCCAAGCTTGCCGATCTCCGTTGGTTGAAAAGAAGAGATTTAATCTACCAAGCATCATCTATTATTATGATTATTTTGGGGGTTTATTTCGTCATCAAGGCAATAAGGTATTGAGTAATGGCATGGAACAGGGGGCATAGGGCATGGAGCACGATGTAAAAGGTCATAGGTCATCATGTCGCAGAAATAACCTATCACCACCAGCAGCGAAGCTGTACTCGGGTGATGGAGTCATTCAACGAATTATGACCAAATGAGCCGGTGACTATGAATGACCGCAAATCTTAGTATTGAATAGGTCAAGGGACTGGGTTAGAAGTGATGTGTCCAGCGCAGGTTGAATCGATAGCCTTCCGCTCTGTTTTCAACCATTGTTTCGAAGTATGTGTTGAAAAAAAGATGGTCGTTCTCCGAGAAATGGTAAACTGCCCCAGGGCCAATAGCCAGGACCTGCTCCTTCGAATCCGCGATGTCTCGGCCGTTCACCTGGGTATCGGTTATTTGCTTCAGATAATAACCATTCACTCCTAAACGGAGCCTTTTTTCCAGCACCTCATAGGCCGAAGCGAAGTTCACGTGGATCGCCTGCCCGGCCTGGGAGTCATCAGCACCGACGAACCTTCTGTTGGGGTCGTTGTTTTCAGCATTCCAGAGGTAGTGCAATCTCCAGGTAAGGGTCCATTTGGGCATGAGGAACAAAGTTGCTGACCAGTAAGGGTTAAAGGAAAAGAAGTTGCTGCCCGGGTTGAGCTCTTTATCTTCATCGTACTTTCCGGTGGGCAGGAGCAATTGGAATTCAATTCGATTCAGCATGATCGGTCCATTCTTGCCCATGATCGGGTCCCACTGGATGAAGGGGCCCAAAAGAAGGTCACCGAATCCCGCAGCATTATCCTGGGGGAAAAGGGGACTATCAGTGCCATATGTAATATCTGTGAAAGCAAAGGGTACGATCACATCCATGCCCCATTTACCTTTTATTAACGGAATTTCCGTGTTTGACTGATAAATTCCCTGAAAGAGCAGGACAAACACGTTTATGTCCTCGTCAGCGAAAGAAGGCAGTGCCCTATCCCCGTCGGAGTCCTTGAATTCATCCGAGGTAAAATACGTCACATATTGTTGGTAATAGAAACCGGGGCCGGCAGGTGGGCCGCCGTCAACAAAGCTGGTAAACCCAAGATTTACATTTGGTAAATCGTAGGCCTGGCCTGGGACTGCCCACAGAAGGCCACCCACAAGACTGAGTGAGATTAGACAGAAAGCCAGCTTACTCGTTCTAAACAATGTCGTCCATTTCATCTCTCTTCTCCTTTTCCGACCTTGATCACAACTCCAAGAAACCGGACTGCCGAACGATCACTTCCTCTCCTCCAGAACCGACTGATCTCTCCCGGATGGAGACCCCTAAGCAATGAAGCGAGTTCGATATTGCACCTGGGAAAAGCCCCTTTCCCGAAAGGGTTAAGAAAGAGTCATAGTGAGACTCCTGCTTACCCACGGCTCTGCAATCGAATGACTTTGAGTAGAGTCAACGTGGGCAGGCTCATGGGATAGCATGTCACCGAAAAAATACGGAAAGGTTGGCGCTACGAGTTGCCCTTAGTGTGGCCCAATCCAGTTAAGCTACTGGATTCTTTACTACAAAGGCGATGACGGTGTCAAGGTCAAAGATTAGCAATTGGTCTGGTTGAAATATATGGTTCAGGGTAATCATCCGTTACTAAGGAGATCCTAAAATAGATTGCACTCATGGCAGCTAAGGATCATGAACTCTTTTCTGCGGTTCCGAGGCTCCCGGTCTGGTCACTTCTAGCGCAGCTGCCTGCGGGGGAATGCGCCCCCTCCCTGTTCCCGCCTTCGCTGCGCTTCGGCGGGGCAGGGGCTCCCCCCCACCCACAGCTGCGGAAGTGAACACAGACCTCCCGCCAGTCACCTTAGAAAAGACTTCATGATCCTTACATAACATGGCGGTGGTTGTTCTGTGCAAACAATTATACGCTCCGATCAGTAACTGCATTATTGTATGATGCCATTTGGATGAAACGGCTCCCCTCCGGGATTGGTCCTCCCTCCGGACCTTAGGCCCTATGGGCCGGAGGCTGGGCCCGGATTCTTTACTGTTCTCATTTGTATACCGCTGGGGTGTCGTTCTTCATACAAGAATCAAAATACACATGGTCTGAAGCTTTCCCCTGCCGGCGAAATCAGCCGAGCCGCAAGCAGATACCGCACACAAACTCACCATTTCTGAGCAGTTACTGACAGTCAGGTTGCGTCATAGGGTATTGGCACTTTTTTTGCTCACGCATTAGAGGGGGAGCAGTAAGTTATGTGGAACCCTGGAGAGATCGCTGAACGATGGTACACCATTGTCCACACGGCACGCCAGAACTCCAATGGGTTGTCTAAGGGCTGGTTAAGCCGATGAAATTAATGAAAAGATGGAAGATACTGAATTCTAAGGTCATAGCATTCTATCAACAAGGCTGGTACTCGGTGGCTTCGAGCCTGGCTGAAGAGGCACTAGACTTTGCAGAGAAGGCATTCGGCCCAGACCATCCCAATGTTGCAGAGTCCCTGAACAATTTGGCCTTGATTTACTATACTCAAGGCAAGGAAACCGAGGCTTCTATTTTTAAATCGACGTCAACTCAGCTTCGGGAAGAGATGATTTTGCCGAGGAGTTCCGACACCTCACAATACGTGAACAAAGTGGTGTTGCTTAATCTCGCAAAACGTAAATATTCTCTCGCTGAATCTCTATTTAGACGGGCGTTAGAGATTAAGAAAAATGCCCTCGGGCAGGAACACTCTGAGCTGTTGCCAGTCCTGACAAATCTTGCTGATCTCCATAGCACGCAAGGCAAGTGTGCCGAAGCTGAGTCCTATCTGAAAGCACTTAGAGTGCAGAGCAATAAGGTTTTGCCGGACGTTCGGCTGACTGATGCGGAGCAGGAAGATCCAAATTTCAAGGATCTTCGGCACAAGCGGGAGTACATGAGATGCAGGGGCCACTTTCCTGCTAAACTAGTGAATGAGAAAACGGGTGTTTCGATCAGTGGGGTGACTGAAGACATCGGCCAGGTAGGGACATTCATAAAAACTAGGAATTGGCGATCTTTTAGGGCTGATGATCAAGTTTCGCTAGCCATATCTCTACCTTCAATTTTTCCGGATCAGAAAGCCACAATCGACATGGAAGGGCCGGGTATCATTGCCAGCGTTGATGAGGAGAATGAAGGTGTTGCTGTACAGTTTATGAGGAGCTTCAAGCAATTCAAGCGGGTGGCGGGAACAGGGGAGACAGAGGTTGCGGGTAAGATCAGATACAAAAAGCTTGCTCAGTACATCAAGATTTTGGAGGAGACGTCCTTGACAGACTTCCTAGATAGATACCCTAGGGGTTTCTTGGTTGAAAGATTTGAAATGGACTTTGACGGCGACGTCATTTTTCAGTTCAGCACAAAACAAATAGATGTTCCAAGCGCACTAAATGCTCTCTCAAATGATCTTGCCGGCACAGATTTTTTAAACGCCAGAGTAATCGAGATCAGCAAGAAAAAGATTGGCAATAATGAAGGGGTAATAAATATAGGACGTTCGCCGAACAACGATATAGTGTTATACAATAAGGCTGTTTCCAAATCGCACGCTCTTATACACTTCCCCTCTGATGAAGGCCCTGCACACTTAACTGATTTGCAGTCAACAAACTACACTTTCCTTAATAACGAAAAGATAGCACCATATATGATGCTTGAGTTGACTGATGGCGATGAAATTTCCTTTGGACCACAGACAAAAGTGTTTTACTTCTCCACGAAAACCTTCTATGACTTTGTCACCTCTCTAAAACGCTCCCATGAAAGTGAGATGGGCTCGTAACCATATTCCCTCCAGGCGCGGAATACAGAATACACCTAACCCGGATGTGTCATGAATAACCTGCTGCGACCGCGGATATGGCCGTCCTTCCTGGCGTCCTCGGGTGCCGTACCTTGCGACGTACCGTTCGGGTACGCCTCAGGTCCAACACCCTGCGGTTGCCCGGTGGCACGCCCATCTTCGCGGTCTCGCGACAGCAATTCATGAAACATCCGGGCCAAGCTAACGGGCCTGTTCTTATCCAGACAGATTGAGCATTAGTGCTAGGAACTCATCGGGTTTCTGCCTCATTTTACCTCGTTTGGCGTAAAAGATTTCATGACTGCCATCTTTGTTGATCCTGACTCCGATGAAATATGGGACCTTCGCTTTACCCATTGCTTGGTAAATTGATTTGTCCTCGTCTGGAAAAAGCGGAAAAGGAACCTGGTGTTTCTTTTTGAAATGTTCCACTTCGTAAGGAGTGTTCTGGATGCCAATGCCGATCAGCTTGACGTTTTCCCTGAGGTCTGCCCGCTTCTGGATAACACGGTATAGTTCGTTCACCCGGAACGCCTCTTTCTGGCAAACGGGTCAGTACATGCTGAATAACTCAATTATGACCACCTTGGCCTTTAACTGGGGGATTGTAAAGCGCCCACTTCCTGAAAGACCCAGGTAGCTCTTGGCTGCCGAATCTTCAGGCACAACGAGCTTAAAAAGCGGTAAAACACCCCCCTGAGCAGGTGGCTTGGCTGCAGCTAGAGCCGGGTGGTTCGTCACTGCCAAGTAGACAATAAGCCCTGCAAAAAAGATTACTAACTTTTTCAATTCCTTCTTCATGACAACTTCCCCCTGAGGTTTTCATGCGACGGAGCACAGGTGAAAACAGCCCGATCCGCTAGCTCTATCCTTCTCTCCACACAACAGTCGTGGACCGTAGGATGGCAGCCAATGGTCGCGCCACCCTTGCCTGTAAATTTTTGTTTATAATATTGACTTTGTCAACCCTTGTGACCGTTTGTGAAATATAACTATCTGTATTTTATATAATTATTTTTCAATGACAGCGATTCTCTAGGTCAAATTATGCTTGATTTCTGCCGCATATACCGCTAATATCTTTCACACTATGAACTATCCTGCGGCTGAACCCAAGGATGTGTTGCTTGAATATCAGACCCAGAGGTTGCAGGAACTTATTGAAGAGATCCAACAATGCTGCAAGGAGCGAACATCGTACCTGTCGAAAAAGTTTGATATTCCTGAAGCAGAGCTTCGTTGTTTAATGTTATTCGGCGACGAAAGGTATCTTACGGCAAAAGGTATTTCTCAAAAGCTCTACGTTGCCAAAAGCCGTGTGACCAAGATTACTAACGGTTTAATCCGTAAGGGGCTGGTCGAAACCATTGATGACCCTAAAGACGCCAGGATCAAGCTAATCGCTCTCACTCAAGAAGGTCAAAGAAAATCAAGAGAAATAAGCACTATCATTACAGATCTCCATCAATTACTATTGTTGGAATTTAAGCCCGATCAGCGAAAATTGGTTCTCTCTTGCTTGGAGGTCTTGCGGTCAAGCATGGAAGCCGTCAAGAATCAGTTGGTGTAAAAGAGGTTCTTCCGGAATTTGCTTGGATGGCAGAGAAAACCACGGGTGAGGCTGGGGCTTTTGAGGTGGATGTGAGGTCGCGACAAATTTTCTGATCGTTGACTTTTCTGCGATAGCCCAATAAAACCCATAGTCTTTTGCATATGATAACAATTTGTTAACCAAAACCGATGCGGATTCCACAATTATATTTCCTGCATCCTAGTTTGTGCCGGAGTCAAGTTCTTTCAACATAGTTAATAGTATAAACCTTTATTTCACCTCAAAATTAGAACGTGCGCTCTTGCTGTTCAGGGAGAACTGCTGCAGAGGCTCGGAATGCCAGACTGCTGAAATACCGGGCGCCCGGCTATTTACATTTTTTCCCGAGGTTGCATATTCTGGCTAGTTTCTGTCTTTCCGTATGAAGAATATCTCATGATCTCTTGGTGTTGGACATTAGAGAAGAGACTTTCGATGTACGATTTCAGGTGCCTGGCGGTTCGTGTATTCCCAGACAACTTGTCGAATCAATGAAAATGAAAAGGAGGTGAGAAAGGTCATCGAGGAGGGTGAAAGCATTGTTCACAGGATCTAATCACAGTGAGAGGAGGAATCACTCATGCGAAGGTTGCTCAGCATATTGACGGTTATGGCCCTTGTGGTGACAATATCTCCGGCTGCTTTTGCGACCAATGGGACAGCCTTGATCGGCATTGGACCAATCGCCAGGTCAATGGGGGGTGTCGGTGTGGCAGCTCCCCAGGATGCCATAAGTGCGGTTTTTGCCAACCCGGCAGCCATGTGCTTTGGTCCCTACTGTCCCGCCTCGGAATTCAACTTTGCCGGGACATTGTTTATGCCCAGTCCTGAGGCCAAGGTACGCTTTGGAGAAGCCACTTTCAAAGGATCGAGTGATAGCAAGGTATACCCTATCCCTGCCATCGGTATATCTACGCCCCTGACGGAGGGGCCCAAACCGCTGAGATTCGGGCTCTCGGCCTATGGGGTGTCAGGTCTTGGCGTAGACTATCGAGGCACCGCCTTGGATCAGCCGAATCCTTTAGATCCCAGCGTACCCCTGACAGCGGGAGTGTTTACCGAATTGCAGCAGATGGTGTTTGGCGCGGCGGTTGCATGGCAGCCCGCGGCGAACTTTTCGATTGGTATGGCGCCCCGGATTCTTTATTCAAATGCAGACTTTGAAAATGGCTCAAACTCTGCCTTTGCCCTGGGCATTCAGGCGGGTGTGTTGTGGATGCCCATAGATAACCTCTCCTTGGGTTTGAATTACGTATACAACGGGAGCAGCACATTTGACAATGTACTGAGAAATCCTTTCACAGGATACAGAGAGGATCTTGACTTGCAGAACCCGCAAGAATTAGCCTTCGGTGTAGCCTACACGTTCTTTGACAAACTGCTGGTCGAGTTGGATGCAAAATGGATAAACTGGTCAAGCGCCGACGGGTTTGAGGATTTCGACTGGGACGACCAGTGGGTCATCGGTATCGGTGCGCAGTTTGAAGTGGTACCCAAACTGTTTCTTAGAGCGGGCTACAACTACGGGGAGAATCCGGTAAATGAGCACAATGGCTGGAGTCCTGCCCCTCCCAGTGTAGATCCCACTAACGTGGTTGTCGTTCAGGGCATACCGTTCCCCACTCCCGCGTATGAGCAATTCAGAATTGTCGGGTTTCCCGCTATCGTAGAGCATCATGTTACGGCTGGAGTTGGCTACGAATTCTCGGATAGATTCTCAGGAAATCTTGGACTGGTCCACGCTTTTAGAAACGACATCACTGAAGTCAGCGCAGGAAATGCCATAGAATTAAAATCGGAGTTATATGAATGGAGTCTGGATTTCGGGCTGACCTGGCGATTCTAACTCGATGAAGAGAGTCTTTTCTGGCTCGGTCGTAGGTTACAATTACCTTACGATTGGCTGGAAGGGAGCCACTGGTAGATAGTTGAGTAGCCAACCGATTTTTGGCATCATTGTCATCTGTCTAGTAAAGGAGGGAAACACATGGCTGAGGAAAAGGAAAAAGCAGCTTTTATCTGCGTGAAAGACACACTGGATGGGGCTTATCCATCACTTGTTCTGGGGATCAATGCGGCCCGACAGGGTATGGAGAGCAAAATTTTCTATTCGTTCATGGGGCTCAACATGGTGCTCAAGGGTGGCGCCCAGAGAGCCAAGTTCGTCCCCCCCGGGGTCATGGGGGCGATCCCCGGAATGTCGACCATCGCCACGGGGATGATGAAAAAGAAAATTACCAAGGCTAACATCCCGAGCCTGGCTGAACTGCAGGAGGTGGCCCAGTTGGAAGGGGTTGAGTTGATCGCGTGCAAGATGACCATTGACATGATGGAAATCAAGGAGGAGTCGCTCATCGATGATGTGCCTGTCTGGACGGCGGAGGATTTCCTCGTGTATGCCAGGGACTGTAAGATTTGCCTGTTCACCTAGGAGCAAGCCCAACGGGTTCGGCCAACCGGTGCGGTTTTGCTCCCATGCCGGTGTTTTCTCAGTGAGAATCCACGCCCTCTGGGCGTGGATTTCTTGTTGAACCGGCCTCGCAGCTTGATCGCACAGGAATTTACTCTTTGGGCCTTGGTCGTTCTTGCGCTCACTGGGTAGCGCAACCCGGTCGGGTGATTATGCAATGACCAGTGCAAAATAGCAAATGGCCAGGGACCTAATGGCCCAATGACCATGCACCCTGAGCCAAAGCCTTCAGGCTTACTCAAACTTGACCTTGGGAGCTTTCGCCGCACCTTCCTCAGCCTCGAAGAGTTCCATGCGGGAAAAGCCGAGCATGGAGGCAAGCAAGTTGGTGGGAAAGCGCCTTATCGCCACATTGTAGTCTTTAGCGGCGAGGTTGTAGCGGCGGCGTTCCACACTGATCCGGTTCTCCGTCCCTTCCAGCTGATCCTGGAGCCTGAGGAAATTCTGGTTGGACTTCAGCTCGGGGTAGCGCTCCACCACCAGGAGAAGGCGGGAGAGGGCGGAGTCCAAACCTCGGGCTGCCTGCTGAGCCTGGGCTATATTGCCCGAGGTTCGGGCCTCTCCCCACTGACTGCGCAACCGGGTGACCTCAGTGAGCACCTCCCGCTCTTGCTTGGCGAAACCTTTCACCGTCTCCACGAGATTTGGAATCAGGTCAAAACGCCGCTGGTATTGGTTTTCCACCTGAGACCACGCGGTTTTGGCGGCTTCTTGTTTAGACACCAGACTGTTGTAAGTGCCGATTGCCATGAACACACTGATCAGTATCACCCCTGCCACTGTAATCAAGGGCCACCACTTCTTCATTGCTACCCTCCGACTTGATTGTTGCCACAGTCAATCTTTGATAACATAACTTTATTGTGGATTATCCGCATCAGGAGAAGCTCCAAAATCTCTCACGTCCATGAGCAATGCCAGGGTGCGGATTTGTTGTAAGTAATTCTTAAATAAAGCAGCGATTTCCTCCGGAGATGGCTTGAGGGCTCCCGCTTCAATTCGCAGGAGAGATAAAAAAAGCTTCTCGTCCAGATCCAATTCTTGGGCCAATACACTGACCGTCTCTTGCCTGGTCTCAGGGATTTCTTTATCCAGGAGGTAAAGCAGTCCCTTGAACACAAAAATAAACGTTGGCACAGAGGCAGAAATAAGCTCTTTGAGAATTTTGACCTTTCCCCGCGTTTCCACATATCGTTCTCGAAGAAGGAGGAGTTTGCCTTTGATTTCTCTTTCGCACTGCATGCGGATGAATTTCTTTTTGAAGAAAATTCCCTCGAGGACATCCTCGCCCGAGATCAGTTTGTGGTTGCGCTTGATATTGAGAAACTCAATGGGAAAAGTGTCAAGGGAAGATTCGATGTAAGCTCTGGTCAGGAATAGTGGGGTGCTCACTTTAGTCTTGCGCCACTTGGCCACAAGCTCATGGGCAGGATGCAGTTGCTCCATTCCCTCCTCAGAGAGCACAACGAGGAAATTGAGGTCAGATTTCTTGGGGTCGTATTCCCTGGTAACCCCGCTGCCATAAAGTATCACAGAAACGAGAGCGTCCCCGAATGCCGCTTTGTAATCAGCGGCCACCAACTCAGCCTTTTTCATAATCTCTTCATTCATCAGATCCATACCTTGCAAAGCGCGTAGCGCATCGTGTTCAAGGGATTATTACTGGGTCATTAAGACAGCGACCATTTCGCATTTCCACATGTGTCAATATTTCACCGTTGCTCCGTGTCCCCGCGCCCCCGCGTCTCCGTGTCGTTAAGTACGGAATGCTGCCTGCTGAATAACTACCATCCCCCGCTGGCGCCACCTCCACCAAATCCACCGCCGCCGCCGCTGAAACCACCCCCGAAGCCGCCGCCACAACCACCACCGCCGAAACCTCCGCCCCACCACATGGGTCCGCCATAATACCTGCCACCCCGTCTTCCTGAATGGTAGCGACGACGGCGGAACATGTTCACAATCGCCGAAAAAAACATAAAAACAAAGAAAAGAGGCCATAACCAAGAAACGATACTGCGTCTTGATTTCCGACGAGGAGTTGCCTGGTATTCTCCTCTTGTCGCCGCCATGATGGCGCCAATGCCATCGCGGATGCCCTGGTAGAACCGACCCTGACGAAACTGCGGGGCAATCACCTGGCGAATAATGTCGCCGGCGAGGCTGTCCGGCAGGACCCCTTCCAGTCCGTAGCCGACCTCTATCCGCATTTTCCGATCTTGCTTGACGATGAGCAGGATCAGGCCGTGACAACGGAGTGATCCTGCTCATCGTCAAGCAAGATCGGAAAATGCGGATAGAGGTCGGCTACGGACTGGAAGGTGTCCTGCCGGACAGCCTCGCCGGCGACATTATTCGCCAGGTGATTGCCCCGCAGTTTCGTCAGG
>WOR8_10006913_pt1 | contig 10834 bp, 10 predicted proteins | sample DeeMarSeWOR38_10_FD_19890 | JGI IMG/M metagenome (IMG submission 19890)
GCATCCTTTTTTTCATCATAGCTACAGATTCACAATGCTGCTAAATATAAACATTATGCGTTAGAGATTTTCTTGTTTGTGATTTAAAATAGGCATAAAACCAAAAATTTTATCAAATACTACGAATTAGGCAAAATGATTGTTTTACAATAGAGTCGAATATATTATTCAAAAATAATAAAAAAATTAAACATCATTCAGAAACTCACATAGTGAATTTTTCTCCGCCCACCAGAATCCTTTCCAGCATGGAACTTAGGTTAATCATGCCTTCGTTTGTTTTGCTGGAAATAGGAATCAAATTAAACTGCAACCCCAAACGATAAATAGCGTGCATCATGTCTATACTAAGAAGTCGTCTAGTTCCACTCAGTTTTTCTTCAATAGCAGATTCAAGTGTTTCATTGCGACAAGACCAATCAACAATGCGGTTAACTTCTTCGATGGGAAGTAGGTCTGATTTTGAAAGCACGTGTATTTGTGGAAAAAAGAATCGGTTGTAAACTGCAGCTGCGAGAAACATATTCGAAACGTAGTTCAAGGGATTAAAGGAGAAAACAGCGTCAAAAAGATATACTATTGCCTTTTGTTGTTTTGTTAACTCATTTGCGATATAGGGTCCACTTGCTCTAAACGCGAACAGTTCCATTTGTCCTGGAGTGTCTACAAGGACAACATCTGCTTGTAGGTCTTCGATTTCTCCTCCAAGTTTTTCAGCTTCCTCTGCGATCAGGTCTGATGCTAAGACCAAAGCACCGTTGGGTCCAAGCCCATATTGTTCCATTATGTTGTCAATGTTCATTGTTTCGCGAATGTCAATATCAGGTGAATATGGTAGATTCAAGACACCGGGGTCCAGATTAACAGTTGCAGCTTTTTGTTTTCCAACTTTGAGCCATTCATTGAAGCTAGCAGTAAGAAGTGATTTTCCAGATCCAGCCGTTCCAATAATAAAGATTACTACCATTCAAACACCCTCGAGTAAAACTGTTTGAATTCCATATTCATTCAGGAAGATATATTTCTTGTCTGCTTTTTTGGTACTCAAGTTAGTGATTTTACGGGTTTAATCTTTCCATTCTTTCCGTGAATCAGTTCTGAAAGCTGAACAAGAGCATTACTGACTCGGTTTCTTGCGCTTGTTTGGTCTTTAGCTGTCGTAGAAAGATGAAATTCGATAATTGGAACCAGTTCAGTTCCTTGAGGATGTGACTTTATGTATACATTAGGGTTGTTTTTCATTACATCATCAATAAGGGGGGCCATTTCTGATTCCATGACACCTGTGGAAATTATACTTGCTTCAAAAAAAGTTACATCAAGTGAAAATTGTCGAAGTAATGGAACAACAGAATCCTCAAATATGCTTTTCATTTCTCTGGGTACTCCAGGAAGAGCAAATATTGTTATATTCTGGTGCTCAACTTTTACTCCTGGAGCGGTTCCCACTGGATTACGTAAAGGTATTGCTCCTTCTGGAAGTTTAGCCATCTTTATACGATAAGGAGTTAATTCTGCTGCTTCCATTCTACTTTCCAATGCATACATTAAGTACTTTTCCTTGACCATCCTCAGTGCTGTTTTATTGACATCGGTTTTAAGGCTCAATGCTTTAGCTAACCCTTCCAAAGTTTTATCGTCAAAAGTTGGTCCTAATCCGCCAGTTGTTAATATGAACCGTGGGTTGCGTTTAATTACTTCTTGTATTGCAAATGAGATTTCATCAATATTGTCGGTTACAACTTCGATTCTTCGAATAGTTAAACCAAGTGTTGTAACACGTTTTGCTAACCATTGTGCGTTTGTGTTCAGAGTTTTGCCTATTAAAAGTTCTTTTCCTATGCAGACTATTTCCACATTTTGAGTCAATGGATTTCCCTAAACCTGTTTACTAAAGTGCAAACAAATGTAATAACTGCTTTGTTTGAGAGTGAATGTTCAGCTAAAAAGCATGTTGGCTAGGATATCTTTCAAAACGTCCATTTTTGTTGGTGTTATTTTTTCTTTCCGAGCCACCATTTAAGGTAATCTTTTCTCTGTTGTTGGTGTTGCTCCTCCGGTGTTTCATACGAGGGTCTATTCTTTTCGCGTATTTCGTAGAGCTCCTGAGGAGTCAGAGAAAGCCCGCAACTCTTGCAAACATAACGTTTTGTTTGGGATACATAGTGTAATTCGCCACCGCATTCAGGGCAATATCGCATAGTATTCGCCTTTTCCCATCTTGTTTCTAACTCGATATATAAAGATAGATGCTCAACAAGTTACTTGCTTTGAAGATGATACGCGAATATTTTTGAATAAAACTTTCTATTGTTCAGGTAATTCAGAGCATTAATCAAGGAAAACATGTTGACCGGAAATTGAACAATAGCATTCTTTCAATCAGATATTAACCTAATAATATAGGTTGTAATGTTCTTAGTGATCGTTTTGGGTTTGGGACATAAGATCAGAAGAAAAATCATTTATTTTTGGCATAGTCATATACACACTATTTTAAATCTAACTATGTTAAGAAATTGGTTAATCCTGAATCGTTGACAAGCTTAATAGCATATTTTCTTTCAGTTTCAGTTAGACTCCGATTCAGTTCAGGTGTTTCTTGACTTCTCCATTCGGGATGGAATTGAAACATCAAGTTTACGCGAACAGATGTTCCAAGGTTTTCGGCTATCCATTTCAAGACAGGCTTTGTGCAGCATTCAAGATGTTTTGGTAGAACTAATATACGTATTATGAGGTCGCCATATTTTTTTGCATACAGGTGATTTTGGGTGCAGGCATCCCAGTAATTTGGAGCGTCTGAAAGCTTTTTTGCACAATTTTTCTTTCCATACTTAAAGTCCAAAAGATAAACGTCCACGAATCCTGTAAGCAGTTTAGCTGTTTCAACGCTGTAATATGAGTTGGAGTTCCAAACTATTGGAACATTCACATTAACATGTTTAAAAGTCTCTAACCATTGAGTGAGCCATGAAGTTGGGTCTCCACCTACTAGATTTATATTTCGGCAGCCTTCACGGCGAAGAGCTACCACTGCATCAGCTAATTGTCTGGGAGAGTAAGGTTCCCCTGGATGGAACCACTGGGATATTTCCCAGTTTTGGCAATGAATACATCTAAGAGTGCAACCTAAAGTAAATATCGTGCCAGAAGGAACAAGCTCTGGTTCTTCACCAGTGTGAGGAAAAATGGTTGAAACAAATGTTTTTGTTCCGCATCTACAGTAACCTAACTCTCCGTTGTGTCTATTAATTTCACATCTGCGAATACAAAAGTGACATTTTTTTAGGATTCGTTTTGCTATTTCGATTTTCAGGTCGAGAAACGAGCATTCTGGAGTAGCCAAATCTTCTGTCAGCTTTTGTCTATTGTCTATTTTATTTTGAAATTTGTAAAATTCTTCTGTGAGTTTTTGGTGGAAAATCCAAAGTTTGTCTAATGAATCAGCTTTGTTGAAGTGGGCTTCGAGTTTTTTTGTGATAAGGAACTTGGCTAACTTGTCATTTTCCATTACACCGAAATATCTTGCTAGACTTAGCCGTACTTTTTTGTTCAAGAGAACAGCTTTTGCATCAGGCCGCAAGAGTTTCCACATAAAGATTCGTCTATATAAATGGGTAAAACAACAATTTATGGAACGTGGAACACAAACAAAAAAATTGCTACGATATTTCCTACAATGAAAGAACACAGAAGTTAAGATAAACTGATACTCAGATAAATTCATATTTCATTTTGTTTAAACTAACTTCGTATCAGAGAGGCGTTATGATGAAAAAGACTTCTCAGATTTCAGGTTTTTACAAGTTAACTCCAGAAGAAAGAATAAAATACGTTAAAGATTTTGCAGATTTAACCGAAAAAGAAGAAAAGATTCTACAATCAACTGGTGCTCTGGACATGGAGATAGCTGATCGAATGATAGAAAATGTTGTGGGGACGTTTCCGTTGCCACTAGGAATAGCTATGAACTTTCTCATCAATAATAAAGAGTACATGATACCAATGGCAATCGAAGAGCCCTCAGTTGTTGCCGCAGCTACATACGCCGCAAAAATGGCACGTAAAAAAGGAGGATTCTTCACTAGCAGCACTGACCCTATTATGATTGGACAAATACAAGCAGTAGAAATAATGGATCCATATGCAGCAAAAATGAAGATATTAGCAGCAAAAAAAGAGATTCTGCAAAAAGCAAACGATCAAGATCCTATTCTGGTTTCTGTTGGAGGAGGCGCTAAAGACCTAGAAGTCAAAGTAATAGATACATCAACAGGTCCAATGGTAATAACAGAGCTTCAGGTAGACTGCAGAGACGCCATGGGTGCAAATGCAGTAAATACTATGGCAGAAGCAGTTGCCCCAATGATAGAAAGAATAACATCCGGAAGGGTTTACCTCAGAATAATTTCGAATCTTGCTGTGAAACGATTAGCAAGAGCATACGTTGTTATAGAAAAAGAGGCAGTAGGTGGCGAAGAGATCGTAGACGGCATTGTTGAAGCATATAATTTTGCAGCTTCAGACCCATACAGAGCTGCAACACATAACAAAGGCATATTGAACGGAATAATTGGAGTAGTATTAGCCACAGGAAACGATCACCGTGCTATTGAGGCAGGAGCACATGCTTATGCAGTAAAGAACGGCCAATACGGTACTATCTCTTACTGGGAAAAGAACAAAGAAGGCGACCTAGTGGGCTCAATTGAGTTACCTATGGCTGTTGGATTAATTGGTGGTGCTACAAAAGTTCATCCTACTGCAAAAGTTGCAATAAAGATTCTAGGAGTGAAATCAGCTAACGAACTTGGAGAAGTTATGGCTGCTGTTGGTTTAGCTCAAAACCTTGGAGCTTTGCGTGCATTAACCCATGAGGGTATACAAAGAGGTCACATGTCTCTTCACGCACGGAATATGGCAGTAACAGCAGGTGCATCTGGTTCAGAGATTGAAATGATAGTTGAAAGGATGGTCAAGGAGCGAAAAGTGCGAATGGACAGAGCAAAAGAGCTACTTGAAGAAGTTAGAAAGAAGGAAAAACTATGATAGTAATTTCTGGTGTAGCATCCAAAAGTTTAGGATACAAATTAGCCGAAAAAATGAATGCAAAGATTGTTGATGTTAACCTCAAAATGTTTCCTGATGGTGAATATTGTCTACGTTTCGAAGGCGATATTTCAGGTGAAGAGGTTGTGGTAGTTCAAACCACAGGACCGCCTCAGGATAAAAATGTCATGCAGCTTTTATTTATGTTAGATACTGCCAAGGATTTAGGAGCAAAAAAGGTAACAGCTATAGTTCCTTACCTATCTTTTGCTAGGCAAGATAAACGATTTCTTTCTGGCGAAGCAATAAGTGCCAAAACTCTGGTTAAGTTAATTGAAGCCTGTGGAGTTGATAGTTTTATTACTGTAAATATTCATGCCAAAAAAATTCTTGAAAATTTCACTATTCCAACAATGAATCTTTCTGCTATTACGTTACTTGCAAAGCATTTCAAGAGCATGGGAGTTGATGGCGCATTTTCGTTATCTCCTGATAAAGGTGCAATAAGCTTGGCGGCGGAGGCAAGCAATATTCTTGGAGGAGGATGTGGATGGCTAAAGAAGGAAAGAGACCGTTACACTGGCGAGATTCATGTTGAAGAAAAAAGGTTGAATATTAAAGGAAGAGATGTAATTGTTTTTGATGATATAATAAGCACTGGTGGAACAACAGCCAGAGCTATAAAGATGCTGAAAAGTCAGGGTGCACACAAGGTCTATGCTGCTTGTGTTCATCCACTTCTTGTTGGTGAAGCAAAAACCAAGATTTTCGAAGCAGGAGCAGAAGAAATAGTTGGGACAGATAGTTTATCCAGCTCTGCTGGAGTGATTTCGCTAGCTCCATTGATTGCGGAGGCGTTAGCCAGATAGGTGCCAAATAAGTGGCAAATCTTTTCTTTCTAATTTCAGGCGAACATCCAACACTTCCAGTAGCAGAAGTGCAAGCTATATTAAAAGCAGAAAGTATCCCCTATCAAATAACAGAAAAGCTTACCCAAGTACTACGTCTTGAATCCGATCCGAATTGCATAGAATCAATCTTTTTAAGGTCTGCTCTTACCCGTGTTTGCTGCCACGAAATCTTTAATTGCAAAGCTAAAATGTCTGAAATTTTGAGTAATATAAATTCAGATGTTATGAAACGGTTTGTTAATAATGAAAGTTTTGTCGCTAGAGTTAGAAGAATAGAAGGCACATCTCCTGAACTTGACCGTGTTGATCTCGAAGGAGAAATTGGTGGAAAGATCCTAAAAACAGTCAATACTAGCAAAGTAGATTTATCTAATCCACAGAAAACGTTTTTTGGGGTTTTGACAGATAACCGCTTCATTTTTGGATTAAAGATTGTAGAAATAAAACCAAAACCATTCTCCGAAAGAGGACCAAGACGAAGACCCTTTTTTCATCCTACTGCAATGCAAGCAAAACTAGCCAGAGTAATGGTGAATCTTGCCCAACCAAAAAAAGGTGATTTGCTATTAGATCCATTCTGTGGAACAGGAGGAATGCTTGTTGAGGCTGGACTGATAGGTTGCCGAGTTGTTGGCTTTGATGCTAAACCTCACATGCTTCGGGGTGGACTAAAAAACTTAAAACATTTTAAGATAAAAGCTGAAGGTTTGGCTATTGCTGATGCACGTTATCCTCCAGTAACAAAGGTCAATTGTATTGCGACAGACCCGCCATATGGTAGATCGGCAAGTACGCTGGGAACTAACACTAGATTGATTATTGAAGATTTTCTTGATCGAGTTGGTGATATTCTCAGTAAAGGTGCCAAAATTTGTATGGCATCTCCTGAAACTATTAAAATTGGGGAGACAGCAGAAGTAGCAGGTTTTAGCCATTTAGAGTCACATTTTGTTTATGTGCATAGAAGCTTAACGCGAGAAATTGTTGTTTTCGAAAAACTGTAACTATTATCTAATGAGTAATCAAATAAACCAAAGGGGAATAAATGTATGTAAAGGAAGCAGCGAATTGATAGATTTACAAATAACTTTTCTGGGAACAGGTGGAAGTATTCCAACACTCCAGAGAGGTTTGTCTGCAATAATGGTTCGAAGAAAAAAGGAGTTAATGCTTTTTGATTGTGGCGAAGGCACTCAAAGGCAGATGATTCACGCAAAGGTGGGTTTTCACAAGTTGACTAAAGTTTTTGTTACCCACATGCATGGCGATCATGTTCTAGGTTTGCCTGGGCTTTTACAGACTATGTCTCTTTTAGGAAGAACAAAAGAATTGAAAATTTTTGGACCAATAGGAATTAAAAAGTTTATTGATTCATTTAATCAGACTGTTAGTTATAATCTCACGTTTCGTCTCATAGTATCTGAGATAGAGTTTGGTATTGTATGTAAGGAAAAGGAATACACTGTTACTGCTGTACAGTCTGGTCACATGAATCCGAGTTTGTCTTATGCATTAACAGAGAAACCTAGACCGGGAAGGTTTTACACAAAAAAAGCTAGGAGTTTAGGTGTTCCAGAGGGAGAGCTGTGGTCAAAACTTCAGAATTACAAGTCTGTTAAGCTTGATGATGGTAGAATTATTGAACCACAAATGGTTTTAGGTAAATCTCGTCCTGGAAGAAAGATTGTTTACACGGGAGATGCTGGACCATCAGAGGCTCTAGTGAAGTTTGCTAAAAAAGCTGATTTGCTTATTCATGAAGCCACTTTTGAGGACGAACTAAAAGAAAAGGCAATAGAAAATGGACATTCAACTCCAAGTATTGCTGCAAAAACAGCAAAAAATGCAGAAGTCAAGAAACTGATTTTAACGCATATCAGTGCCAGATACAGAGATGCAAACCTGTTACTGCAACAAGCTAAACATATTTTTGTTGAAACAGATTTAGCCAAGGATTTTCTAAATCTGGAATTGCCTCTTTCAAAAGATTGAGCGGAGAGTATTTAGGCTTTCTTGTATGTTGGTTATTGATTCAATAATGATTAAATTGCTGTAGTTGATTTGTTTGACTAATTTCGCGATTTTTTTCCAGTTTATGTTACCTTGTCCAATTCCAAGATGCAAATCGCTTTCTCCATTGTTATCGCTAACATGGATGTGAACAATCTTTTCTGAAAATTGTTTAATGAAAACTCCGATTTGGTTATTAATGTTGGCGTGTGCAACATCCAGAACCATTCCAATGTCGTCTTTCAAGTCTTGGCAGAATCTATGAAAATCTTCTACGCTTTTCATTAGCGAGGGAAAAGGCTCAGGTGTGTTCTCAATAGCAATATTGACGCATTCTCGTTTTGCAACTTTTAACAATGTTCGGACAGAATTAAGATTATTTTGCCAATCTTTTTCAGGATAAAACTGGCTAAGACCTGTTTTTGAACCAGGATGAAATAGCCACAAGTTACAATCTAGCTGCCCTGTAAATATAATTGACTTCTCTAGCCGCTTTAGGACTGCATGACGTAAGGCTGAGTTTGGTGTTGCTATATTTACTCCTGCCCAAGGTGCGTGAATAACAAAATCTAAATTGTGTATTTTTGCAAGTTGCTTTAGCTTATTTATACGCCTCTTGTTTAGAGTATGTAATCCTTCATCAACCAGTTCTACATGTTTTACATCAAGCTTGCCTAGTTTATTTAAAACAGAGGTAAAAGGCTGGTCTAGGTAGTAAAGCATTGACAAACCGATTTCTGGTTTAGTCATATCAAACCAACTGAATCAAGCTTTGAAAGCAAATTTACTTAACATTTTCGTGGTTTATCATTCCCTTCTACCCTATTTAATATTCTTAAAAATGGTTAGTTTCATTTTGGGTGTCTAGGAGTTAGCCAATCGATTAGTTTTTGTGAGTTGTAGTATTGGATTTCTATTTTAATTGGTCCAAGTGGGGACTCCGCTGATTGCTGCGAAAAAGATATGTGCCCTGCGTAAGCAACTTGCTTGTTTAGGTAGAATGTTATTTTTTTTTCTGTTGCGGAGTTGCGAAGTACTTTTCGTGCTGCAGAAATGATTTGTTCCCGTTTAATAGTGTTTGAGAACTTAGTTAGTCCAACGGTTTCACTAGTTTCCCCAATTAGCAGTTGCCCCCAAGTTTTATGTTTAATTTTAAAGGTTATAGGCCCAAAAATGTTTTCTACTGCTTGCTTAACTTTCTCTGATTCTTCAGTTGGATTAATTTGTGCTTCAATTTTTAGTTGTATGTTACTCATCTTTAAGCACCTTGCCAACGAACGTCAAAGTTTTCTGATGAAGATTTCTGATTGTCCCTTCGTTTATAATCATGTAATCCGCAACAGAAATTACGGATCCCATGCCAATTCCTAGCTCTCGTTGATCCCTTTCAATGAATGTTTCCCAGTCCTTGGGATCGTCGCTTCGTTTTCTACGAACCAAACGCATATACCGAGTTTTTGGGGACGAATGTATTGCGAGTAGAACAAAATTAGGAAAACGTTTCTTGAATTCGTATACCTCAACTAAACTTCTAATTCCATCAATTACAATTACAGGACCAGTTAAGTTTTCCATTTTGGGAATACAACGTTTTGCAATGGCTGAGGAACCTTCTTTTTCCCTTAGATTAAGCATTATTCTTCCCAAATTTTCAGGGGTTGGATCAAGGTTTTTACGTATCACTTCTTGTCGTACCGCATCACCCATAGTAACAACAGGATAACCTAATTTCTTCATTGTCTTCTGAAAAATTCCTTTGCCAGCTCCAGGCATCCCAGCAATCCCTACAACAACCTTGTCCGTTATCACAAATCCCTCGTTAAGTTAAACACCTATATCATTCTGTATATAGGCAATAAAACAGTTATTAAAAACATAAAATAAAACAAAAATTTTCTCATATTAAACCTAAAATGAAGATAAGCAGAGAGGTTAATTACCAAGTGGATTTATGTAAATGCAAACATTTTTTACTAGATCTAGTTGCGAAGTGTGACATACTTGAAATAACTCAGTGCAACAAAACTTATCTAGTTTACACTCTATAAAATACGATGTAGGTTTTTCTTTAATACAATAAAAGCGAGAAGTGGCCAAAGGAACCTTGAGTCGCTGTGCGCTAATGCGCAAAACCTGAATGGATGGCGCAAACTCGGTTCATGTGTGAAGACACTAGAATTGGTTATTTCTCCTCTTGGTAAGCAATCTCCATAGAAGCTTACCAAGCTTCCCCTTTTTGTTGGGTAAACGAAAAATGCAAATGTTAATTCATGTGATTTATAGATTAAGTTATTAAAATGATGCAATGAAAGAGTACAAGGATATTCTAAGAGAGATTTATTATGCCAGGAACAATCCGAACTTTCTTAGCATTCGATATAGAAGACCAAACAATACTTAGAAGAATTATACAAGCCCAAAAAATGTTGGTCAACACTGGAGCTGACTTAAAACTTGTCAATCCCCAGAACATACATTTGACAATTCGGTTTTTAGGGGACATATACCCACTGATGATTGATCAAATTCACGAAGAAATGAAAAAACTAGTTTTCTCTCCATTCCAGATAGAACTTGATGGTATAGGGGCATTCCCAAAACCTGCCTATCCCAGAGTGGTCTGGGCAGGAATCAGAAATGGCGAAAAAGAATTAAAAAATGTTTTTGAACAACTTGAACCCCGTCTTAGAGGTTTAGGTTTTCAAGCTGATAACAAAGGTTTTAGTCCGCACTTGACGATTGCGCGTGTGAGGAGTGGAAGAAACAAGGCTAAGCTTGCTGAGTTGATTAACGAATTGATGGATTACGATTTTGGTACAGTTAATTCTGGGCATCTCAAATTAATAAAGAGCGATTTGACT
>WOR8_10007340_pt1 | contig 10831 bp, 11 predicted proteins | sample DeeMarSeWOR38_10_FD_19890 | JGI IMG/M metagenome (IMG submission 19890)
GATGGTCTGGGCAACGTCCACGAGTTCCAGCGTAGCGACGATCTCGACTCCCCCTTCTATGCGGTCGGGGTATCCATGGGCCTGCTCGGCATCATCACCTCGGTCACCTTTCAATGTGTCGAACGCTTTGACATTTTCGGCACGGAAAAGGTATCCAACTACGATGATTGTGAAGTCGACTTTTTCGGTAATGGATCGAGTACCAAGCCGGACCTGGAGGCATTCTTCCGCCAGGTAGAGCACGCGCGGCTGATGTGGTTCCCTCAAAAAGGTCTGGAGAGGATAGTTGTCTGGCGAGCTCAGGCGGATAAAGATACGTCTGTGGGTAAGAAGACATACCGCCGCTACCATCAGTTTCCGACCGTTCTTGGGCAAGAATTACCGGCACAATGGCTGACAAGCATGTTGATGCGTGGCTTCGATGTACTCAATCCCCCGCCGCCGACTAGCGCACTCCCACGCGTTGCAAGCCTATTCCTATTGCCAGTCGGCTGCCCCCACGAGGAAGAGTTCCGCGAGATCTGGTGGCAGGGGTTGCCCATGGACAACCGGGTGGACTATCAACTGATGCCCACCCGCTTTACCGAGCTATGGGTTTCGTTGTCGGACGCCTCCGAGGTGATGCAAACGCTGCTGGCGCATTACGACTCCGGCGGGTTCGACGCAACCAGCACCTATAGCTGCGAAATATACCCTACCCCCCAGAGCAAGTTCTGGATGAGCCCGGCCTATCAACGCGATGTCGTCAAGGTTGATCCCTTCTGGTTCGGATTTAATCGGGGAGATCCTGATGCCCTCTACTTCCCCAAGTATTGGGACCTGCTCAAGAAATTCGACTACAGGCTTCACTGGGGCAAATCGCTGTCCCACGATGTGGACTATCTGAAGGACCAATATCCTCGCTGGGACGACTTCATGGCGTTACGTGAACAGGTGGACCCCCATCAGGTGTTTCTGACCGACTACTGGCGCGAGCACCTGGGGGTCGAGGGTCTGTAACGCCCGGCCCGGGGCCAAACCGACGGGGTGGCGTGGATATTTCCGCACTCGCCTTAAAGGCACCGATCATATTTGATCCCAAATGGCACCTGTATGACCTCAACGCACGTGGATAGCGAAGATTACGAATACCGCGGACTCATCGCGGCGAGCTGGGACCTGCTGCGCGGTGATACGTCGGATTGGCCTGACCGGGCTTTCTATCGGGAAATCATCCTCGACGATGGCCAACCCGCCCTGGATGTTGGCTGCGGAACGGGGCGGCTACTGCTCGATTATCTGGCGGATGGCATCGACGTGGATGGCGTTGACGTCTCGCCTGAAATGCTGGCGCTATGTCGGGACAAGGCCGTAAACCTGGGTCTCAGCCCGAACCTGTCCCAACAAGCTATGGAGGCCTTAAACCTGGGTCGCACCTACCGCACCATCTTTGTACCGTCTAGTTCGTTCCAACTGGTCACCGACTTGTCTGCCGCTTTGAAGGCCCTGAAGCGCTTCTATTTGCATCTGGAAGCCGGCGGGACATTGGTCCTGTCAATCATGGATGTTTCCTTAGATAGCTCTGAGGAGTGGCAACTCATTGGCGAACGAGCCAGGCCGGATGATGACTTAACCGTCAGGCGATGGGCGCGGTCGGACTATGATCCGACGGCCCAGCTTGAGCACACCCAGGATCGATATGAGCTGGTCAAGGATGGAAAAGTAATCGCCTCGGAGCTGTATCGCCGCTCCCCCGCGACCCGAGCCTACACCTTGGACCAGATAACAGATATGCTGGTCAAGGCGGGCTACGTTAACGTACGCGGGGTATCTGGTTTTACCAGCCAACCGGCATCGGCTGATGATGAGATATTTTGCATCTTTGGAGAACGCCCTTGGACGCAACACCTACGAAATGGAGCACAATACCATGGCTTACGATGAGGGATTAGCCCAACGGATCAGAGACATTCTGGCGGAGCAACAGCTCGCTCCGGTTGAAAAGACGATGTTCGGCGGTCTTTCCTTTATGCTGCAGGGGAATTTCGCCTGTGGCCTGACCAAGGATGACCTGGTGGTGCGCGTTGGTCCGGAGCGTTATGCCCAGGCGCTGGCCCATCCGCAGGCGCGCGAGATGGATTTTACGGGCCGCCCCATGAAGGGTTGGGTGTACGTCAATCCTGATGGCTACGAGTCTGATGAAGATCTGGCGCATTGGGTTCAACAAGGCATAGACTTCGCTTTGTCCTTACCTCCCAAATAAGTGCCGCGCTGTCAACGCTTTGATGGCGCTAACGGGCATCTTTATACGCGGCGTTATTGGCAGGCAAACTATCGAGGACATGAACCGCTGCAAGGAATTTGCGGCAAGTGCCTGATATGCTAATCTAAGTAGAGGATGATACCATGACCACTGACTTTCCAACCGAGGGTGTTGAGTTAACCCACATCCTTGTGGTGAGCGACCTGGACCGTGCCCGGACGTTTTATACAGACGTATTGGGCGCCACGGTCTATGCAGAATACGGCGGCACGTCCTGCGTTTTGAAGTTTCAAGGCAGTTGGCTGCTGTTGGTCACCGGTGGGGGTCCAACTCAGGACAAACCCGAAGTAACCTTTGCCCCGCCGGAAGACCCCAATAACGTCAGCCATTCGATGACCATCCGAGTGCCAGATTGTCAGGGAGCGTATGAAACACTTAAGGCTAGGGGGGCGGTATTCTTGACCCCACCCATTGACTGGGGCCATGAAATCCGCTGCTTCTTCCGTGACCCCGACGGCCATCTTCTGGAAATCAGCCAGGTGGGTTGAGGCGCAGCGCACCATGTGCGCCAGCAAAAAGACCTAGATCTGTAGTGTCATAAGCACTGAGCCAGGTTCAATGGCAGGGATGAGCATCCTTGGAGGTGCCCAAATGAGTCAGGCTTTTATGTCGACAGAAACCGAGGACTGGCAACACGCCCGGCGAAATGCCTTCGTTCAGGATGTCCTGGCCGCCTTTACACATCGCCCGGCTGATCTGCTGCCGTTTGAGGAGGTGCACCACAAGCTGCATTTGAGCAATATGCGCTACCTGGGTCTCCAGGAAGTACCCATAGACCACATCGTGGGCAGCGTCGGCCGCTATCAGGACTTCACCCGCGCCTTCTTGCCCCGGCGGGAGAACCTCAGCCAGCGCTGGCGGCGCGTCGACCGACTGGTCACCAGCGGCGCCGGCATGCCCCCCATCGAGCTGTACCAGGTCGGTCAGGCATATTTCGTCCGCGACGGGAACCATCGCGTGTCGGTAGCACGCCAGCATCATATGCCCTCGATTGAGGCCTACGTCTGGGAGTATACCACTCAAATCCCGCTGGAGCCGGACTCCGATGTCGACCAGGTGCTGTGCCAGGCCGCCCAGGCCGCCTTTGCGGAACGCACCCGGGTGGATCGCCTCTGCCCCGACCTGCGTATCGAGATCACCCAGCCGGGCGGCTACGAGGAGCTGCTTCACGAGATCGAGGCCTTCCAGAGGATCCTCTCCGAGATCGACAACCAGGAAATACCCCATGACCAGGCGGTGGCCCTCTGGTGCGAGATGCGCTACGCCCCCATCGTCGAGATCATCCGGCAAGGGGATATCCTCCACGAGTTCCCCGGCCGCACCGAGGCCGACCTATACCTTTGGCTGGTACGCAACCAGTCAGAATTCCAAACCAGCCACGGGGGGCCTACCTTGCTGGAAGATGCTGCCGACGATATGGGAAAACACCTCGGCAAAAAGTTCCGGATGGCGCACCACATCAGAAGAGGTGCCCGCCGGATGGCGTACGGCGTCGTGGTGCGGGCCGACGCCTGGCGTAGGGCGTCGCGTCGCGCGCTCCGACGCGAAGAGTAAAGCGAGTCCAGGATGTGTCGAAACATCAAACAGTTGCGCCGACCTGAGATGACGCCAACCGATGGGGAGATTGAGGCTGCGGCTCTGCAATTCGTGCGCAAGGTGAGTGGCTATCGCAAACCGTCAAGGGTGAACGAAGAAGCGTTCTATACAGCCGTCGCTGAGATTGCGGCCTCCACCCGTCGTATGCTTGACAGCATTGCGACCTAACAAGCTGACTAATGTACAAACCTTACATTGCAACGCTACGTCAGCGTCTTCAAGAACACGCCGATCCCAAAACCAAGAATTGGTGGGAAGGTTATGTAAAGCAGAGCGCCCCCTTCATCGGCGTCAAGATGCCGGTTATACGCTCTGTGCTGCACGCCTGGCACAAGGACTGTGTTGCCAACCACCTGGATGCCGCAGGTCAATCTGAGCTGGCGCTGGCCTTGTTTTACGAGGAGTATGCTGAAGAAAAGCTGGCCGGCACCCTCTTCCTGCAAGAAATCCTGCTTCCCACTGGCGCGATCGAGTGCGAAAGTGGCGTGGATCGTTTTGCAGACCTGTTCGACCCGGGCGGCATCTACGACTGGAATGTGTGTGACTGGTTTTGCGTAAAAGTACTGGGGCCACTCATCCAAGCAGAAGGCCAGCGATGTGCGCGTCGCATCGCTGAATGGCATGTTGCTGAAAACCTTTGGCAGGCACGTGCCTCCCTGGTGGCCTTCGTCAAGGTGGCCGACGACAGCACCTACTACCCTTTGGTGAAGGAATCGTGCCGGACCTTGATACGCCGACAAGAGCGATTCGCCAAGACCGCGGTCGGCTGGATTCTGCGCGACATCTCAAAATACGATGAGGGTTTCGTCCGGAGCGTCATCGAAGATAACATCGGGCATTTCTCCACCGAAAGCCTTAGAAACGCCACGAAGTATTTCGGCAAAGACGAGAAGACTGCGTACACGCGCATGTTAAGAGATGTCTAAAACTCAACGAAGAGAAAGACCGGTTCTTAGCAAAATTGGTGGGTGAAGAGCATCCATCGAAATTGCTTCTGCGGCTCCGGCCCAAATGCGCTAAAGTTGGCACATCTGGAACGCCTTTGGTTCGCAGGACGACCCTCGTGGTCAGGCAGGCACAGCCGCGGACGTCGCGTTTGTGCGAGCCAGGAAACTGTGCTAAACATGGTCACTGACTGGAGATAGGCAGACTGTGGAAGAAAATGCCGTACCCGAATCGGCCATGGTGATTGTAGCCCATCCCGACGACGCCGAGTTCACAGTGGCCGGCACAGTAGCAGCCTGGACGAAGACCGGCTGCCGTGTGACTTACGTGGTTTGTACCGATGGCAACACCGGTTCGCACGAACCGGACATGACGCGCGAAAGACTGGCCGAGCTTCGCCGCACCGAACAGCGCGCTGCGTGTGCAGCCTTGGGCGTCAGCCAGGTAGTCTTCCTGGGCTACGACGATGGCCAGTTGCAGCCCACGCTGGATCTGAGACGCGACCTGGTGCGTGCCATCCGCCAATACAAGCCGGAGGCTGTCATAACCTGGGACCCAACCACGCTGCTGATCGGCGACGATTACATCAACCACCCCGATCACCGCGCGGCAGCACAGGCGGCACTTGACGCAGCGGCCCCGGCCAGCGCCATGCCGCTGTTATGGCCTGAGGTCGGCGCCCCGCACCGTGTGCGCCAGGTATACGTTTTCGGCAATGAGAAGCCGAACGTGTGGGTCGATGTGACGGACACGATCGAGCAGAAGATTGCCGCGCTCAAGCTGCACGCCAGCCAGATGGGAGACTGGGACCCAGCGGAGATGATTAAGGAATGGGGTGCAGAATCGGGCCAGGAAAAGGGGTTGGCTTACGCCGAGAGCTACCGGGTCATCACCTTGGAGCGGCCCGACACGGCTGATTAGGCTGATCAGCGGAAAGCTGACCGGCGCCGATTATGCGATGCTTTTCCCCAGGATAGAGCACCTGTTGATTGGTTATGACTTATGACGGTTCTACCCTCTGAGCGGTTTGTTTTAGCGCGTCACACCACGCCGGGTGGTGAAATCCAACTGCAGCAACGCCCGCTGATCAACGGTTCCCTGGCCTTTGAGATCATCTCAGATGGTGTTTTCTTGATGGCCAGCTACAACCAGGCCAGCGAACGGGCATTGGCTCATCACGCGCTTGAGGCGGTGATGACCGCCCTCGGTTCTGGGCTGCGTGTGTTGGTGGGTGGCTTGGGGATGGGCTTTACGTTGCAGGCAACCCTGGCCCGCGATGTGGCCTCGGTTGACGTGGTTGAAGTCAGCCCCTACATTATTGAGTGGAACCGCACCTATTTTGCCCCTCTGAACGCGGATGCGCTGGCCGACCCTCGTGTTCGGCTCATCCAGAACGACCTGTACACCGTTCTGCGTGTATCCCCCGAGGCCGCCTACCATGCCATTCTCTTGGATGTGGATAATGGGCCGTCCTGGCTGGCCCACGAAAACAATGCGCGCTTGTACACCCTGGCCGCCCTCGAACGCTGGTCGGCGCTATTGGTGCCGGGAGGCAGCTTCGCCGTCTGGTCAGCTCAGCAAGAACCCGAGTTTTCAGAAAGGTTGCAGACCGTCTTCGGTCGGGCCGAGGAACTCTCCGTTACTGATCCTAATCAAGAAAAGGGACAGGTAGACTATTTCATCTATCGCGGTGTGTCTCCTTTCAGCACACTAAGAGCCTATCCGTAGAACTCGTACGAGGGTTGTGAGGCATTTGCCCGGGACCACCCCGAAGTTGCCAGGTTCATTCGCGACATGGAGAATCGTTAGATCGGTATGGGGAACATCAATCCCAGCTTCGGAAGCAGAAGCATGAAAAACCGAACCAGGCTGGCATTTCTGGCCCGGCCGCGCCGTTCACTCCTGGCACGCCTGCTAAGGCTGCCCCCGCCGCGCCACGCGGTCTCCGTGGAGCGCGATATCCCCGTGCCTATGCCGGATGGCATCCGCCTGTTGGCCGATCACTATTTCCCCAGAGCCACGGGCGACTTTCCGGCCATTCTCATTCGCACCCCCTATGGCCGCGGGAGAGAAGTCGCCCTGTGGGGCGGCTACGCCCTCAGCGAGCTTCCGGCGCAGCGCTTTGCTGAGCGAGGCTATCACGTTATCGTGCAGGGAGCGCGAGGATGTTTCGACTCGGAGGGGGATTTTTGCCCGCACGTCAATGAGGCGCGGGACGGTGGCGCAACTGTGGATTGGATCAGCGGACAGCCCTGGTTCAACGGCATCCTGGGGGTGTGGGGGCCCAGCTACCTGGGCTATACCGGGTGGGCTACCGCCGCCGCTGCCCCCTCACCCCTGAAAGCCATGCTTCTGATGGTGACCAGCTCCGAGAATTACACCGTCAGTCACCCAGATGGAGCGTTTGGCCTCGAAACGAGGCTGCGCTGGTCTCAGGGGATCTACTTGCTTGAAAAGCTGTACCGTCATCCCCTAAGAGAACAGCTGGCGCATCGTCTCTCGCGGGGGGCGGAGCGCGACCTGCAAAACGCCTTCACCCGCCTCCCCTTGCTCGAAGCGGACACAATCGCCGCTGGCAAGCCAATCCCCTTCTACCGCGACATCCTCACCCACAGCCATCCCGATGCCCCCTTCTGGGTGGTCAATGACCACAGCGACGCCGTGGCACAGGTTGCCGCACCGGTGCACCTCATCGGCGGCTGGTACGACTACTATCTGCGCGGCCTGTTGCGCGACTACGCCGCCCTCAAAGCCGCCGGTCGCCAGCCACACCTGACCATCGGCCCCTGGTACCATGCCCACCCCCAGGTGCTGATGACCGGCCTTCGGGAAGGGCTGACCTGGTTCGACGCCCACCTACGGGGCGATCGCCGCCGCTTGCACCGCAAGCCGGTTCGCATTTGCGTGATGGGCGCTGACCGCCCCGCGTGGCGCGAATTAGACGATTTCCCGCCGCCGGCTCGCCACACCCGCTTCTATCTCCACACCGACTGGGTGCTGACGATGGAGCCGCCGGGGGCCAGCTCACCCTCTGACCGCTACCGCTACGACCCGGCCGACCCCACCCCGGCACTGGGCGGCGCGCTGCTCGCCTTTCAAGGCGCAGGCCCGCAGGACAACCGCCCCCTGGAGGCCCGTCCCGACGTCCTTTGCTACACCACATCGCCGCTGACGCGAGACGTCGAGGTTATCGGCCCGGTGCGCCTGGAACTCTTTGTGCGCTCGAGTCTACCCCGCACCGATTTCTTCGGACGGCTGTGCGACGTCGCCCCGGACGGGCGTTCCACCAACATCTGCGACGGACTTTTCCGGGTTGAGGCAGGGCGGGGAGAAGCACAGCCCGACGGAAGCCTGCGGATTGAAATTGATATGTGGGCCACAGCCCACCTTTTCCGGCAGCGACATCGGCTGCGTCTGAGTGTTTCCAGCGGCGCGCATCCTCGCTGGAGCCGCAACTTGGGCACCGGCCAAGCACTGGCTACCGGCGTCAGTATGGCCGTCGCCGAGCAGACCATCTACCACGACCAGGCTCACCCCTCAGCTCTGGTATTGCCGGTTGTAACGCTGGAATAGTGAGGTTGGCACAAACAGAAAGATGAAACCGCCACCCAATCTTAGAGCGCTTGCCCAGCGGTTCGATAGACCAGGTGTAAACGCGATCGTTTTGATGGGAAGCTACGCCCGCGGTAGTCCTGGACCTTACAGCGATATCGACCTCGTCTGTTTCACCGACGAAGATATGGGTCCCCTTTCAGGGAAGGGCAGCCATCTGATTGACGGGAATCTGGTCGTGGTTAGCCAGGTCACGCCCGATCAAATCGAAACTTGGTTTTCGCAGCCCGAAGCAGCCGTAGAGGTGATAGCCGGCTTGCGCAGCGGGCGACCCCTGATTGACCGGAATGCCACATTTGCATCCCTACAAGAACGAGCTCAAGCTTTTGAATGGGATGCCGCCATGCAACACAAAGCAAACGCGTGGGCCAGCAAGCAACTGGTAGGTTGGATCGAGGAAGTACATAAAGGGCTGGAAGGACTACGCCGAGGGGATATAGGCAGAATGCTTCACGCCCGGTTTGGGTGTTCCTGGGGATTGAGCAGGGTGGTGTGCGTGCAACAGGGCGTCTTATTGTCAGGGGATAACGCGTTGTATGAAGAAGTAACCCATGCAGTAGGTAGTGAGACGACTTGGGCGCGGTTGTGTGGCGCTGCGTTTGGGATTGGCAGCGCGGGGGGGCCGTTAACCCTGCGTGATCAAGTAATTGCCGGATTGAACCTATATGTAGCAACAGCGGAAATGCTGGAAGAGGTACTGCAACCTGAAGACACCCCCCTGATTATGGAGACGGTCAAGCTAATCAAGACGACGCTGACAACCTCTGAATGGAACCGCCTGGCCAACTTTTAAGTGGCTGATACAACCCCACGCATTAGCAGCCCATCCACCCTGCCGACTTCGGCCGGTCTCCGGGCCAAGGCCAGCGGGCGTTGACATCCACATACTTGGAAGGGCTTCAATTCCCGCCCGACCCGCCAGATCGGACTTCCACACATCGCGGGGTCCTTTTATCCCTAATCCGCGATGTAACCTCAGTTCCATGATTATCTGGTGCATGCCATTTCGACGAGTGGAACGAGGAGAAATCCCTGGAATCCTTGCCTGCCAGCATACTATTCCGGGATTTCTCCTTGTTGCGAAAAAGCCTTGACAACTGCCAAGAAATCTGATATAGTTTAGTTAGTTGATAGATTTACCAACATTACTACAAATTTGCTAATTCTTCTGTTTAGCGTCGCACATTCCAAGCATCCCTAAAGTCGTAGGCGGGCCACCTTGGGGACTTCCAGAGGTCGAAAACTTTTGTACCGAGGTGGCACATCGCGACCAAGTTCAACTGGCATTCACACCCCGCATAGGGGCAACGTCAGAGAAAGGGGACGTACCGTGTCTGCAGAACCTCAGGCGTCGGACAAATATGTGAATGAGCGTTTAGTACGTTAGGTTCCCACTCTCATATGGGGGGCAAATTGAATGATGACTTTTAAGGACTATGTTGAACTGGCCTCGACAATCCTGGTTCTCACAGGTCTCATCATTGCCATCCTTCAGCTTCGCTTCATTTCTCGGGACCTGCGCGTTGGACAACAGGCAAACCTTGTGGGTGTCATTTCGCACTGCGCGAATCGCTATGAACATATCGTCAGCGATCTCGATGATGACACAAAACCCACGAGCGATGAAATCAAGGTCGGAAGCTGGTGGTATCGCTACTGGGATTTGATAACCGAAGAGTTTAACTTCTTTCTCAAGGGTCTGCTAGATCCGGACATATTTGAGATTTGGATGAACGAATTGGCCACCATCTATCACGACCCTCCCAAGAGTGGGATGTCGACTCGCTCCCAAAGTCATAAGCAGTACCTGGCTGTGACACTCCCACATTACAGTGCATTACATCAATTCTTCGAGAGCTTAGACGAAAATGCCCGCATCGACAATCCCGAAGCCCGTGCCAAAGCAATTCACTCGCTTATTTCCAAATTTGCATCTGCCAATGCGCCATTTGAGCTTGAGCGTTTTAACAAGAGATAGATTTGGCGTCCAGGTTCAGGATCGAGAACCCAGCCAGGCTCTTACAGCCAACTCTCAGCCGAGCCCTCTCTCTGCCCCGGCCGCATTAGCAAGAAGCCGTTGTTCCCGTGCTGACTGTGTAATCAGGGGCAGTGCCAGGCTCAAGGCGTAGCCTCCTGGCTGACCGCACAAGATGCCCGTCCTCAGGACGCTACTGATACGCCAGACTTTCGCGCACGCTGACGCGTGCCGCGCTGCGCGCCGGAAATAGGCTGGCCAGCACCGCCAGCAGCGTGATGATCACCAGCCACAAAGCGGCGCCCAGTAGCGTGAAGTTGTAAGACAACTGCTGGTTGAGTGCAAAGGACAGGCCACGCGTGGCCAGTCCGTAGGCAGCCGGAATGCTCAGCGGCAAAGCG
>WOR8_10006927_pt1 | contig 10825 bp, 9 predicted proteins | sample DeeMarSeWOR38_10_FD_19890 | JGI IMG/M metagenome (IMG submission 19890)
CGCCGTACTGAGATTCGGGCAAGGCGCGGATTCACCACTGGGTGGTCGAGAACTTCGAGCACATTCGCTCGGCCATCAGCACCGCCGAGGACCAGCAGCAGCTGGCGCGCCTGCGCCAGTGGGTGGAGCAGGAGCGAAGCCGGCTCGAGCCCCTGTTGTGCAGCCGCAAGGGCGACGGGTTCATCCGCGAATGCCACGGTGATCTGCACCTTGGCAACCTCACGCTTATAGACGGCGCGGTAACACTGTTCGACTGCATCGAGTTCAACCCGGAACTGCGCTGGATCGACGTCATCAGCGAAGTGGCTTTCCTGATCATGGATCTGCAGGAGCGCGGCTATGCGCAGTTTGCCAACCGTTTCCTGAACGGTTACCTGCAACACAGCGGCGACTATGCCGGCATCGGCGTGTTGCCTTATTACTTGGTGTACCGAGCCGCGGTGCGCGCCAAGGTCGCCGTGTTGCGCGCGCAACAGGCCGCGCCTGCCTCGCCGGTGCTGCGCCACGCCCGGCGGGAGTACCACGAGTATGCGCGCCTGGCCGAGCGGTACACCGAGCCGCGGCAGGCCGCGCTGCTCATCACCAGCGGGCTGTCGGGTTCCGGCAAATCCACGCTGGCACGGCAACTCTGCGAACAGCATGGCATGATCCAGCTGCGCTCCGATCTGGAGCGCAAACGCCTGGCGGGTCTAACTGCGCTGGACAGCAGTCGCTCCGCGCTCGGCAGCGGTATCTACACCCCTGACCAGACACAGCACACCTACGGGCGCCTTGCAGAGCTTGCGGCGGCGGTGGTCGGGGCGGGTTACAGCGCGATTGTCGACGCAACCTTCCTGCAACGCAGGCAGCGCGCGATGTTCAGGGAACTGGCCGAGGACCGTGGGGTGCCGTTTGCCATATTGGATTGTCAGGCCCCCGAAGCCGAGCTGCGGCGCCGCATCCGGCTGCGACGGGCCGCTGGCGCGGATGCCTCCGAGGCGACCCTGCAGGTGCTGGACAGCCAGCTTGCCGGTCGCGAGAAGCTGGACCGCGACGAGACGGCGCTGGCTATCCGTGTCGATACCACTGCGCCCCAAGATTTCGCCGTGCTGCAGGGCGAGCTGCGCCAGCGAGCGTTGATCGGCTCAGGCTAGTCTCGCGACGTCGGCTTGCGGGAGGAGGTCCGCTAGCGACCACCGGGCTACTGTTGGCCAATTTCTTCTGCTATACTGCTTGAAATTTCAGGCGGGGCCGCCAGAACTTTGGCGGTATTCGCGTTTTGAAGTGGGCCTATGGCCCATTTTTTATTTGTGGTGTGACCGGATGCCGCGCGAATCGGCCGAACTCCGCACGCTCCTGGAGCCTGCGGTCTCAGCGCTGGGCTTTGAACTGGTCGGTGTGGAATTCATATCCGGCCGGCGTGGCCTGTTGCGTCTGTACATCGACAGCGACGACGGGGTCACCATCGACGACTGCCAGTCGGTGAGTCACCAGGTGAGCGGGCTTCTGGATGTCGAGGACCCGATCCAGGGCCAGTATTCTCTGGAAGTATCGTCGCCGGGCCTGGATCGCCCGCTGTTTCGGGCGGCAGACTTCGAGCGCTTCGCTGGGCACGAGGTCCGCTTGCGCCTGGTGGCGCCGGTGGAGGGCCGCCGCAAGTTTCGCGGTGTGCTGGCCGGTATGAGAGACGGCAGGGTTGTGGTGCAGGTAGAGGAGCAGGAGCTGGTGGTGACGCTGGAAGAGATCGACGAGGCGAGACTGGTTCCGGATTATGACTCGCATCGGCTGGAGGGTGCGCAATGAGTAAAGAGATTCTGCTGGTCGTGGATGCCGTTTCCAACGAGAAGGGCGTCGACGGGGAGGTGATTTTCGGCGCCATCGAGGCGGCGCTCGCTTCGGCGACCAGAAAGCGGCACCTGGAAGACATCGATGCCCGCGTGGCGATCGACCGTAACACGGGCGAGTACCAGACCTTCCGTCGCTGGGAAGTGGTGGAAGAAAGCACCGATGCGGATGACGAGGAGGGCGGCTACCGGTTTCCGTCGCGCCAGATCCTGCTGGAAGAGGCGCGCAAACAGAATCCCGATATCCAGGTGGGCGACTTCATCGAAGAACCCATGGAGTCGGTCGAGTTCGGACGTATCGGTGCCCAGACCGCCAAGCAGGTTATTGTGCAGAAGGTCAGGGAAGCAGAGCGTGCCCAGGTGGTCGAGGAGTACCAGGACCGGGTCGGCGAGCTGGTTACCGGCATTGTGAAACGGGTGGAGCGCGGCAACGTGTATCTGGACCTGGGTGGCAATGCAGAGGCGATCATCTACCGCGAAGAGATGATTCCGCGCGAGGCAGTGCGGGCCGGCGACCGTCTGCGCGGCTACCTCCGAGAGGTGCGCTCCGAGCCGCGCGGCCCGCAGCTGTTTATCAGCCGGGTGGCGCCCGAGTTCCTGGTGGAACTGTTCAAGCTGGAGGTGCCCGAGGTTGGTCAGGGGCTGATCGACATCGTCGGCGCCGCGCGCGATCCCGGTCTGCGCGCCAAGATCGCGGTGCGGACCAACGACCCGCGCATCGACCCGGTGGGCGCCTGCGTGGGCATGCGCGGTTCACGCGTGCAGACCGTATCCACGGAACTTGCCGGCGAGCGTGTCGACATCATTCTGGCGGACGACAATCCGGCCCAGTTCGTGATCAATGCCATGTCGCCGGCGGAAGTGGTGTCCATCGTGGTCGACGAGGACAGCCACAGCATGGACGTGGCCGTTACCACCGAACAGCTCTCGCAGGCGATCGGCCGTGGCGGTCAGAACGTGCGGCTTGCCAGCCAGCTGACCGGCTGGGAACTGAACGTAATGGATGAACAACAGGCGGCGGAGAAATCCGACGAGGAGGCGCAGAATCTGCAGCAGCTGTTCATGGACGACCTCGACGTGGATGAGGAAGTGGCCGCCATCCTGGTCCAGGAGGGTTTCTCCACGGTGGAGGAAATCGCCTACGTGCCCAACAGCGAACTGCTGCAGATCGAGGAATTTGACGAAGACATGGTCGAGGAGCTGCGCGGGCGGGCGCGCGACGTGCTGCTGACCCGCGCGATCGTCAAGGAAGAAAGCATCGGTGGCGCACAGCCGGCCCAGGATCTGCTGGAAATGGACGGTATGGACGACGATCTCGCCTACAAGCTGGCGGCGCATGGCATTGTCACCATGGAAGATCTGGCCGAGCAGGCCATTGATGATTTGCTAGATATCGAAGGCATGGACGAGAAGCGCGCAGGTGAGCTGATCATGACTGCGCGCGCGCCTTGGTTTGCTGACGAGGAACAAGGGTAAACGTCGAGGAGACGCCTTAGCATGACGGATGTAACGGTACGACAGTTCGCAGATGTGGTGGGGTTGCCTGTTGATCGCCTGCTGGCGCAACTGGGAGAGGCTGGCCTGAGCGTTTCGGATGCGGACGACACCATTTCTGATAAAGAGAAAGCTCAGCTGCTGAGTTATCTGCGCAAGAGCCACGGCAAGTCTGAATCCCTGTCGGTGTCGCAGCCCAAACGCGTGACCTTGAAGCGCAAGTCGCACAGCGAGCTGCGCACCACTGCGAGCCGCACCGGCAGCGCCAGAACGGTCAGCGTGGAGGTTCGCAAGAAGCGCACCTACGTCAAACGCGCGGACCTGATGGCCGAGGAGGAAGAGCGGCTCAAACAGGAGGCAGAGGAGAAGGCCAAGCTGCTGGCCGAACGCGAGGCCAAGCGTCAGGCTGAACAGGAGGCGCTGCGCCGCGCCGAAGAGGAAGCTGCCCGCAAGGTCGAGGAAGAACGCCAGCGCGCTGAAGAGGTCGCGCGCAAGGCGCAGGACGAAGCCGCCCAGCAGGCCGAGGAGGTGCGCAAGAAAGCCGAGCAGGAAGCCCTGGTGCAGGCGCGTGCCGAGCAGGAAGCGCGCGCGCAGAAGGCTGAGCACGAGCGCAAGGGCAAACGCCAGGCAGAAGACGATCGCCACACCAAGTATGGCCGCCAGGAGCTGCATGTCGCCAAGGACAAGACTGGCCGGCGCAAGAAAAAGAAAGCGCCCCGCAGCGGCGTTGCCATCCGGACCTCGGGTGAGCATGGCTTCGAGCGGCCGACTGCGCCGGTGGTGCGTGAAGTGGAAGTGCCGGAAGCCATCAGCGTTGGGGATCTTGCCCAGAAGATGTCCATTAAGGGCACTGATCTGATCAAGTCGCTGATGAAAATGGGCATCATGGCCACCATCAACCAGAGCCTCGACCAGGATACCGCGGTCCTGCTGGTGGAGGAGATGGGGCACGTCGCCAAGGTCGTCTCGGAGCATGACCTGGAAGCCCAGATCGAGGAACTCGCGGCCCGGGAGGTCAGTGGTGAGCGGGTCGCGCGGCCGCCCGTGGTAACCATCATGGGGCACGTCGACCACGGCAAGACCTCACTGCTCGATCACATCCGCAGTACCCGCGTGGCGGCCGGTGAAGCCGGCGGTATTACGCAGCACATTGGTGCCTACCATGTAGAGACCGACAAAGGCGTGATCAGTTTTCTCGATACACCGGGCCACGCCGCATTCACAGCGATGCGCGCGCGCGGCGCCAAGGTGACCGACATTGTCATCCTGGTGGTGGCCGCCGATGACGGCGTAAAACCCCAGACCCTCGAGGCCATCCAGCACAGCAAGGCGGCCGGCGTACCCATCGTGGTGGCGATCAACAAGATCGACAAGCCGGAGGCTGACCCGGACCGCGTAAAGAACGAGTTATCCCAGCATCAAGTGGTGCCGGAGGATTGGGGTGGTGATACCCAGTTCGTCAAGGTGTCGGCGAAGACCGGTGAAGGCATCGATGAGCTTCTGGATGCTGTGCTGCTGCAGGCCGAGGTGCTCGAGTTGAGTGCGGTGGAAGATTGCCCGGCGCAGGGTGTGGTGATCGAATCGGCGCTCGACAAGGGGCGTGGCCCGGTCGCCACGATCCTGGTTCAGAACGGGGTTCTGCATAAGGGTGATACGCTGGTTACCGGGCAGGAAATGGGCCGGGTGCGCGCCATGTTTGACGAGTCCGGCCGACCCATCGATACCGCCGGTCCCTCGATGCCGGCGGTGGTGCTGGGTCTTTCCGGCACCCCTACCGCTGGAGAGGACGCGCTGGTGATCAACGACGAGCGCAAGGCTCGTGAGCTGGCTGAGTTTCGCCACCAGAAACAGCGCGAGATCAAGCTGGCCCGTCAGCAGCAGGCCAAGCTCGAAGATATGTTCTCGAAAATGGGCGCCGGCGAGCAACAGTCTCTGAATATCGTCCTCAAGGCGGATGTACAGGGTAGTGCCGAGGCGCTGCGTGATGCGCTGAGCAAGATCGCCACCGACGAAGTGGCGGTTAAGATCGTATCTTCGGGCGTCGGCGGAATCAACGAAACCGACGCCAACCTCGCGGTAGCGTCCAACGCCATCCTGATGGGGTTCAATGTGCGTGCCGATGCATCCGCGCGGCGGGTGGTGGAAGAGCACGGTATCGACCTGCACTACTACAGTGTCATTTACGATGCCATAGACCAGGTCAAGGCGGCAGTATCCGGTATGCTGTCTCCCGAAGTCAGCGAGGAAATCATCGGTCTGGCGGAAGTGCGCGATGTGTTCCGTTCACCCAAGATCGGCGCCATCGCTGGCTGCATGGTGGTGGAAGGTGCGGTGCGTCGCAGCGCTCCGATCCGCGTACTGCGCGACAATGTTGTGATCTTCGAGGGCGAACTGGAATCGCTGCGCCGCTTCAAGGACGACGTCAACGAAGTGCGTGCCGGCACCGAGTGCGGTATCGGTGTCAAGAACTACAACGACGTCAAGGTCGGCGACCAGATCGAAGTGTTCCAGCGGGTAGAAAAGGCGCGCACCGTAGAGTAGTCGGCGCTGGTGCCGGCGGCCACTGCGAGCCACCGAATAGCGGAACCCGGAGCCAGGCTGCGGGTGCCGCTCCGCACCACAATTTTCCGAGATTTTCAGTTTCTGACATGCCCAGAGATTTTCCAAGGACACGGCGGGTCGGCGAGCAGCTGCAGCGCGAACTGGCGGCGCTGATCCGGGATGAAATCAACGATCCCCGGGTCGGCATGGTGAGCGTTTCGGCGGTCGAGGTATCGCGCGACCTCTCGCACGCCAAAGTCTTTATTTCCACCCTCGGTGAAGCCGAGGATGCGGAAGCATCGGTTAAGGTTCTGCAGGGCGCTGCTGGCTATCTGCGCCGCTTGCTTGGCCAGCGCATGACTCTGCGCAGTGTCCCGCAGCTGCATTTCAACCGGGATTACTCGATTGAGCAGGGTGCGCGTCTGAGTTCTCTGATCGACTCCGCGGTGCGCGGAGACCACGCCGAGAACGGCGATTCGGACCCGGACAGCTGAGGTAGGCAGGCAAATGGCGAGACGCCGCGCGAAAGGGCGAGATGTTCATGGCATCCTGCTGCTCGACAAACCATCGGGTATCACCTCCAATGCGGCCTTGCAGCAGGTCAAGCGCTTGTACTTTGCCAGGAAAGCCGGGCACACCGGAAGCCTGGACCCGCTGGCTTCCGGCGTGCTGCCCATATGTATGGGAGAAGCGACCAAAGTGTCCGCTTTTCTGCTGGACGCGGACAAGCGTTACCGGGTGCGTTGCCAGCTGGGCGTGCGCACCGCCACCGGCGACGCGGAAGGTGAGGTACTGGAAACCCGCGCGGTGAATCCCTACAGCCGGGCGCAGCTCGAATCGGTACTGGAGCAGTTTCGCGGTAGCATTGAACAGATCCCGCCCATGTATTCCGCGCTTAAGCACCAGGGTCAGCGCCTGTACAAGCTGGCGCGCCAGGGCGTGGAGGTGGAACGCCAACCGCGCCCAGTGGAAATCTACGCACTGGTCTTGACAGCCCAGGACGATGACTGGATAGAGATCGACGTGCACTGTTCGAAAGGCACCTATGTGAGAACTTTGGTGGAGGATATAGGCGAGAAGCTGGGCTGTGGGGCGCACGTCTGTGCCCTGCGTCGCACCGGCGTCGGACCCTACGACGAGACCGGGTTGGTCACCATCACCGTGCTGGAAGAGCTGAAACAGTCCGATCTGGCAGCCATGGACCGGCTGCTGTTGCCCATCGAGTCGGCGCTTACCCAGTGGCCGGGTGTGGAGCTGTCGACTGACGCTGCATTTTATCTGCAGCAGGGCCAGCCGGTACTGGTGCCGCGCGCGCCCACCAGTGGCTGGGTGCGGCTCTACGAAAGGGATCACACCTTTCTGGGCATGGGCGAGATTCTGGATGACGGGCGAGTGGCGCCGCGCCGGCTGATGAAGGGCGCCTAGGCCGAATTGAAAGCGACTGTTTGCACAGCCTTTTTCGGTTCAGCTGCGGGCAGTCTGGCGGTCGCTCAGATGGCGCGGCGCAGCCCCGGTGGCGCGGTGATAAAAGCGCCTAAACTATTGAGCGAATTGACCCCGGCGGTTAAAATACGCCGCTTTCCGTTAGGAACGATTTCTGGAGTAACGCATGGCTTTATCCACTGAAGAAAAAAATCAGATTGTAAAGGACTATCAGCGTGTCGCGGGTGATACCGGTTCCCCCGAGGTGCAGGTTGCGCTGCTGTCGGCGAATATTCAGCACCTGACCTCGCATTTTCAGGAACACAAACACGACCACCATTCGCGCCAGGGGCTGTTGCGTATGGTCAGCAATCGCCGCAAGTTGCTTGACTACCTGAAACGCAAGGACGTCGGTCGTTACCAGGATCTGATCGCACGCCTCGGTCTGCGCCGCTAAGCAGGAATCAAGTTTCAATTAACCGCTGCAGCCAGCAGTAAGGATGTTTAAGTGAACCCCATCAAGAAATCGTTCCAATACGGCAGCCACACGGTCACGTTAGAAACCGGCGAAATTGCTCGCCAGGCTACCGGTGCTGTCATGGTCAGCATGGGTGATACCGTGGTGCTCGTCACCGCAGTGGGTCTGAAGGCCGGCGGGGAAGGGCGGGACTTCTTCCCTCTGACGGTGGACTATCAAGAGCGCACCTACGCGGCCGGCAAGATCCCAGGTGGCTTTTTCCGCCGCGAGGGGCGGCCCAGCGAAAATGAAACGCTGGTGTCCCGTCTCATCGACCGCCCGTTGCGCCCGCTGTTCCCCAAGGGGTTCACCAATGAAGTACAGGTTATCGCCACTGTGATGTCCATGGATCCGGAAATCGACCCGGATATCGCTGCCCTGCTCGGTGCTTCGGCCGCGGTGTCGATTTCCGGGCTGCCGTTCAACGGCCCGGTCGGCGCAGCGCGGGTGGGCTACATCAATGGCGAGTATGTCCTCAACCCCGATGCCAGTCAGTTGCAGGACTCCGATCTCGACCTGGTGGTTGCCGGTACCGAGAATGCCGTGCTGATGGTGGAGTCGCAGGCCAAACAGCTGTCCGAAGAGGTCATGCTCGGTTCTGTGGTCTACGGTCACGAGCAGATGCAGACTGCGATCAAGGCGATACGTGAACTCGCCGCCGAGGTGAATGCACCCGCCTGGGAATGGCAGCCGGCTGCCGGTAATGAAGCTCTGGCCAAGGCTGTCGCCGATGCCAGCGAAGCCGCATTCACGGAGGCCTATCAGATCGCCGACAAGCAGGAGCGCTATGCGCGACTCGATGCAATCCGCGCGGCGACCAGCGAAAAGCTGGTAAGCGACGACGAGGATGGCGACAGCGCAGAAGACGTGCGCGGCGCCATGGAAAAACTGGAGAAGAAAGTGGTGCGCAGCCGCATTATCGCCGGGCTGCCGCGCATCGACGGTCGTGACACCAGGACGGTGCGTCAAATTACCATTCGTACCGGCGTGTTACCGCGGGCGCACGGCTCGGCGCTGTTCACGCGCGGCGAAACCCAGGCACTGGTGGCCACTACGCTCGGTACCGAGCGCGAAGCTCAGATCATCGATGCCCTGCAGGGCGAGCGGCGCGACAGTTTCATGTTGCACTATAATTTCCCGCCTTTCTGTGTCGGCGAAACCGGTCGCGTCGGCAGCCCCAAGCGGCGCGAAATCGGTCACGGCCGACTCGCCAAGCGCGGTGTGCTGGCGGTGATGCCGGAACCGGGTGAATTCCCCTATACGGTACGGGTGGTATCAGAAATCACGGAGTCGAACGGTTCCAGCTCCATGGCCAGCGTATGTGGCAGCAGCCTGGCGATGATGGACGCGGGTGTGCCGCTGAAAGCACCGGTTGCCGGTGTCGCCATGGGGCTGATCAAGGAAGGCGATCAGTACGCGGTGCTCACCGACATCATGGGTGACGAGGACCATCTGGGCGATATGGACTTCAAGGTCGCCGGCACCACCAACGGTGTCAATGCGCTGCAGATGGATATCAAGATCGACGGCATCACCCGCGAGATCATGCAGGTTGCGCTGGCCCAGGCGCACGAGGCGCGCATGCATATCCTCGAAAAGATGAATGTCGCGATCGCCAGCCCGCGTGCGGAAATGTCGGCCTACGCGCCGCGCTACATCACCATGAAGATCAATCCCGAGCGTATTCGCGACGTGATCGGCAAGGGTGGTGCGACCATCCGCGCCTTGACCGAGGAGACCGGCGCCAGCGTGGACATCGACGACAGCGGTACCGTCAAAATCGCTTCCGTCGACCGGGCCGCCGGTGAAGAATGTCGGCGCCGTATCGAACAGCTGACCGCCGATGTCGAGGTTGGACACGTCTACGAAGGCAAGGTTGTCAAGCTGATGGACTTCGGCGCATTCGTGACCATCCTGCCGGGCAAGGACGGACTGGTGCACATATCCCAGATCTGCGAGGAGCGGGTCGAAAAGGTCAGCGACAAGCTGTCGGAAGGGGATACCATTAAGGTAAAAGTCCTCGAGGTCGACAAGCAGGGGCGCATCCGTCTGAGCATGAAAGCAGTGGGTGAGTAACAACCCGCGTTCCGTTGCTGGTGTTGGCGGGCAGCGAAAGGGGCTAAACAGCCCCTTTTTTGTTGCGCAGCGCGAAACACCAGGTGCCTGGTCCAGCGGCTTGGTTCAAGCGGGGCTCGCCACGCCTGACTGTTCGGCCCCACGCAACACGTTCAGCATGTCGAGCGCAGTGACAATGCCGGCAATCCGGTTGTTGCGGGTCACGAACAGACGGTGAATATGCCCTTTCACCATCATGTCTGCGGCCTCCTGGATACTGGCTGCTTCGGACACGGCGAATACCATTGGCGTCATGATATCACGCACGGATGCATGGGATTCCTGCTCAATCTGGAAGGTGGTGGTCTCCTCGCGCGCAATCTGCATTTCCAGCGAATGAATATAATATTCATGCGTATGGCGTTCGCGAGTACGGTGTTCCGGCGAGCTGTCGTAGCGCACAATATCGGTAAGTGATACCACACCGACAAGATCGCCGTCCGCGGAGGTGACCGGCGCACCCGAAATATTGTTGTCGGTAAGAAAGCGGGCCAGCCGGTTGAGAGACCAGTCTTCCTCTACAGAGAGCACCTCACGCCGCATGATCTCGCTGACGGCAGCGTCGATATTTATGTTCATAAATGCCTGCTCCACGTCCATTAATCCTGCTCTGGCAGAGAGGTTACCACCTTTTTCCAGCGGTGACTTGATCTCTATCAAGTACAGTCAAGGAAGCGGCGCCCGGGTTATTGCCGGACAAAAAGAGAAAGGAGCGGTGACGCTCCTTTCGCTGGTCGTGCAGGACTGGCTGCTTTGCGGGTGGTATTACAGCGCAGGCGCGAAAACCGCGGCATCAAACAGGCTGTACAGCGTGTCCATGGTATCGTAGTCCACCTGCATCAGGCCGTTATCGCGCTTCTGCCCAATGTTGCGTTTGTTCCAGATCAATTCGCCGCTGCGCGCGTTATATACC
>WOR8_10006936_pt1 | contig 10817 bp, 10 predicted proteins | sample DeeMarSeWOR38_10_FD_19890 | JGI IMG/M metagenome (IMG submission 19890)
GAATACTGGATGTCGCATCAGGTCACGGGCGAAGTCATCCGCGATGTACTGGGGAAAGTTCCGGTTCCGGTGATCAATTAGGTTAGGAGCACAATATATTGTGCCCCTACAAAATATGTCTCGCACCTTCTTCCTGATCCTCATTATCTACGCCCTCCTGTTGGCAGGCCTGGCTACGCTGCACGGTGAATTCGTCGGCTTGGCTTTGCCATTTGTGGTCTACCTGCTGGTAGGTTTCTGGCGCGCGCCGGATGAGATCAAGCTGGACGTGCATCGCACGCTCTCAACCGAACGCGCCGCGCCGGGAGAAGATGTGCTTGTGACTGTGGATGTGACCAATCAGGGCGCGGACATCGAAGAACTGCTGCTCGAAGACGGCTGCTCTCCCAACCTGACCGTCAGCAACGGATCGCCCCAACATCTGCTCTCGCTAAAGAAGGGCGAATCCTATTCCTGGACGTATATCGTCAACGGGCCGCGCGGCGGCTATCCGTTCGATGGGGTCATGGTCGAAGCCATGGACCACTTCGGGGTACGACCGAGCAAGCAGCAGGTTCCGGCACGAAGCGAGTTGTTTGTCTTCCCTCCATTGACGCGTCTGAAGTATGTCACCATCCGCACGCGGCGCACGCGTGTCTATTCTGGTTCCATCCCCGCCAGGGTGGGCGGACCGGGTGTTGAGTTTTTCGGTCTGCGCGAATACCAACCTGGTGACCCGCCGCGCTGGATCAACTGGCGTGCCAGCGCGCGTGATAGCGAGATCCTGTATGCTAATGAATTCCAGCAGGAGCGCGTGGCCGACGTAGGCATCGTGCTGGATGGCCGCGAGAAAACCAACTGGTTCCGTGATGGACGCTCGTTGTTCGAGCATTCGGTACTGGCTGCTGCCTCGCTGGCGGATGCATTTCTTTCGCAAGGCAATCGCGTAGGCTTGTTGACATACGGCCGCTACCTGGACTGGACGTTACCTGCCTATGGCAAGGTGCAGCGCGAACGCATTTTGCAAGCGCTGGCGCACGCGCAGATCGGGGGCAGTCCGGTTTTTTCGGGGCTGGAGCATATTCCGGTGCGGCTCTTCCCGGCCCATTCTCAAGTGGTGTTGGTCAGCCCGCTGGATGCAGGTGACCTGGAGATCCTGATCCAGTTGCGCGCGCGCGGCTATCAGGTTATGGTGATCAGCCCCGATCCGGTCAGTTTTGAGGTATCCTATTTGCCAGAGAAACCATCTATCGAGTTGGCCGGGCGGGTAGTGCGTATGGAGCGAGAGCTGTTGATAAAGAAACTACAGCATGCGGGCGTGCAAGTGTTGGACTGGAACGTAGCCCATCCCCTTGACCAGGTGATGAAGCACCGTCTGGGGCCGCCGCCAGCATTGTTGCGAGCCATCGGGGGCCGTAAATGAATTTCTTTGCTTTTGTGATCAGTGTTTTGATGGGAGTGGGGTCTTTAGCTTATGTTTATTCGGGTACGGGCTTTGATCAGTTGGTACGCGGGTTACTGATCCTTGGCGCGCTCTGGCTGTATGCCGGTCGGAAGCGCTGGACCTGGTTCTCAACCATCGCACTCCTGCTCTCCGTTGCATTGGCTGGGTATGGCCTGTGGGTTGGGCTTTCACCCGGCTGGATGGTTGCCGGTGCGATAGGCGCACTGCTGGCCTGGGACCTGACTGAGTTCATGCGCCGTATGGATGGTGCCTTTGAAACCGATGACTTGCCCGGCATGCAGCGCCGGCATCTTGCGCGCCTGACGGTCGTTGCTTTGATCGGGTTGCTACTGGCCAGCATATCTATGCTCGTACGCCTGGAATTCACACTCGAATGGATGATGTTGTTGGCGCTAGTAGCTGTATTGGGGGTCACGCAGTTGGTAGCCTGGTTGCGAAGGGAAAAATAATTGATAGAAAACATCCGAAGTCACTCTGACTTCGGATGTTTTTTGAATTCTCAGGGTTAGGATAAACTACTATTGCTCATGGCGTAACGATATCACCATATGCATCCGGTCGGCGGTCGCGATAGAATTGCCAGGTATCGCGCACCGCTCGGATCAGATCGAAGTCCAAGTCGCGTACAATGAGTTCCTCCTTATGGGCATCACCTACCTCGCCCACAAACTCGCCACGCGGGGTGCAGAAGTAGCTCTGACCGTAAAAATCATTGGTTCCGAGATCCTTCTCTATACCTACCCGGTTGATGGTGCCAACAAAGTAGCCGTTGGCGATGGCGTGACTGGTCTGCTCGATGCGCCAAAGATGCTGTGATAGGCCGCGCGATGTGGCCGAGGGGATGAATACAATCTCGGCGCCATGCAGCCCCAGCATACGAGCGCCTTCTGGAAAGTGGCGGTCATAACAAATATACACGCCCACTCTACCAATTGCTGTGTCAAAGACAGGGTATCCCAGGTTGCCAGGGCGGAAGTAGAATTTTTCCCAGAAACCAGGGAGATGCGGAATATGGGTTTTGCGGTATTTTCCCAGATAGGCGCCATCAGCATCAATAACAGCGGCAGTGTTGTAGTAAATCCCCACGCCATCCTCTTCATACATCGGAACGATCAAGACCATCTTGGTCTCTTTGGCGAGCTTCTGCATGCGTTTTGTTGTAGGACCATCCGGGATGGTTTCGGTCAAACTGTACCACTTGGAGTCTTGCTCCTGGCAAAAGTAAGGGCCGTAGAAAAGTTCCTGAAAGCACATGATCTGTGCCCCTTGCTCGGCAGCTTGGCGGGCATACTCTTCGTGCTTTTGGATCATCGACTCCTGCTCCCCAGTATAGGTCGCCTGTAGCAAGGCTCCACGGACAATGCGAGTCATTGGTTTGCTCCTTTTTCTTGAACTAAAGATGTATTGGATTGCGTTTCAGGAATTGACCGGCTCCCACCTCGCCCACGAACTGGTTATCGCGAACGAGCATTTTGCCGCGCTGAAGAACCATAGCGGGATAGCCTCTGACGGTTATATTCTCGTAAGGACTGTGATCCACATTCATGTGTAAGTTTTCCTTGGTCAGGCGGTGCTCCTTGTTGGGATCCCAGATGACCAGGTCGGCATCCGCGCCGATGCAGATCGTGCCTTTACGCGGTAGCAGGCCGAAAAGTCGGGCCGGACCGGTGGCAACAAGTTCCACGAAGCGGTTGATAGAGAAACGACCTTCATTCACCCCGAAGTGATATAGCAGTGGCAGGCGTGTCTCGACACCGGGCATGCCGTTCGGAATTTTGGAAAAATCGTCTTTCCCCATATCCTTCTGGCCGACAAAATTGAAGGGACAATGGTCGGTGCCTACCGTTTGGAGATCGCCGCTGGAAAGCCCTTTCCAGAGCGCTTCTGGATTGCCCTCCGCCCGTAAGGGAGGCGACATGACGTATTTGGCACCCTCGAAGTTGGGCTCTTTGTACTTATCCATTGTGAACATCAGGTACTGGGGGCAGGTTTCGCCATAGACTTTGAAGCCTTTGGCCCGTCCGGCTTTGAGCGCCTCTAAAGCACCTGCGGCTGTCATATGGACTACATAGAGCGGTGCGCCGGTCATGCCAGCCATGACCACCGCCCGATGGGTGGCTTCCGCTTCTGCCTCAGGCGGATGGCTGTATGCGTGCCAGATGGGATCCGTCTTGCCCTCAGCCACATTCTTGTTGATCAGGTAATTGAGCACATCACCGTTCTCGGCATGGACAGAGATTAACGCCCCGATCTCTTTAGCTCGTATCAACGAGCGGAACAGTGTTTCGTCGTCAACCATAAGGCTGCCCTTGTATGCCATGAAGATTTTGAAGCTGGGCACACCGAACTCAACCATCTCGCCCATTTCAGCCATGCGCTCATCGTCCATGGCACCGATCGCCAAGTGCATTCCGTAGTCAATGCAGACCTTGTCTTTGGCCCTCTCAAACCAAATCTCCAATGCTTCGCGCAGGGTTTGTCCGGTTCCCTGGATAGCAAAGTCAATAATGGTTGTGGTCCCCCCACACGCAGCCGCAAGAGTTCCGGTGTGGAAGTCATCGGCAGAAACCGTGCCCATGAAAGGCAATTCCATGTGGGTGTGGGGATCGATGCCTCCCGGCATGACCAGCATACCAGTGGCATCAATAACCTCATCACCTGATAGGTCGCGTCCGATCAGGCTGATCGTCTCGGCGTCCACCCCGATATCAGCTTGATAACTTTCAGTCGCAGTGACAATCGTACCGTTTTTGATCACCAGGTTCATAGTAGCCTCCTTTCCTCATAACTCGTTCTAAATATCTCTTTGAGCGATTTTAACGAGGTGCCATTGCAATACTATCCAGTGGACAGACCATCATGCACAATCCGCAGCCATCGCATAATTCACCGTCGATGGTGACAACCTCGCCTTTAATGCCTGTAATGGCCTGGAAGCCGCCATCATCACAAGCATTGATGCACAACAGGCAGCCATTACATTCGCCGTTGATGCTTGCCCTGACGCGCGCTTCCAGTGGCATCTCCGGAAACCCCACGATGCTTGGCAAGGCCACTCCGATGAGTTCATCTAAGCTAGCGAAACCTTTTTCATCTAGATAATCGCTCAAGCCCTTGGTCAATTTGTCAATCATCCCAAAACCATGCCACATCACTGCGGTGCCCAGTTGCAACGTACCGGCACCAACTGCCATAAACTCGACCCCTTCCCTCCAGGTGCTTATGCCTCCCACGCCGGAAACAGGTAATCCAGTGGCTTTGGCGATTTCGGAAACGCAACGCAGGGCGATGGGTTTGATTGCAGGCCCGGAGAAGCCGCCATACGCTGAAAAACCTCCCACGTTGGGGAGTGGATTCAGAGTATCCAAATCTACGCCAATCAAGCCAGAAACGGTGTTGATCGCGCATAAGGCGTCGGCCCCATTTTCTTTGGCCTTCTGGGCTACAAAAGCGATGTCGGTTACGTTAGGGGTCAACTTGACCATCACAGGGATTGTTGAAACCTCTTTCACCCAAGCAACTACTTTGCCCACCAGTTCGGCATTCTGACCGATAAAGGCCCCCATCCCTTTGCTGGGCATGCCATGCGGACACGACACGTTGAGTTCAAGCGCATCCACTCCGGTCTCTTGAACGATTTCGGTCAGGCGCTGCCAGTTTTTCCTTTCCGGTGCATCCATGATGCTGGCCCATAGCGGACGGTCCGGGAAAGCCGCTTTGACATCTGCGAGTTCATCCTGCCATTCAGCCAGAGTTAATTGGGATATCAGTTCGACGTTTTCCATGCCGACATTACGCTTGCCATGCCGCAATGGATGCAGGCGTGGTTGAAGATCTTGTGCGGGCTCAAGGCCGATGGTTTTGGTCACTGCGCCTCCCCAGCCAGCCGCAAAGGCGCGCTTGATCATCTCTGCTGTGCGCGCAGGTGGGGCTGATGCCAGCATAAAGGGGTTGGGAAAATGCATCCCGACAAATTCAACGCTCAGATCTGTCATATTGTCCTCCTTGAGGCGCGAGATCATTGAGCTCGATTATGCAGTTGGTTTGTATGTAGCAGGGTATTGTTGAAGTGGGATGGAGTGAGATGAAGGCAAACCTATATCTATTATTGCACATTTTCTGACAAAATGAACATAATATTTGCAAGGGACGAGAAATTCATAGGCGACTGTCATCTTTGCGAAGCATCCCGTAGCGTAGTGCGGGGAACACATGACGGTCACCTTACATAATAAGGCGGGCTTATCAATTGTTATAAAACAATCAAATATGATAAAATATTGAAAAAATCGAAAAATCAACTATAATAATAGTTGAAACACTGCATAGGAGATTATCTCATGACCGAACAACTCCGTTCTTCCCCAACCACTACCAAAAGCCCGCTTGTTACCGATGTAACCGAGGCTTCCATTAACGTGGGCGCGCGCTTACGCATGCTGCGGGCGGGCGCGGGGCTGTCCATTCGTGCGCTGGCGGAGAGGAGCGGGTTGAACGTCAATACCTTGAGCCTGATCGAAAATGGAAAGACGTCACCCAGTGTCAGCACTTTACAGCAGTTGGCGGGTGCGTTGGGAGTGCCGGTCACGGAGTTCTTTGTCACGGAGAGGGGAGAAAAAACAGTTGTTCACCAGAAGAATGGCAGTCGTCCGCGCGCGCTTTTTGAGCACGGGGTTATGGAAGATCTGGGAGCCGGGATGTCGCGTTTTGGCGCCGAACCGCTCATCGTCACGCTCGAAGCGAAGGCTGACAGCGGGGTGAATCCCATCGTGCATACCGGTCGCGAATTTGTGTATTGTCTGGAAGGCCGCGTCGCCTATACGGTTGATACCGAAACCTATTTGCTGGAGCCGGGCGATAGCCTGCTCTTTGAAGCCTATTTACCGCATCGCTGGAAAAACGCCAATGCGGAGCCGTCGCGTGTGCTGCTGGTGCTCTGTCCGTTGGACGAGCGCGATCAACCCACGCAGCGGCACTTTGCTCGCTAAGGAGGTTCATCATGTGTAGGAAGAAAATATTTACCTTCGGCCTTTTAGGAACCATCCTCGTGTTTGCTCTGCTTCTGCTGGCTCTTTCTATAACAACTCCGGTCCACGCCCAGTCTCCAACCCCGGATGTGGATAACGGCACCTGCATTACCTGTCATGAAGACCTGTATTTCAATCATGATACGGGCAACTGGTTTTGCATCCGCGAATCACCTATGCGCTGTGTGGACTGCCATGGTGGCGACCCGACAGCCACCACCTCTGAAACCGCGCATTACGACCGCTCGGCGCATCCGGTTGTTAACGAAGACATTTCTAAGTGTCAGGAATGTCACGTGGATGTAGACGAGTGTTGTGAGTGCGTTTCGAAATTTGACCAGGTAGCCGGGATAAAAAAAGTCAAGCTGGTTTCCCCCGTGCCTGCTTCTAGCGCTTCAGAACCGATCCCAGGCCTGCCAGCCACCGAAAAGCAGGAGCCTGTCAACTGGCTTCTGTTGCTCGAAATCCTGCCCCTGGTTGTGATTGCCAGCCTGGCATTGACATTCTACATTGTGCATAAGATGCGCCATGTTTAACCTGCAAAGAAAATCAATGAAAATCGCAGTTGTAACCGATGTTGTGGATGGGAATCCGGCCGAAAAATTAATAGGGAACCTGCATCGATTGCATTAGTGATTGAGGGATCATGGAGCGCTCGATTTTCGATATCCAGGCAGAATTTTGCAAGGCGATGGGCAACCCTACTCGTTTACAGATTTTGCATATGTTGCGCGAGCATCCCATGACCGTTAGTGAAATTATGCAAGAGCTGGGTAAAAGTCAATCTATGATCTCCCGGCAATTGTCAGTATTACGTTCGGTTGGCGTCGTTTCTAGTGAACGCAATGGTATAGAAATGCGCTATCAGATAACGGACGAAAAGATCAACGAAGTATGTGATCTGGTGCGCGAAGTTTTGTTGGAACAAACGCAAAGGCAAACGCTTGCCTTCAGCGATTTGTAGGCCTGTTTGCAGGCTCCTTATTTGGGTTTGGTGTCCCCGCTGGGGAGAGCGGGGACACCGCTTAACAGGTATAATCTTCCGCATGCACGAACTCCCGGTTGCCCAGTCCATTCTTGAAATTGCTCTCAAACATGCCGACAAAGCTGAAGCCAAACGCATTACTAATTTGCATATTGTGATGGGCGAACTCTCGAAAATAGTCGATGAATCTATCCAGTTTTATTGGGATATCATCGCCAAAGATACCATTGCCGAAGGCGCGAAATTACACTGGCGTATCATCCCGACCGAGTTCCAGTGCATGGCATGCTTTCAAAAATATCATCCTGCCGATACTGATACCTTTGAATGTCCTAATTGTGGCGCAGTAGGCGTCAAGATCGTGGCCGGGGAGGAGTTCTCCCTCGAAGCGATTGATGTAGAATAAAGCCGTTGGTTGAGTAGCGCTGAGCGAAGCGAAGAGCGTATCGCCCGTCCTGCCCGAACGGGCCAGGGAAACCAACTATTCCGTATAAAAAACGCAAAAATAATCCGATAGCTAAGGCACCCACCTCCAAAATGGTATAGAATCAACCCATGACCCAACGAATTCCTGTCGTCGAACGAATCCTCTCTGCCAACGACAAGTTGGCTGAAGAAAACCAGTCCCGTTTGGATGCATCCAAAGTCTTTGGTATCAACCTGATGGCCTCGCCCGGCGCGGGCAAGACATCTCTCATTGAGCAGACTCTGCCGCGTTTGGCTGAAAAATTAAGAGTTGCCGTTGTAGATGGTGATATTGCCACCTCCATCGACGCCGACCGCGCCGCCGCCGCTGGAGCTGCCGTCGCTGTGCAAGTCAACACGGGCGGAGAATGTCACCTGGATGCTGTTATGCTGCATCAAGCCCTCGGCCAGATCAAACTCGATGAAGTTGACATGTTGCTGGTTGAGAACGTCGGCAACCTGGTCTGTCCCGCCGATTTCCGCCTGGGCACGCACAAGTCTGTTTTGATCGCTTCCATCCCCGAAGGCGATGACAAGCCTTATAAATATCCCGGTATGTACCGTGGCGTCGATGCGCTGGTCATCAACAAAATTGATTTGCTGCCCTATATCGACTTCAAAATGGATTATTTCCAAAAAGGCGTCGAGATCCTCAATCCAGGCCTGGTCACCTTTCCTGTCTCCTGCCGTACAGGCGATGGGCTGGATGCCTGGGTCAACTGGTTATTGAACGGAGCGCGGACTTAAGTCCGCACACCCTCATGGGTGAGTTGTGCGGCGTGCGCATTCACATCACGGGTGTTGTGCAGGGGGTTGGTTTCCGCCCGTTTGTGTACGGCCTCGCCAAACGCCTGGAACTCAGCGGTTGGGTGCGTAACACCTCCGCAGGGGTGGATATTGAAGTGGATGGCGAACAGACTGTACTGGACGCCTTTGTCAAAGCGTTGCGTGACGAGGCCCCGCCGCTTTCCCGCATAGACGAATTGACCGCATCTTTCCAGGCTGTTAACGGCTTCCGTTCCTTTGAGATTGTCCATTCTGAAGCTGTTGAGGGCGCCTTCCAGCCCATCTCACCAGACGTTAGTATCTGCCCTGATTGCCTGCGCGAAATGCTTGATCCATCCGACCGTCGCTACCGCTACCCGTTCATCAACTGCACCAACTGCGGACCGCGCTTCACCATCATTAAAGATATCCCCTACGACCGCCCTAAAACAACCATGGCGCCTTTCCCCATGTGCCCTGATTGCGAAAAGGAATATACCGACCCGCTCAACCGACGCTTCCATGCTCAGCCGGTTGCCTGTCCTACGTGCGGGCCGAAGGTCTGGTTAGAGCAACGGGATAACGGGATAATGGAAAAACGCGCTGAAGAAGACACCGCTGTTCAAGAAACCCGTACTTTACTCACTGATGGCAAAATTCTCGCGATTAAGGGCCTCGGCGGATTCCACTTGGCTTGTGATGCGACTAATGCTGATGCCGTAACCGAACTGCGCAACCGCAAACTGCGCGTTGACAAGCCCTTTGCGCTCATGATGCCTGACATCGAAACCATTGAGCAGCATTGTCATGTGGGTGAAGCCGAACGCGAGTTGCTCCAATCCGCTGCCCGACCCATTGTATTGCTCAATCGCAAACCAGATTCTCCCATCGCAAAAGAATGCGCGCCCGGTCAAGATACCCTTGGCATCATGCTGCCGTACACACCGCTACATTACCTTCTTTTAGACGATAGACCACAGAACACAGACAGCGCTTCGTCGTTGGTCGTCGGTCGTCCACCGTCTGTTCTCGTGATGACCAGCGGCAACCTCTCCGAAGAGCCCATTGCCACAGATAATGATGAAGCCCACACGCGCTTGGCTGCTCTAGCCGATGCCTTCCTGATGCACGACCGAGATATTCATGTTCGCTGTGACGACTCAGTAGTGAGGGTATTCACCAGCCAAGAATCGAAAATGGTAAATCGAGAATCTGAAATTTACCCAATTCGTCGCTCCCGTGGTTACTCCCCATTTCCTGTCAACCTTCCCTTCGAGGCTCCACCACTTCTCGCTGTTGGCCCGGAGCTAAAGAACACTTTTTGCATTACAAATAAGGATTATGCTTTCCTGAGTCACCATATCGGTGACATGGAAAACTACGAAACTCTACAATCCTTTGAACAAGGTATAGAACATTTTGAGAATTTATTCCGTGTGAAGCCTGAAGCGATTGCTTACGATTTACATCCAAATTATTTGTCAACGCGCTTTGCTCTCAAACGGGCTGAAAAGGATGATTTGCCAACAATTGGCGTCCAGCACCATCACGCCCACATCGCCGCTTGCATGGCCGAGCACGGACTGGATGACTCACGGCCTGTCATTGGATTAGCCTTTGATGGCACGGGGTACGGCGAAGACGGTGCTATATGGGGTGGGGAGGTGCTGGTCGCAGATTACAAATCATACGAGCGTGCCTTTCATTTAGAATATTTCCCGCTTCCTGGTGGCGATGCAGCCATCAAAAAGCCGGCCCGCACCGCGCTGGCTTTGCTCTGGTCATTGGGGTTGGATTGGGACAATAACCTGGCCCCAGTAGCTGAGTTCTGTGCCGAAGACCGAACGGTTCTACGAACACAGTTAGAAAAGAAAATCAATACACCGATGACCTCCAGCATGGGACGTCTGTTCGATGTGGCGGCGGCGCTGGCGGGCGTGCGGCAGTCGGTCAATTATGAGGCGCAGGCGGCCATTGAGTTCGAGGCTTTGGTAGATCCGGATGAAGATGGGATATATTCATTTGAACGGGGACAGGCGCAAATAGGAGTCCGAAGCGCAGTGGAAGTGCTCATTGCGGATGTTTTGGCAGGCATCCCCATTCCGGTCATCTCGGCCAGATTTCATAATGG
>WOR8_10009726_pt1 | contig 10817 bp, 11 predicted proteins | sample DeeMarSeWOR38_10_FD_19890 | JGI IMG/M metagenome (IMG submission 19890)
TAGGATGCTGGATTCCATTATCAGTATTTGTCAAAAGATCCCAAGCTTCCTCAACTGTTATATTGTAGATCTCACATCCGTTTAATTTCTGAGGAGTATTGATATCGGTATTTGATATATTTTTGTATCCCGCGTTTACAGATACCCCTGTTAGCACTAGCATTAGAACTATCATACAAGTTGCCATTATTGTTTTCTTCATTTTTACCTCTCCATTGTAGGTCGAAAATAATTTTATATTTAAAAATTTAACAAATGTTACCTATAAAAATATTTCGATATAATATTAATTAGGATTTAAAAATATTCAATTTTACATATAGATTTCTTTAATTTTTAATAAAATTTTAAAAAAAATAAAAAAAGAAAGATTTAGGATTTTATAATCCTAAAAGTTGCTTTAATGCAGCAAACCTCTCAAAAAGCCATTCAATAATATTAAAGTTCAAAGCTTTTATGCGAGGTCTTTTTATATTTAGCTCTGATAATTCACTGATATTCCCATAGAAATCTCTTGCCTGAGCTGTAATTGTAAATGTTCCTTTGGCGTGAGTGTGATTAATTATAACAGTTTCTCCAGATCCATACCATCCAATCCAGCCAGTATCTTCACCGTCTCCCCAGTCGATAAATATCTCTACAACATCGTTTTCAGCATCGTTTGTGGTGAACTCGAAATCATAATCAACATCTGGTTTACCTTTTGCTGGTCCATCGATATCTGGGGCATCTGGTGCTGTATTGTTTCTTATTGGTAGTCCTGCTGCTGTCCATGCGGTGATTCCGCCTAGCATGTTATATTGTGTTCCTGTAAAATTTTCATAAATTAGATATGACGCTACAAGACTTCTATATCCACCCTTACAATACATTATTACTTCTTGGCCAATAAACTCATTACAGAATCTTGTATTATTCTCAGGGTCTTTGAATAGATCAAGGCAATACCATATCGGGCATTCTGGCCATGGAGTATCAATAAACCCAGAGTACCATTCGTAATCGTATCTTACATCTATTGGGTTTTGAATACCATCAACAAGATTTGTACATAGGTCATATACTTCATTAACGGTAATGTTATATATTCCTCCAGGTGCTGTAGGCAATCCTTGATTATTCCATTCAGTTATTCCACCAAGCATGTTATAAATTGTTCCTGCAAAACTTGTGTTAGCAACGATTTTTGCAGCTTTATAACTTCGGCCACCTGCTTTACAATAAAAGATAATATCACATTGTGCATATTGATTCAAAAACTTTGGTAAAATACTTTCGTTCTGAATCAAATCAAGTAGATACCATCTTGGATGTTCAGGTATGGGCGTATCTATTCTTTGTGGTCTCCATTCATCTCTTCGTCTAACATCTATTGGTACTTGAATTCCATCGCCAGTATTGGTTAACATATCAAATGCTTCTTGGACAGTGATATTTATAATTTCACCCCTCGTTTTTTGATATTCGATATCCTTGGTTTTATATTCATTTATATTTGCAGATACAGATATTCCGGTTGCAACTAGCATCAAACCTATAATAAATACTGTTGTTATTTTTTTCTTCATTTTTACCTCCCCTTAGGTTTTCATTTATAATATTACTATCTAATCTTTTAACAATTGGTAAGTATAAAAATTTTTCGGTAATTTAAAATAAAAATAAATAGTAAAAATTATTCTCCTTAAAATATGGATTTTTTTAAATTATTTTTTAAGTCCTATAATTGATTCACTGGATTTTAAAATAGTACAAATCCTACATGTTTCTTCAAAAGCCGTTTTACTATTTCCTTCTGCGATTCGGGTAGTAGATTTCTGTATCTCCTCTTTAATTTTTTTATCTGATATTTTTATATTACCTCTTTTCCTAGAAAGATATCTAGATACTGCAGCTTCTGACAATCCTAAAACTTCAGAGACTTTTTTTTGGTTGAATTTGTGATATTTAATTAAATTCTTAGAAAATTCTTTTCTAATTACAGGCAATATTTCCCATACCGCAGTTTCACATATTTTATCACAACCCTTACAATATGTCGATTTATTAATTGCCAATTTTTTGTTTTTTAGAATAGTACAAATTCTACATGTCTCTGTTGAAAATTTTGCTGATCCTTTTGTGACAATATTTTTTACAGATTTATCAATTTCAACTAGTATTTGATCATCTATTATATCAACTACACCTCTTTTATTGGAGAGATATTGTGAAACTGCAGAAGGAGTTAATTCAAGTATTTCTGCTATCTTATTTTGATTGAAGTTATAATTTCTCATCAAACTTTTAGCAAATTCCTTACGTATAGTTGGTAAGACGTTCCAAACAATATATTCACATGGAATCTTTTCCATAAAATTCTTAATATTACTCATGATATTTCAATTTAGCGAGAAAAATTCAAAAAAAGTTAAAGATTTTGGTGAAAATAATCTATTTATAAAAAATTGTTTTATGTTAATTTATAAAACACTTGTTTATTTTCATAAACTAATCTTATTTTATTTTCCCGAGACAGCCATCCAATTGCAGAATATACATCCTTAAATTTCAAATCAGTTGACTTATAAATTGAGGATATGTTTGCTTGACCCTGAGAGTTAAGCAATCTCCATATCTTTCCTGCATTATCCCCAATTTCATCTGTTAAATTTGTATTTCCAAGTTTATAAAATTTTGTGTCTTTATAAATTTTATTTTCTCTTGCAAGCCAGCCTATTGCTGTGTAAAAATCATTTAATGACATTTTTGTATCTTTCATTATTTTAGATTGATTTGAAGGTCCGAGATTGTTAAGTTCATTGTATATCTTTCCTGCATTTTGACCATATGTTTCGATATTTCTACTATAATTTTTACTATAATATTTACTATTCTTCCCATTATTATCTTTCTTTATTTTTGAGAAGGAAACTGTTTTTTTGTCATTATTCATTTTTTTTATTTTTTTATGTTCATATTTTTTTTCAATTGAGACAATTTCTCTATCAATTTTTTTTTGTTCAGGTGTATCAGGAATTTCTTCTATTAACTCCCAAACCGATTTTTTGTTTTTAAGTATATTGCCAATTTTAAATTTTAACATCAATTTCACCTTACCCCTAATTTTCATAAAAGTTATATTTAAAAGTAATGTGTTAAAATGTCAAAATGAAAATGTGTAATAAAATTTTATATATCATTTTATTTCTTAAAATATATTTTTATTATATTTTTACAAAAGTTTATTAAAGAATATAACTTTATATTATATTAATTAGGGGGTAATACTTGAATAAAATTGCTATAAAAACTATTACTTATTTAATTTTTTTACTTTTGATTTTTAGCTCATATACACTTTCTGCACGCAATAATTTTATAGATAAAAATGAAAATACATCTTCAAACTTGTCAGTCTATGAATATTATACATACCAAGAAATGACAGATTTATTTCAATTATTAGGTGAAAATCATTCTGATATTTTATCATACACCTCCCTAGGTATCACATATGAAGGGCGAAATATTTGGATGGTAAAATTATCTGACAACGTTGATACAAATGAAGATGAACCAGGTGTTTTACTTATGGGAGCTCATCATGGAAATGAAAAGCCTAGTTATGAATCTTTGATTTTTTTCATAGAATATATTGTTGAAAATTTTAACAAAAAAAATACTGACAATGATAATGATGGATTTTTAAACGAAGACATCATAGATGGAATTGATAATGATGATGATGGTTTAATTGATGAAGATCCTTCTGAAGAACGAGTTAGAGAAATTGTAAATAACACAGAAATTTTTGTAATTCCCATGGTCAATCCTGATGGTGTTGAATACAAAACATCTCATGATGACGGCTGGAGGAAAAATCGAGCTCCAAAAGAGGGGCAAACAATCAATATCGGTGTTGATTTAAATAGAAATTATGCATATAAATGGGAATTGTATAAAATTTTCCCAATTTCGTATCATGATGCTTATATGTCAAATCCTGAAAGTTTTAATTATCGTGGGGAAGCTCCTTTTTCTGAAAAAGAAACAACTGCGATAAAAAAATTTGTAGAATCCGAAGATATCAAAATTTCTATTTCATACCATTCATATGGAGAATTTATAACTTATCCATGGACGCATACTAGTCAAAGGACCCCAAATGAAAAACAGTTTGTATCTATTGGTAGGGGTTTTTCAAGTATCAACAAATACTATCTTTATCAAGGTAGAGGAACTATTCTTCCTTGGCCAGGTGGAACAATTGGAACATCTGAGAACTGGCTTTATGCAAAAAACAATATTTTATCATTTGTAATTGAACTATGTAAAACAAGAGCTCCAAAAGATCCAAACGTTGTGTATGATTATTGTTTTAAACATGTAGGAGTAAACCTTTATGCCTGTGAACAAGCCCCCTCAGTATATCTATATAAAAACTTAATAGATATTCCTTTCCCATTTTTAAAGATTTTATCATTTCTAAAGACTACATAAATTTTTATTAGATCTCTTTATTTTGTTATTAAGAAGTGTTACTTTAACAAAATTTAATTTTAAAAATTAGGAATTTAATTATTGTTTTAACAGTGGATGGGTATTTATAATAATATTGGATACAAAAATAAGTGGTAGTTAAAGAAGTTTTAGCAAAATCAATACTGAGGAATCATAAGAGGATTGATTCATGGTTTATTTCTCAGTATGGAATGAACTTATACAGAGGGTGCACTCACAATTGTGTCTATTGCGATGGAAGATCTGAAGGATATTATGTCAATGGGGAATTTGGAAAAGATGTTGTAGTTAAGATTAATGCAATTGATATACTTGAAAAAGAATTAGATCCAAGTCGCAAACGTGTTCCACTCCACAAATGCTTTATAATGTTAGGTGGGGGGGTTGGTGATAGCTATCAACCTATAGAAAGTAAATATAAACTTTGCAGAAAAACACTTGAGTTATGTTATAAATTTAATCATCCTGTGTCAATTCTTACAAAATCTACTTTAATTGAACGAGATATCGATATTATTAAAAAGATAAATGAAAAAAGTAAAGCGATTGTAAGTTTTAGTTTTTCATCATTTGATGAAAATATCAGTAGCATTTTCGAACCTGGAGTTCCTTTACCACAAGATAGAATCAACTGTATTAAATTAATTAAAAAAGAAGGTATTGCATGTGGAATGTTTCTAATGCCTGTTATTCCTTTTATTACGGATGAACCAAAAATAATGGGGAAAACAATAAAAAAAGCAAAAGAAAATAATTTAGATTTCATAATTTTTTCAGGTATGACTTTAAAAGAAGGAAAACAGAAAAAATATTTTTTAAATATTTTAAAAAACTTTTAACATTTTATCCAAAAAATACAAGATTCCTCGACGGATTCCCCCATATTTATTTAAAGATATATTATCTGAAAATGATTACGTTTTTGTGATTTTAGAGCAATTAGATTATCTAATGCAATTAGAGGGAAAAAAATCATCATTTAGATGGGCTGCAAATTCAATACTAAAATTAAATAGACCAATATCTGAGATACAAAAAGATATCAGAAAATTAAAGGGGGTTGGACCAACAACTGAGAAAATAATTCATGAAATTATCAACACAGGGAGCTCAAAGTTATACGAAAAGCTACTGATTGGTTAATTTTAAGTTTTATTCAAAATTTATTTAAAAAAATCTCATATTTAAAGAAATATTTAATTATACATTTATTATACTTAGAGTGTGAAAGATGAAGGAGAATTTTAATCGTATTATAATCCCTGTTGATAAAACTGAAGCTTCAAAAAATGCAGTAAAAAAGGGTTCATATCTAGCTAAATTATTAGGAATTGATGTGAAAATTTTAACTGTTAATGATACATATCAATTTATGTCGTCCGTTGTTCTTGAAGAAAAAATGAAAAAAGATGCAGAGGCTTTTCTTGATGAATTTAAAAAGATTGCAGAAGAATATGGAATTATAGCTGAAACTCAATTGCTAATAGGAAAACCTGCAGAAGAAATTATAAAGTTTGCAAATGACGATGATCTTATTATTATGGCATATCATGATAAGACAAAGGGAATTGATAAATTTTTAATTAGTAGTGTATCAAAAGATGTCGTAAGTAGTGCATCATGCTCTGTTTTGGTTGTTAAATAAACTATTAAACTCTTAGTTTTGATGAAAAAATCTATTTTATCCGGATAAAATAATTTGTATCGGACCTCTCAATTCAGGACAAACTTGGATTTACAGTAGAAACAAATAGAAATAACCCAAATGCAAAGTAGGATGTCTATTTTAGACCTAGTCGCATTAATAATGTTTTAAGGAGTGGGTATCGTTCTAAAAGCATCAAGAGCAATGAACTTGTTATTGTTCTATCTCTTGGAACTCTTACCTCAAGCCTGGCCCAATCACTACGAGCATGATAGGAATCCTGTACAATCACTTTTATTGTACGAGGATCATCAAAATAAAACTCAATCTTGATTTCTACGGTTTCGTTAGAGTTAAAAGGACCAAGCCAACGGGTTCCATCTTCACCCCACCACCATTTATAATACAATTGATCCCCCTCTGGATCATAAGTACTTGTATTGTATGTATACGTTACACCGGGCCTGTAATATTTTGAACCCAATATCTCTTTTGGAGTAATAGGTGCTTTATTATCACTTTCGCCCCCAATACAATACATCTCATCACTTGAAGTATAAAAATCATTAGTTCCGATATAGACTTTACCATCTGCAATCGCAGGTGTACAATAAACCCTGGAAGTAGTATCATATTCCCAGATTTTTTCACCGGAATATGCGTCTAAACAATATATCTTACCGCTTTCCAGATCATGAACTTCATACAAATAACTATCAACAGTTCCGATATAGAGTTTACCATCTGCAACCGTAGGAGAAGATATAACATAGAGTGGAATATCATATTCCCAGATTTTTTCCCCGGTATCTGCATCTAAACAATATATTTTATCATCAACTGGAGCAAAATAAACAAATCCATAAGCTGTACAAGGAGTTGTTAAAATCTTATCTATTGTTGGATATTTCCATACTAAATCACCATCTTCTATATCCAAACAATATAAACCATCAGTGCCACCGGCATACAATTTATCATCATAAATTGCTACATGAATATAAGGTGAATATTCACCTCCTGTTTTATATTTCCAAATAACTGTTCCATTATCTGCATCCAAACAATATACATTAAAATCATCAGCTCCGAAAAAAACCCTGTCACAACATATAGCTGCAGACCCAGGATTATCAATAGTTTGAGAAACCCATATTTCCTCACCGGTATCAGCATCCAAACAATACATACAACCAGGTTCTGGGTCAAGTGCACCAATAAAAACTTTCCCATCATAAACAACAGGCGAAGCCTTAAAAGATCCTAGTATTTTATAACTCCAAATGATCTCACCATCGGTTGCATTAAAACAATAAATACATCCATCATCAAAATAATATCCTGCAAAATAGACTTTCCCATTATCAACAGCCGGAGAAGAATCAAATATTCTTAATGGTATGGTTTTATTCCATACTTCCACCCCAGTATCTGAATCTAAACAGAAAATATTACCAAAAACATTACTAAAATAAACCTTATTATCAACTATTGCAGGGGAGGAGTCATGTATACCATCCTCTACATGAAATGCCCATAGAACATTATTTGTATCAGGACCAGTTGTAGTGCTATATCCACTACGGTTAAGGTCATGATGAAACATCGGCCACCAATCAATATCATCATTTATTGGTGATACAGTTGACTGTATTTCTTCCTTGTTTATTTTACCAGTGATATTAACACTACTCATACTAATCATTAAAACAATCACTGTAAAGGTAGAAACTTTCTTGAGATGGATATTGACCATATACTTTTTCCTCCCCTTTTTTCATATTTACATGTAATTAGAAGTATATAAATCTTTAATCTGATATTTTCATTCTGCAAAATACCTATATATTGTGCAAAATTGCACAATAATTATTTCTTTTTTAATATGATATTTCCATAACGGTTATCAAATGTATCTATCTCAAAAACAATAGAAAATCCTTTGTCTTTTAAATATTTCAATAAAGATAATTTATTGTATTTTGTTGAATAAGAGAGCATTATATCTGATTTTTTATAAGTATATTCAGAAATTATTGTCTTTGAATTTTTTACATCATTATAATTTTTCTTAATTTTAAATTTAAAAGATTTATCCCAATTAATTTTTGATAGAGATAAGACAGCTAAATCAAGTAAGGGGCCAATAACAAATTGTTTATTTTTTTTATCACTATATTCTGCAATTAATTCATCATCTTCTCTATCTGATATATACTCAACTCCTAAAATAAGATAATCAGTAGGTTCCATGAATTTTGCTATCGATTTCAATATAGCATCTTCTTCAAAATTTCCTAAACCTCCTCCCAAGAAACCAATTATTTTCGGATTCTTGCTTCTTCTAAAAAAATCATTATACCAATGAAGTCGTAAAATATCTCCAATTAAACCATGAACCTTTAGGTTTTTTGAATGCTTCATATTATTGAATTATTTCTTTTTGATAAACCAGAATCGCGCTGTTCCTCTCTTTTCAGTATGGACACTTTTTCTTTTTCTGTGTAATCCTTTAAGGTGTTTTCTTGCTGATTGCCAACTCATACCTGAAAAATTTGCAACTTCATTTGTTGTAAGTGGACGACGAGCGTTTTTTAGAACATCCTGTGCTGCTCGTTCCAAAGGTTTTAGTTTTGGAATTGTTTTCTCCTTTAATAATCCTTTTTTCTTTCTTTCAGGATTTTTATTTCTAACGATCAATTATCTTAACCACCATGATTTTTCTCTTTGTTTCTTCAATATATGAAACATCAACAATGAATTGAATTTTACTACTTTTTTTAAGACTTAAAAAATCAGATATTTTTTTAGGTATTCTCACTAAATACTGATCTCCATCAAAACTAATTGAGGCTATTTTTTCGATTTTTTCTTCAGGATTTCCTGTTTCTTTTAAAATTCGTTCGATTTTTTCTTTCATTTTTAATAATGAATCGTACAATTAGTTATAAATTTTTTTATTTTTTTCAATTTTACCGTACGATTTATTATAAAATTATAGATAATTTAAAATAGTACCTAAAGTATTACCGTACGATTTATTATTAAAAATATATAATATATTTGAGAATAATAAAATGAAAAACAAACAGATGAAATTTGACCCATGGGGTGATGATGACACCCCAAAGGTCCGGAGATCTGATAATATGGTATCAAATCCCCAAGATGAAAAAAAGAAAAAAGAAGATAAAGATTCCGATAAAAACATAGTGGATATATTAATTGATACAGATGAACTTGATTTCTATCTTAATCATCAGTTAAATATTTCTGACTATACCCAAGATTGGTCTGCATACAACAAATCACAGACAAATGAATATAGAATGATCCAGGAAATATTGATTGAATTACTTGATTCATTAATAATATCAAAGAAATTCAAACGACCAGGTCGACCTTTTCTAGACCTCAAAGAAATGATATTCTGCAGTGTCATGCGGGTATATTTTGGTAAAAGCAGTCCTATCTTGATTATGCACTTATGAAAGGATATATCAGTAAAATACCTCACTACAATACGATATTAAATTATTACAAGGAGGAAGCAATGACAGATATTTTAAAGTTTTTAGTGGAAAAATCTGCCTCACCTTTGAAGAACCTGGAACTTGATTTCACAGTAGATGCATCAGGGTTCAGCACATCTCTTTTCGGCCGATGGTTAACAGTCAGAAATGAGACAAAAAAGGATAAAAGACTATATAAAAAAGCCCATATTACTTCAGGAGTAATTTCTAACATAATTACAGCAATAGAGATTACACCAGGATATTTTGCTGATAGTCCGCAGTTTAAAAAACTTGTAAAAATCACTGCAGAAACTTTTGAGATCCGGGAAGTTTCTGCGGATAAAGCATACAGCAGCAGAAAGAATCTTCAGACCGTGGCAGAGCTTGGAGGAATCCCTTATATAGCTTTTAAGGAAAATGCGAAGGTTTCACCAAGGGGAAGTCTTGTTTGGAACAGAATGAAGATGTTCTACGACAAATATAGGGAATACTTCATGATGCATTATCATAAAAGAAGTAATGCGGAGTCGGTTTTCAGTATGATCAAACGTAAATTCGGTGATAATCTTTATAGTCGAAGCAATGTAGGTCAGGCCAATGAAATTCTATGCTTGGCTCTTGTCCATAACATCTGTGTTTTAATCCAGGAATACCATAAAAATTTAATTAAATTAAATTTTAGTTATTGTGCAAAAATGGAAGTTAAGCGGTAATGATGGTAATTATTGGGCAAAGCCCTGCACAGCCAAAAAAAGAATAAGTTTTAAATATGTTTACATAACAAAATATTATAAAGATTTTCCATTATGACTAACTAACTTTTGCTAATTAATCAAGATATAAAGACTAATTAGTCAGACCCTGTTATTTATCTAATATTTTATAGTAACCTATATATATAAGTTCTATATTATCACTTAAAAGCGTATCGAAAAGTATTTATAAATAAAAATTGGGAGGAATGCGCCATATGATGCCATCCGGTAAGAAGAAAAAGGAAAAACCAAGTATTGAAGAAATAACAAGATGCCCACAATGTAGTGGAACACATCTAACTAAGGATTATTCTAGAGCAGAGTTAGTTTGCGAAGATTGTGGTCTTGTAATTGATGAAGATTTTATTGATCATGGTCCAGAATGGAGAGCATTTGATA
>WOR8_10008336_pt1 | contig 10814 bp, 8 predicted proteins | sample DeeMarSeWOR38_10_FD_19890 | JGI IMG/M metagenome (IMG submission 19890)
GATTCAGGTACGAATATCCGGCAGCCGATGCTAACGCGTCCACCGTGAAAGCAGCTTTTGCAGCCAATGATAAGCAGCATCGAGCTTCAGTGTGCGTTCATTGGCTGTGCGAATCAGAAAATATATTCCCAATCCACCGATAATAACATTTGGAAGCCACATGCCGATCTGCGGTGGATAAAGCCCTGTTTCTCCATAAACTTTTCCCAATGACAACAGTAGATTATATATCAGGAAAAACAAAAGTCCCAAAACCAGGCCAAATGATCGTTTGGTGGATCTGGCTTGCACACCTAGCGGCACGGCAATAAGCCCGAGGACAAAACAGCCAAACGGGATCGACAATCGCCGCTGCAATTCCAGCAACATACTGTAATAGCGCCCATCCTTATTGTCAGCGTCCCGGACAAATCGGTGCAGTTCTCCCATGCTCATTTCTTTGGGACGCTTCGCTTTAGACTTTATTCGGTCAGCCGACCGACGCGTATCGAGGCTGATCTCATATGTGTCAAAATGAATAGCATGCGCCGTTTTCTCATTCAGATCGGTTTGATGAATGCTGCCGTTGAAAAGCCGCAAATGGGCAGTTGCGTTATTGGGATCGTTGAATATGATGCCCCTGGGCGCGATCACCGTATTGACCCTGTTGGGTTGGCGATTGTCTTCAATAAAAACGTCAACCAAAGATTTATCGCTCACATTGATTTCATTAACATAAAGCGTGACACCGTTGAAGCTGTCATCAAAGGTGCGCTCTTTTAAGCCAATATCAACGTTCTCAGACAGGACTTGAATGGTCAATTCTCTGAGTGCCATGCGACCCCATGCCTGACCATAAAAGGTCATGAAACCCGTTAAGACAAATCCAATCAGACAAAATAGGCCGACCGGTGTCAGCAACGCATAAATACTGATACCTCCTGACTTGATTGCCAGAATCTCATTTTGACTGGATAATTTTAAAAAGGTCAATAAAACCGTAATCATGATGGACAGCGGTATGACAAAGATTAAAAAATAGGGGGTTTGGTAAAAAATCATCCATAAAATGGTTGACAGGTTGATATTATAATTGACGATCCAGTTGGTTATTTGGATGAGTTCGGCCATGAGGAATATAAATGTAAATATCATTACATTCACCGCAAACGACGGAACAAATTCTTTGAATATATATTTGTTTATCAGAGACAGTGTTTTCATTTCTTTATTCGAAATCGATGTCGCTTGGTGGGAGCGCCATACCAGACCGTATCGCCCCAAAAAGCGAGGCCGGCTGAGCTGAGATACTGCATAATAATGGAAGCAAACTTGAAAAGATCGATAAGGTTTTTTTACCCGAGCGTGGCCATAATTTCAGCCTCGGCGACAACCTGGTCTTCAACAAAGGCTTTCGCAGATGCTTTTACGATATTTTTTCGGAATTTTAAAATTTGAATTTTTAACAACAGCTGATCGCCGGGCACAACCGGCTTTCTGAATTTAACTTTATCCAGCCCCATAAAAAAAACCGGTTTGCCCTGTTGTTCAGCGGGCATCGATTCTATGGCGAGAACGCCAGCTGCCTGAGCCATGGCCTCTACAATCAACACCCCCGGCATAATTGGAAAGGTTGGAAAATGTCCCTGAAAGAAGGGTTCATTAATCGTGACGTTTTTAAGGGCCGTGATCGTCTCACCCGGTACAAGATCCAGGATCCGGTCCACCAGGATAAACGGGTACCGGTGGGGCAAAAATTTCAAAATGGACTGAATGTCGTATGTTTTTTCCATTTTATCTCCAGATTCGTCGTTTACGGGCTAAACATCAGTTGAGTCAATGCAACCCGGCATGCTCAACACAGTTTAACTTTTTACGCTTATGCGGAAAGCTCAAGTGAAGCACATATAACCACGAAGGACACGAAGAGACAAAAGCAAAATTATGTGTTTTTCCTTCGTGATCTTCGTGTTCTTCGTGGTGAGAACCATATCAGGCATATTAAACTGGAGTTTCCCAGATAACCACATTACTTTTTATAGCGGGCATTAAGCTCCTTGATCAGTTGATCGGTAATGTCGATTGATCCCGGTGAATACATGACGTCAAAGTTATTGATGATCAGCAAATAGCCTTCCTTTTTTCCAATTTCTTCAACCAGCGCATAAACCGCTTTGCGCATCTCACCCGCCAGCTGTTTTTCGATCGCCTGCAATTCTCCCCGGTAACGCTTCTCAAGTGATTTTAAATCATTGAGTTTAATTCGGAATTCTCTTTCCTTCTCCTCGCGTTTCTCCTTGCTCATGACCATTGACTCACGTTCAAACTGCTTTTTCAACTCTTCTATTTCAGCACCCTTTTGTTTCAGTGTCTGGGTCATTTTATCACTCTGCTCTTTTATCTGCGCCTTGGCGGCCTTTCCTTGCTCGGATGTGCCCATGATGCGTTGGATGTCAACAATGCCAATTTTGGCAACATCCGCTGCAAATGCAGAACCGATGCAGGTAAGACAAAACAAGCCGATGATAAAAGCTTTGCTTGGATTGGATAATCGCATTCTTTTCCCCCTGAATGGTTAAAAAGATGGTTAATGCAAAAATTAAGTGGCGAGCCCTTGTTTAAAAGGCAGATGCCATTGAAAATTCCCAGTTACCCGGTCCGTGATCGTTGCTTTCTGGGTCAAGAATCCAGCCGTATTCCAGACGAACGGGTCCCACCGGCGACAGCCAGCGTATACCTAAACCCGCGCTTTGCCGCAAATCAGCAGGGTCTAATTCTATCTTCTCATCATCACCATAAACGCGGCCGGTATCAAAAAATAGCCCACCGAAGACCCCCTGGTCTTTTATCAGTGGAAAGGTCAGATCCAAATTAAACTGCACGTATTTGTCGCCCCCGATGGTATTGCCGTCAGCGTCTCGCGGGGCCAAATCGTCACGTTCAAATCCACGCAGTGAACCGATTCCGCCCAAGTAAAATTTTTCATAGTCGGGCAGTTTCTTATCTTTGGTCTTATTGACGTAGCCCGCTTCAGCGTGGGGTGCAACCACAAATTCCCAAAACAATGGAATGTAAAAGGTGGATTCGCCAATGTATTTCAAAAAGCCGATATCGCCGCCAAGACCGGCAAATTCAATGGAACCCCCATGATTGGCGCCCTCCGTGGGAACAAATAAACTATCACGCGAATCATAGCGCAACGATGTCGTAACACTGCTTTTCACGTTTTCCCCACTCAGCTCCTTAATGGAATTAGGCGCATCGTCACTGATGTCGCTGATATCTGCCAAATCGTAAACATAGCCTACCTTCGCTCGGGTATAATCAAATATGGGGTAGCTTAAGCTGAGTCCAAAGCCAATGCTATCCTTATCATACTCATCGTAGTTGTATTTCCAGTTGTAAAGCGTGACGGTGCCGCTTAAGGGCATATCATAGATATACGGTTCGGTGAAGCTAAGGTCGATATTTTGGGTTTTACTTCCCAGAGTGCCTTTTAGCTCCAGTTTCTGCCCCCGCCCAAAAAGGTTGCGCTCGGCAATGGAGAGTGTTCCGAAAAATTGTTCCTGATTTCCGTATCCCGCCCCAAAACTGAAAGCGCCCGTTGATTTTTCAGTCACATCTATTTTGACAACCATCTTATCGTCGGCACTGCCTTTTGCCGTATCCACCTTTACCTCTTCGAAATAATCCAGGCGATAGAGATTGCGAACACTGCGTTTGAGCCTCTGTGAGCTGAAAAGCTCTTGCTCGTAAACACGTAGCTGCCGGCGAATGACTTTATCTCGTGTTTTCGTGTTACCGGAGATAATAATTTCTTCAAAATAAACTTTCTGGCCTTTTTTAATATCAAAGGTTATATCAACGCGCAATTTTTCCGGATCCTGTTTGACCTTCGGGGCAACATCTACATAGGCAAAACCTTGATTGGCGTAGAGATCCGTAAGGTTTAACACATCATTGCGCAATATCTCTCGATTATAAAACTCTTCCTGGCTAATGTCTAGACTTTCACTTAATTCTTCTTGTGTCAGAATCAAATCTCCGGTCAGGGTGACGGTGCCGACCTTGAAGCGCGGCCCCTCATCGATTTTAATGGTGATTTCAATCTCTTTGCCCTCAAATTTCACCACCGGCTCGCCCACCCGGGCCTGCATATAGCCGTTGTTCTTATAAAAGGAGGTGAGCTTGGCGACGTCTTGTTCAAGATTATTTTCGTTTAAATCGCCGGCGGTCGTAAACCAGGAAAAAATATTGGTTTCAGAGGTGGTCATCTCGCGCTTCAGTTGCTTATCTGAAAAGGCGGTGTTACCTTCAAATAGGATTCTTTCGATCTGAAACTTTTCCCCCTCCTCAATGATATACTCGAGATCGGCCTGGTTTTCTTTACGTTCATAAATTTTATAGCTAACTTTTACGTTATGGTAATTTTCTTCTTTGTACAGTTCCGTAATGCGATCGATATCATTTTGGATCACATTGATGTTTAAGATGCTGCCCCTTTTAGCAGTAATCACCTCTTCTACTTCTTCATCGTCAAAGGCCCAGCGTATCCCGCTGAAAGATACCTTGTTTAGGGTCGGTTTTTCCTGAATCTTAAAAGTGACGATCATCCCATCAGGCTGCGTTTCAGCTTCAATCTGAATATCATCAAAATAGCCCATAGCGTAAATCGCTTTTAGATCATCTGACAGACTTTTCAGATTATATATGTCGCCGGGTTGGGTCTTGACAACCCTTTTTATGGCATCAACTTCAATCCGCCGGGTGCCGTCTACGTTTATGGCCAGAATTTTTTTGCGCTTAAATATCCTCACGATCAGCTCTTGTGCAAGTTTGTCCACCGCCGCCGGTAGATTTTCAATCCCCTTGCCTTCAGCTGTAAAGGGAATGGACCGCTCCGAAGGCGCTTCAAACAATTTTAGATCCAGGCTAAACTGTTGCCCGATCCAGGTAAGACTTCCCCATATAACATAACCCGCACCTGTCTGGAGACTTAGGCCTTTGATTCCTTCGATACTGGCCACCCGTCTTTTCCAGTCCGGCTCTGAAACCTGATCGAGCAATAAAACCCTTGCGCCGGCCTGCTCGAGAGCATTATTTAATGCTGAAGGAATTTCAGTTTGCAAATAGGTCAGATCTTGTTCAGCAAATATTTCGAACGGCAATATCACGGCACTGGGCGGTTGCTCAGCGATAGCCGGTCGTTGGCATATCCCCATTAGGGCCATAATGATCAAACAAATTATAATGATCACCTGCGTCATGGAAGAGCGCCATACCCGATAGAAGGCTGAATAATGTTTGACCATTTATTTTTATCTACGAAAAGAAGCGAACTTTTAGATGAATTTCTGCTCCATCGATAACCTGTAAAACCCTTGTTGATGCGATAATGACTGCGAATTAATCGACGGGCTGTAGTTGCCCTGCAACTATGGTGACGCGGCGAGACATGTAGGATGCCAGCTCCATATTGTGGGTCACCACAACCAGGGTCATGGATAGTTCCTGATTGAGTTCCAGAATCAGCTGATGCACCTGATCACTGTTGATCTTATCCAAATTGCCGGTCGGCTCATCAGCCAGAAGAATAGCCGGCTTTAAAACCAATGCCCTCGCCAAGGCCACGCGCTGTTGTTCACCACCTGAAAGCTTGCCAACGCGGTGGTCCAGTCGATCCTTCAAGCCAACACGCACCAATATTTCTTCAGCTGCTGCGGACGCTTCTAACTTACTTAAACCATTAATTAAGGGGGGCATCATCGCATTTTCCAGAGCACTGAATTCAGGTAGCAGATGATGAAACTGGAAAACAAAACCGATGGTTTTGTTGCGAAACTGCGCCAGTTTGGTATCATCATATTGAAAGACATCTTCTCCCCTAAACTCTAAAGTTCCGCTATCCGGGCGGTCAAGTGTGCCGAGGATGTGAAGCAATGTTGATTTGCCGATCCCAGAAGCGCCGACAATAGCCACTGACTCCCCCATGGCTAGATCTAACTGGATGCCTTGTAACACATTGATGCGGACCCCTCCGTTTTGAAAACTTTTCACCAAATCTTTGGCACTCATCCATCGGGTTATCTGCTTTCCCTGGTGATCGATCTGTCCGCGTCGAGGTAATTTTTCAGAAGACTCTGAATTAACCATAACGAATGGCCTCCACTGGATTTAATTTAGCCGCTTGCCGCGCAGGATAAAGCGTTGCCAGAAAGCAAATGACCATGGCTGCCGATACGATACCCAGAACCCATAAGATCTCAACTTTTACTGGAAGCGTGGTGGTAAAGTAATAGATATCACCGGTTAATTCATAAATATCGTAGTGTTTAAGAAATGTGCAGAGCAAAAGCCCCAAACACAGCCCCAGAAAGGTGCCGATGCCACCAATGACCAGTCCATTGAAAACAAATATTTTGCGGATGCTTTTATTTGTAGCGCCCATTGCCTTTAAAATAGCTATGTCTCGCGTCTTTCCCATAACCAGCATGATGAGACTGCTGGCAATGTTAAATGCGGCAACCAGTACGATCAAAATCAATATGATAGCCATCACCCAGCGTTCCATCTTAAGCGCTCGAAATAAATTTTGATTCATTTGCATCCAGTCCCTCGCCCAGTAAGGAAAGCCCAGCTCAGAAACAATTTTATCCGCTATATTCCGCGCCGCGTAAATATCACTGACCCGAATATCAACACCGGTTACCGAATCATCCATGCGCAGCATTTTCTGTGCATCATGGATATGGATAAATGCAAAGGTCTGGTCGTATTCATACATGCCGGATTGAAAAAAGCCGGTCACCTTGAATTGTTTCATCGCCGGTAGGTGCCCGATCGGCGAGAGCATTCCATGCGCCGATATTAGATAAATTCGGTCCCCTTCTATTACACCCAGGTTACGAGCCAATTCCTTGCCCAGCACGATACCGGGCTCCTGGGTTGAAGCCCGCTGGTCGGATTGTTTCGAAGACAAGTCCGGCAAGCGCACCTGTTCAAGGGTTGCCATCACTTGCCCGGCGGTCTCAGGATCGATTCCACGAATCACAACACCGGCGGCACCGGCTTTGGACCGTAGCATGGCCTGGGTGACAATGAAAGGGGTTGCCGCTTCAACGCCCTTGGTCTTTTCCACTTTGGCTATTACCGCGCGATAATCCTTAAACTCGCCGCCGTGGCGCATCAACATCACCTGAGATTGCCCGCCAAGAATGCGCGCTTTCAGATCGGCATCAAAGCCAGTCATCACGGCAATAACGACGATCAGGGCCATCACCCCGACCATGACACCGGCAACGGAAAGAATGGTAATCAGTGAAACAAAGGCTTGTTTTTGTTTGGCCCTTAAATAACGACGGCCGATATAGAGTTCAAAAGACATGGATTTGTACCTGAATTTTGCACGAGCCGGAGGTTTTCATAGGCGCAGCATTTTCCTTTAAAGTCTACATTGCAATGGTGTCAAATTCAATATCTCTGAATATGATTAACCTATAGGGTATCAACAACTCAGATCAGCCTTTTAATCCCTGGGTTTCATGTGTGGAAATAGAATGACCTCACGAATGGAATCTGAATCGGTGAGCAGCATTACCAACCGATCGATGCCGATACCCTCACCTGCGGTCGGCGGAAGACCATATTCCAGGGCTTCAATATAATCTTGGTCCATCAGGTGCGCATGTTCATCTCCGTCTGCACGACTTTCAACCTGTTGGCTAAAGCGCATGCGTTGATCCACCGGATCATTGAGTTCTGAAAATCCGTTCGCAATTTCTCTGCCGGCAATAAACAGCTCAAAGCGGTCTGTGATTTCCGGTTCATGATCATTGCGACGGGACAACGGTGAAACTTCTACCGGATAGCCGGTAATAAAGGTGGGCTGAATTAATTTGGGTTCAACCAGAACATCAAATAATTTGGTGATGATCTTGCCCAATCGGCCGGTTTTGGTAATTTGGACCCCGCTTTGAGATGCAAAATCCAAAAGTGTGTCTTTATCTTTTAACAATGCGGCTTCAATGCCGCCGATATCGGTCAGGGCCTCATGCAGGGTTATTCGGCGCCAGGGGCTGGCCAAATCAATGGTATCGTCCTGATATGAAAGACGGGTGGATCCGGTAACAGCCATTGCTACCTTGGAAATTAGCTGTTCGGTTAAGTCCATCAGGTCGGTAAACGTTGCATAAGCCTGATAAAATTCAAGCATGGTAAATTCTGGGTTGTGTTGAGTCGAAATACCTTCGTTTCTGAAACTTCGATTGATTTCAAAAACCCTCTCAAAACCGCCGACCACCAAGCGTTTTAAATACAGTTCAGGCGCGATGCGTAAATAGAGATCCATCCCCAGAGCGTTGTGATGGGTACAAAAAGGCTCTGCTTCAGCTCCGCCCGGAATGGGTTGCATCATCGGCGTTTCAACCTCAAGGAAATCATGCTCGATAAAAAAATTTCTAATTTCCTGAATAGCGCGACTGCGCGTGACGAAAAGCGCTCTGACGTCAGCGTTCATTATCAAGTCCAGGTATCGTTGGCGATATCGCTTTTCAGGGTCTTTGAGGCCGTGAAATTTTTCCGGCAAGGGCCGAATGGACTTGCAAAGCAGTCTCAATTCTTTTACCAGCAATGTCCATTCACCGGTCTTGGTTTGAAACATCTCTCCGACAAGGCCAACAAAATCTCCAACATCCAGTTGTTTAAAAAGATCGTAGCTATCAGCACCAATTTGATCCTTGCGAATATAGGCCTGGAGTTGTCCGGTCCGATCCCGGAACCGGATGAACGTCGTTTTTCCGAATCGGTTAATAGCCATCATACGTCCGGCGACAGCCAAAAGCGGTGAATCCAATTTTAGCGTTTCCGGCGCTTTTTCAACGAGCGCCTTAATGTCATTGATGCTGTGCGATACCTTGAAGTCGTTTGGAAAAAGCTTCAGGCCGCTTTGTTTGAGCATATCGAACTTGTCTTTTCTCTTTTTAATGAGCTCGCTGGTTTTTTCCATAATTCATCCAGTATACGGTATTGCCGTCGGATTGGATGTCAGCCCAAGGCGATCATTTGGTTTCGGCTCCATTCACCGACGCGGGGGGTTTTGAAAGATCGATGCATTTGATCTATGAAAAGATGTAAATCATCGATATAAACTGATTTTGCTATCTTATTTTACCGGTGGCTGTCAAGTCCGAGTTCGGTTGATATCTAATGGTTTAGTCCGGTGGGGGTGTCTGCTTGAAATGCAATGTAATGGTGGTGCCTTTATTGGGTTGACTTTCTACGTTTAACCAGGCGTCATTGGCCTCAAGGATGCGGTGGACAATTGATAAACCCAATCCCGTCCCGTTGGGTTTGGTGGTAAAAAACGGGTCAAAAATCGTCTTTAACGTCTCAGGTGGGATGCCGCATCCATTGTCGCTGATCTTAACAAGGGCATATTTGTTTTTGGTGGGAAACATTTCGATCCCTATGTTGCCTTCACCATCAATGGCCTCGGCCGCATTCAACAATAAATTCCACAATATTTGGTGGAGATGACCGGGGCCATCGATTTCAAAAAGTTCTGCAATTTCAAGCAACGCCCGGCTCAGGTTAATGGGCTCGACTTTGCCTGCAGGGGGGCGCGCGTAAAATAGAAAATTGCTGGCCAGCGAACTCAATCGATCGGCTTCACGCAATATAATTTGCATCAAACGCGCATGATCTGAATCGTAACGCATATCTTCTTTGAGCAGCTGTATCGAGCCGGTCAAAGCCGCCAGTGGATTTTTTATTTCGTGGGCCAAACCGGCAGCCATCTCCCCAATGGCAGCCATCTTTTCGACGCGCTTCACATGACCTTCCATCGTTCGCAGTTCTTCTTTGGTTTTGCGGGTCTGTTCAGATAACAAACTGCTTAGAAACGCCACCGCAAAACACGCCGTTATGGTAATCACCAACTTAAAAAATATTTGACTCCAATCATAGGCGTTCGCAAGCGTTTGGCCATTGGTGCCGATCGGATCGACAAGACCAAAATACTCCAGCTTAACCAAGGCACCGAATTGTAGACTGCACAAAGCGGCTATGACCATTGTCCCTCGCATGGGAAGCAACATACTTGAATAGATGATGACCACCAGATAAAGGAACGAAAAAACACTCGCAAAACCACCGGTCAAAAATACAATGAGCGTCGCAAATATAGTATCAATACTGGTTTGAATAAACGCGAATAAGGACAAATTTTTTATTCGTTTTAAAACCACGCCATAGACGACGGATAAAACAAAGATGGCAGCAATAAGACCGTAAAGAATAATCAATGATCGATCCAGGGGGATGGCGGTCTCCTCCATCTGCTGAACAAGGGCGGAACCCAACAACAGTGAGGAAAAGAGAATGCGGAAAAATATTAACCATTTAAGTTTTGTTTTGTCATCTATTTCGAGCATGATATATTCAATATATGTGTTGAAAGGCCTTGTCGGAAGATGAAATCCCACAATCTGGAACACACCTCAACCACTGTACTCACGTGAGTTATATCATGAAAGAAGGGTATTCACCAAACCAGCAGTGTTTAAAACAGAAATGGTTGTTTTATTTGATCGGACTGGCCAATGACACTATTGAATAGCACCGGCCATCTTAAATATCGGCAGATACATAGCGACTACCAGACCGCCGATTGTCGTACCTAAGAATACAAGCATAAACGGCTCAATCAACGCAGTCATATTTTCAACGGCCTGGTCAACTTCTTCATCATAAAAGTCTGCAATTTTCTCCAGCATGGCGTCCAACGCTCCGGTAGATTCGCCCACACTAATCATTTGGCACACCATTGCCGGAAAAAC
>WOR8_10006943_pt1 | contig 10813 bp, 8 predicted proteins | sample DeeMarSeWOR38_10_FD_19890 | JGI IMG/M metagenome (IMG submission 19890)
ATTGAAAATGCTACAGCGAGCTCATTCCCCGCGGCTTGCTGCGGGGTCAGCGAGCGAACTACAATGAAATAGAATCTCTTCCTTACATTTCGAAGATTCCCTGCAGCTTGCTGCAGGGGCTTCAATATTGGAATTTGAGATTTGTTTGTAATTTGGTGCTTGGTATTTGAGATTTTATATACTGTAGCGCTCCAACTGACTCCCTTGCGAGGCAAGGACTCCTGAAGCGCCCAGGGCCTGGATTCTTTGCCATAGAAGTGCAGATCTGGCCCGTTCTAAGGGAGCAGCTTATTCTGTTGCAGATTCCTGATGAACGCGGCTATGGCAGAGTCAAACAGCTCCATGGTCGATTGAGGGTCTATGGTTTTAGATTGTGATGACCATATGGGTTTTTCTGTTTTTACCTCATAAAGCTTACTTTCCAGCCGCACCTTTACCCGGGTGGGATTATATTGAGCCCCAGCGGAGGTGTCATAGGCTTGCGCAACAGATTCATAATAAGTCCCACCATGATAGTCATCCGGCCTGTCTTGAGTGGATGTGGCTGACGGAGTGCGGACCTCCTTTTCCTCCATACTGACCAGATGGGTCACCAAAACCGAATCGGCTCCGAGCTTTTCGACTATGGCCAGAACGGCCTCTTTTTCTATCTTTTGATCCAACTTCATCTCTGAAGAACTCGGAAAGGCCCGAACCCCGGTTGCCTTGAGCTGTTGTACGAACTTGTTCTCAAATGAGCGTCTGAGGTCCTTATTCTTGGTCACCGCAATCACAAATACGTTGGAGACTGGCGACCCACGGTAAGATGGACTCACCCAGGTGTTGGTTGTCTGCGTGGTTGAGCAAGAAAGCAAAAGCAGAAAAGCGAATACAGCAATAGCAATGAATCTAATACGGCTTTCCATCAAAAACCTCCTATTTGGGGTCACATCTTCATATATCATTTAAAATCTTTTCAACTTTGTTTCTTACCTTCTCCTCTGAATGCATGTAACCTCGCGCACGTTTTAGGGCCCCCGTGATAGTAGTATATCCTACTCCAAATGTGCGCCCAATCTCTTGATGGGTAAAAACGCCAAGGCTACAGAGTATATATATGGCGAGATCTCGCTCAGGCCTTTTCTCTCTTCTGCGCGGTCTCAAAAGGGATGAAGGGTCCTCCACTCCAAGCTTTAAAAACACCTTCCCAACCGCCAGAGAAATATCTTGATCCTCAAGTGCTGAGCGGGCTTGGGGCTTTTCTCGATGTCTCTCAGCCTGCAACCTCTCTTGCCACTCCTGAACAAACAGTTCACCGCCAAGATAAAGGCCATATCTGAGTTCATCTAATAAATTGCCCTCCTCTTCAGCATAGTCGAGTTGTGCCTCCACAAAATTCTGCCTCCTCCCCCCATACATCCCGAGCACAAGAGATGTTGTCAACCAGGGTTCTTTTTTTTTCTTCTCATGGTTCACATACGCGGGATAACTGCTCCACGGATAATCTAATAAATTCGTTACTATTCCCGCACGGACCGGGTTCCGGTGAATGTATAGACACATGGCGGTAAAATACCGGTCATTTTCGACTACGAAGCTCTTGAATCGACCCTGAAACAGGTGACCAGTTCTGCTGTAGCGTCGGTTGAACCACATGGAATATGTGAGGCCCAACCATTGAATAGCTCTGGACAAATTCGCATACCGGGTACGAATGAGGAGATGGTAATGATTACCCATCAAAACATAACCATGTACCTCAATATCAAACCGGCCCACCATCCTGCCGATGGTGGCTTTGAATCTTTCATAGTCATCATCGGCGCGAAATATCTCTCTGCGCTCATTACCCCGCGACAAGACATGATAATAAGTGTCTGGAAAATTCATTCTCACCGGTCGTGCCATGGTATCATGCTACCCGTAATCGTCTCTATGTCAACATTTAAATGATATATGAAGATGTGACCCCAGCACTGATGTTGGCCATAGGGAAAACGGATAAGATCCTAATCAACCCAGTGGAGGACGTCACGGATGATGGACCAGCGTGGCTTCTTTTCTTTCGCGCCCTGGCCGAGTATCCAGTGATTGAAGAGATTTTCAACTGTCCTATCTTTCTTTTTCAGATCTAACCAGGAGTTCACAAAATCCAATAACTTCTGGTCTCCCCGAGGGACAGCATAGGCCATGGGTATGGAGGCCACATCCGGTTGCGGCACCACCGTCGAGTACTCAGGATAGAGCAAGGTCCAGGCCGAACCCGCCTCGGCTGTGAAGAGAAACGCATCCACATTCTCTCCTTTTTTCTTGAAGAACTCTCGGGGGGTCTTAAACTTCACGATCTTCGCTTTGGGAAGGTAATCCTGAATTAACCGGATCGCGTATGGGTTGTCGGGAACGCCGATCCTCGGGCTCTCCAACCCCTGCACTGCCTCTCGAGTGCTAAATTTTTCCCGTAAGTGATCTTTGACCACAAAAGCCAAGGTCTCGTCCATATATGAATTAGAAACGGTCATTTCCGTGGCAGTCTTAGGAGTGATCCGAATCCCCGACATGATAATGTCGCAGTACCCGGCATTCAGCTGCTCTGCTTGCTTCTTGCGGTCAAGCAGATAGAATTCGACCTTTACCCCCAAATCTCTCGCCAACTCGTGAGCCATCTCGATATCTAAGCCAACCAGCTGTCCCTCTGTATTCATAAATGCATACGGGAGCCTGTCCTTGAGATAGCCCACCCGCAAGAGACCTCTTTGCTGAATCTCATCCAAGCGGGATTTTTTGGGATCGTGTGGTGGTGGCTTTGGTGGCAGCTCCTTGTGGATCTTGGCCTGCACTGGCTTAGTCAGCAGGTGCATTTTGACCAAGGCCTTATCCTCGGTGTATTCATTTGTGACAAAATAGCTGAAATACAAGCGGCAGCTACCAACCATCGCCACCGTCAGGACCAGGGTGGTGACGAGGTAGTTCATTACTTTCTTCTTGCTGATGGACAGACTGCCGGTAAGAGCACAGGTAGCGAGGATGGTGAAAACGAGGAGGTTCATGGCGGCCAGCAAGGTGGAAAAGCGGCCGTTCAAAATACCCGTGACCACATATAGCTGGTAGAGATCTGAAGGAAGCCGCATTAAATCGAGCATAAAGGGCATGGCCACATCAACGCCGCCAAAAAAGCTGAGCAGTCCAGAGGAAACGAAGGTGACATACTTCTTTATCGATAAAGCGCTGCCGGTGAACCAGGCGGCGAACAGGATAAAGAGCAGCATCAGCAGCTTACCCACGTTGGGAAAGTTGAAGGAAACCGGGATGATCACATCCACATAGGAATCGGTTTTCTCCTCGACCAGGTCATATTTCTTGAACAGGGTCTTGCAGTTTTCGGTGAGAACTGTGAGAACCACAAACAGGTTTCCGGTGGTGAATGCGGTTGCCATTGCGTCTTTGGACATGCCCACCACGTCTTTGTATTTGAAGGGGGTAACCGCGGTCAACAGCATGGGTAGGACCCAAAAGGTCAGGAAAAGGGCGGCAAGGTTGAAAGTGATAAAATAGACCTGCAGTCTTCCAAACTCCTCCACGGTCAGGGTGCCGGCAGCAGCAGCTGAGATGGCAAACACGCCGAATGGTGTTAGCTTGACGATGAGGTTGGTCACCTTGATCAGCGCATCTGCTAAGACGTCAAGAGCGTGAATCAACGCCTCCTTCTGCTCTATCCCCATCAGCACCACACCAAGAAGGATACTGAAGAGGACCACCGCGGGTACGAGATTGTTGGCCAGGGCGAAGAATGGATTGGCTGGAATGTAGATCTTGAGAAAATCGACCTCCTTCGGTGCTTCCACCAGCGAAGTGCTAAAAAAAGCGGCCGCCTCCCATTCAGGAAAAGAAAGGGGCATCACCAGCACCATGAAAAAGGAAATCCCCCAGAACAGAAGCAACAATATCCCTGCCTTGGCGGCCAGAAGCTTGGCCTCTTTATAGGTCATGCGCCCAATGCCCAGAACGAGCGACAATACTATGTAGGGCAGAATTGTCATCTGCAGCAACATGATGAAACCGTTGCCAAAAATGTCGAGAAAACTACAGTATTCTCCAAAAAAGATCCCGCACAGGATCCCCAGTACGAGCCCAATCAAAATGGAGGTGGCCAGGCTCGGACGAAATTTCTTCTTTTTCTCTTCGCTCATAATTCTCCCCCAGGAACCTTATTGCGCCAGTCGCTGCACCAGAAGCATAAACGAAAGCATGAGCAAAAAATAGAAAATTAACATTGCGTACGTTGGCATCCAGCGCCGCTCTTCTTTAAGGATACCGTTCCAATTCAACACATACTCGCCCACATCTTCGGGCTGAGGTGAGCTGACTATTGCGCTCACCACCAGGGCTACCACAGATGTCATCAGGAAACCGAAAAGATTCCACCACATCCAATAGATGTCTTCAAATCCCAGCCACAGGAACAGATTCAGAGCCACCCCCGCCACTATGCCGGAGATGATGCCACGACCGTGCGCCTGCTTGAACAAAACCCCAACCAGGAAAGCTGCCAGGATGGGTCCGAAAGAGACGGAGCCTATCTTGTTGATGGCTTCAATGACCGTTTCAGACATGCGGCCCACGATAAAGGCGAAACCGGTGATGGCTATTCCCCAGGCCACGGTTGTCAGCTTGCTCCACAGCAGAGGACTAGATGTCTGCTTTATTCGCCTATCTAAAAAATCTCGCATGGTCGCGGCAGAAAGTGAATTGAGGGCCGAATCGAGGCTGGACATGGCAGCAGCAAGCATAGCGGCGAATATCAGGGCCCGCGCCCCGGCAGGGAGATTCAACAGAATGAATTGTGGAATAAGGTAGTCGGGCTTGTCGTAAGGAACGCTTGCTCTAAGCTCGGGAGAGAGCTCAAAAGCCGCGCCCACGGTGATTCCCATCAGAACATAGAGAACCGTCAGCGGAAAGCGGGCAACCCCGTTTAATACCAGTGACTTTTTGGTCTCATCTGTTGTTGGAGCTGACAATTCGCGCTGCACCTGACTCTGATCCGTGCCGTAGTAGGAAGTGTAGAGAAAAAAGCCTCCTATCAGGAATGCCCAGAACGGTACGGCCCCACCATCCCCCAAACCTGTGGATGGATCAATGGTACGAAGCCGCCCCGGCGGTATGGTATGAAATACTGCTTTAAAGCCGCCGGCAATGTCCACGGCGTAAAATATGCACAGCCCGATTCCACTCAGCAAAATGGCCATCTGGATAACATCGGAGTACACCACGGCAGCCATGCCGCCCAAGGTGTCATAGATGATGGTAACAACCCCGATAATTAAGATCGTCTGCCACAACGGGGTCCCCAGACACACGGAAAGCACAATAGCACTGGCGTAGACTCCGACGCCGGTACCGACTGCGCGACTTATCAGGAAGACAAAGCTCACCAGGTAGCGCACCGATGGACTGAAACGCCTCTCCAAATAGCCGTAAACACTAACCAGTTTCAGCCTCCGGAAAAAGGGGATGAGAAATACCATGACCGCGATCATGGCAAGGGGCACAGCCAGTTCGTACTGCAACCAGGTCAACCCACCATCTGTTTTCAGGGCCACAAAAGCGGGGATGGAGATAAAACTGATGGCCGAAGTCTGAGTGGCCATGGTGGAAATTCCCACGGCCCACCAAGGCAGATTTCTTCCTCCGACAAAATAATCCTCCTGACTCGACTGGCCCCTTCCCAAATAGACACTAAAGCCTATCATCCCCGCCAGGTATGTGATGATCACGGCCCAGTCCAGTCATAGGAAGATGTCTCTAGTCAAGATCTGGCCCAAATTCGGAGATTAGCAGCTTATTGAAAAAGTTTCTTCATCTCTAAATACCAAAAATTGCAGAGCGCAGACTATAGACTTGCTACGATTCAAGAATATTTTTCCCTTCCCCTGGGGGCCTCTGGCTCGGAGAGCCTACGCCTCGGAGAGGAGGGGATTAAGCCTGCCCGCCATCGCGAGCCTGCTCGCTCAGGCGAGGCGGACTGGGGGAGAGGGATCATTAAATGCTTGAATTCAAATTTGTGTTCACCCCCACCTCAATCCTCCCCCGCCAAGGGGGAGGAGGCAGGGGGACATACAGCAGTCAGCTATAGTGTTCTGTGCGGTAGGCTTTCAATTCTTCCGGCTGGTGTGACCCTGACATAAACCAACTTTCGCTGCAACTCCTTGATGGTGGATGCCCCGGCATATGTCATTCCGGACCTCAACCCACCTACAATATCGGCGATGATGGCATCTTGGGAATCTTTGTAAGGAACTTCGGTTGAGACGCCTTCGGCTGTGCGCCATTCAGCCATACCCCCATGGTAATCGTCCTGCACTTCACTGCTGGCCATGCCTCGAAATACCTTTACCTTGATTTCTTCTCCACCCTTTCCCACTCTGGTCAGAACTTCCCCCGGAGTGGGGTTGGTGCCGGCAAGCATGCTCCCCACCATGACAAAATCCGCCCCAAAGGCCAAGGCTTTTACAATATCGCCGGGCGTGCGAATACCGCCGTCGGCGACAATTGAGCGGCTAACTCTCGAACACTCTTGTATGGCGGTAAGATTCGGCACACCAAAACCAGTCTTGATACACGTCGTACAAACTCCACCACCCCCGATACCCACCTTGACAATGTCTGCGCCGCAGGAGGCCAGGTAGTCAGCGCCGGCATAGGTTGCCACATTGCCGGCCATTAGGCATGCTTGCTTTCCCAACATCTCCCTTATGCTTTTTAGAGTCTTACCGACGTATCTTGCATGGGCATGGGCCACATCCACACAGAACAAATTTGCCCCAGCACCTTTCAATGCCTCTGCTCTCTCCAAGTCGTCAGCGGAGCAACCAATAGAAACAAAGGCGTCATATTTACACTGCTTAAAGATCTCCACATTCTCCTCTATTGGCATAAAACGATGCAGTACGCCTATGCCGCCCTTTGCTCCTACAAAATTGACCATCTCTGCTTCTGTAATTGTGTCCATGTTGGCGGTCATAAGGGGTAGGTCCAAAGAGAGCTTTCCCGTTCTGTCTTCCATGGTGATATCGACGACCTTTCGAGACTTCCAGTGATTGTAGGAAGGGACCAGAAGGACATCATCATAGGTAATTGCGCCGTTCATGACTACTCCTTTGGGTTTGTGGTTGACTATTAAGCAAATGTTCCACCCCAAAATCCCCCCTAAGAGGTTGTCCGACAATGTCATTCTGAGGCGTGAGCCGAAGAATCTCGAGATCCTTCGCCTTGCTCAGGATGACAATTCCTCTCATCGCGGAGCCTGTCCTGAGCTTGCCGAAGGGCTCAGAATGACAACTAGGCACCTTGGACGGTTGTCGGACAGCCTCCTAACTCCCCCCTTTATCAAAGGGGGGAACTTTTTGGAATCAATTCAAAATCATCCCCCTTTTGAAAAGGGGGACCGAGGGGGATTTTCTATCTCAGCTTCTCACTCAGAAAACAAATTATAGTTTCACTTCTGCGGCAAGAGCTGAGGGATTAAGGCTATGCACAACGGCCTTAGACTCGGCTCTCTAACGAGGCAAGCACACTCTGTCGCAACCGGCTGTAAAGCTCATAAGCCTCCATGCCGCGAGGATGGTCCACAGAGGCAACCGAGTCCACCCTGAGAAGCTCGAGCAGCAGGGGGAAGCGTGGGTCCGCAACAAACCTCTTGTGTCGCGGCGAGGCTTGTTCGGGAGTCGTCAGGTTCCAGGAAAGATGGAAGGTGTGGTGCCGAATAACCCAGACGATCCTTTCCGAACGCTCGGGAACCATCTGCAGTCGGCCCAGAATCTTTTCTGCAATTTCAGCCCCCACCGCATGGTGGCCGTGGGCCGTGATTGTATCATCTTCGTCTTTGGTCACCAAAGGCTTGCCCACATCGTGAAGAAGTGCGGCCCAGAGCAAATCAGGATCACAATCGGGTGCACAGGCCTCAATAGCCAGCTTGGTATGCTCGGCCACATCGCCCTCAGCGTGAAAACGTTCGGGCTGGGGGGTCCCGGCCAGGTAAGCGAGCTCGGGGACAGCCTCAACGACCCTATCCCACCACCCGGGATCACGTTGCCGCAGTTCTTCTTCGATTGATTCGAATGGTTTCATGAGTTCATCAATGGTGGAGGATTTTACCTCAACGAATTCGAGTCGGATGTGAGATGTGAGATCTGGGATGTGGGATCGAAAATGCCAAGAAAAATGTTGCATCTCACATCACATATCGCACATTTAACATGTTCAAGAACTCTGTTTTGTCTGGATCCCCGCCGGAGTCTATCCCTCACTTGATGCGGGACCATGATGACTGGTTACCGTATACTTTCGTCATTCCCGCGAAAGCGGGAATCCAGGGAATTGGAGTTCATTTGTCTCAAATTAGCAAAAACCGGCAATCGCTAAGCCTCTTCAAGAGCGCTATTGACTATAGACTGTGCCTCTTCTTGAATCTTCCGTAAGTGCTCTTCCCCTTTGAAACTCTCTGCGTAAAGTTTGTAAATTTCCTCGGTGCCTGAGGGGCGAGCCGCAAACCAACCGTTTTCAGTCACCACCTTGAGTCCGCCTATGGCTTCATTATTGCCGGGCGCATGGGTAAGCTTGGCCGTGATGGGCTCACCGGCGAGTTCCTTTGCCGTAACCATTTCGGCAGACAGTTCTTGCAAAACCGCCTTCTGTTCAACCGTGGCAGGAGCGTCTATGCGTTCATATACGGGGCTACCGAAAGTTCCCTCCAACTCCTTGTAAAGCTCTGCCGGATCCTTACCGGTTTTGGCCGTTATCTCACAGGCGAGCAAATCCATGATGATTCCGTCCTTATCCGTGGTCCAGACCGTCCCGTCTTTTCTTAGAAATGAAGCCCCGGCACTTTCTTCCCCACCAAATCCACAAGAGCCATCGATTAGCCCGGCCACGAACCACTTGAAGCCTACCGGTACCTCTGAAAGCTCTCTTCCCAGATGGGCTGCCACCCGATCGAGCATGGAGCTTGACACCAGTGTTTTCCCGACGGCCGCCTCATCCTTCCAACCTGGGCGGTTCTGGAAGAGATACCACACGGCTACTGCCAGATAGTGATTCGGGTTCATAAGCCCGCCGCTTCTGGTCACAATACCATGGCGGTCGCTGTCCGGGTCGTTACCGAAGGCAACATCAAAGTTGTCTTTCAGCTTGATCAAACTTGCCATGGCATAGGGGGAGGAACAATCCATGCGGATTTTTCCGTCCTTGTCTACAGTCATAAAGGAAAAAGTCGGATCAACCACCCGATTCACCACTTCAAGAGAAATCCCGTATTTGTCGGCTATGGGATCCCAGAAATCAACGGCTGAACCGCCCAGGGGATCGACCCCTATCTTGAGACCCTCGTTACCTATATTATCCAGGTTAACGATGTTCTTAAGATCCTCAACGTATGGCGTGATGTAATCGTACTCATGGGTGGTGGTTGCTCTGAGCGCCTTTTCGAAGTACACCCTCTTGACCTCTTTTAGGCCCCTTGCCAGAATCTCATTGGCCCTATCTTCGATAACCCTGGTCGTCTCGGTGTCGGCCGGCCCGCCATGTGGCGGGTTATATTTAAAGCCGCCATCCTGGGGCGGATTGTGTGAGGGGGTGATCACCACCCCGTCAGCAAGCCCCTGTTTCTTGCCGCGGTTGTGGGTGAGAATAGCATGAGAGATCACCGGGGTCGGCGTGTACCGTCGACCCTTTTGGAGCATCACCTCTATCCCAGCCGCGGCAAAGACCTCGAGTGCCGTTGCTAATGCCGCTTCAGACAGGCCATGGGTGTCCATGCCCATGAACAAGGGTCCGGTTAAATTCTTGGCTCGCCGATATTCGCAAATGGCCTGACTGATGGCCAGGATGTGATCTTCATTGAAGCTGTTTCTAACAGAGGAACCCCTATGCCCTGAAGTGCCGAAAGAAACCCGCTGCCCTGGATCCGAGATGTCTGGTTTGTGGGTGTAATAAGCTGAAACCAGCCTGGGAATGTTGACAAGCAGGGATCTGGGCGCAGGCTTCCCTGCCAGTTTGTGAACAGTCATCCCGTTCTCCTTAATGGGTGGAAAATTCCCCCGCGGTCCTCACATTCGGCGAGACCTGTCGACGAGCTCATGTCGAGTCGCTCAGGTCGAGCCGCTTTGACAATGGGGGAGGATTAATTTGGTTGCACTTAAAACTTTACCGGCCGGACAAAAGCCTCCTTGCCAGCATATTGGGCGGCACTTCCTAGATCCTCCTCGATGCGGAGCAGTTGGTTATATTTCTCCACTCGTTCACCTCGAGCAGGGGCGCCAGTCTTGAGATGGCCGGTGTCCAGGGCCACGGTCATATCGGCGATGAAGCTGTCAACGGTCTCGCCGCTGCGGTGCGACACGCAGGCTCCCCAGCCTGCCCGCTGACACATCCTTACCGCTTCAAACGTTTCAGTCACAGAGCCGATCTGATTGAGCTTGATCAGGGCTGCATTGGCGCTATTGTCGCGAATACCTCGAGCAATATATTCCACGTTAGTGACGAGGAGATCGTCTCCGATAATCTCAACAGAATCTCCCAATCGACTGGTGAGAACCTGCCAGCCGTCCCAATCATCCTCCGCCAGACCATCTTCCAGTGAAATGATCGGATAATTTTTCGCTAGCTTCTCGAAATATTCCACCATCTCCTCTGAGGAACAGGTGCGATTCTCCGTACGCAGGTTGTAAACTCCGTCTTCGAAAAACTCACTGGCGGCAGGATCCAAAGAAATACCAACCTCACTCCCGGGCTTGAGGCCGGCTTTCTCTATTCCTTTGACGATTAATTCTAAGGGCTCCTC
>WOR8_10006944_pt1 | contig 10813 bp, 7 predicted proteins | sample DeeMarSeWOR38_10_FD_19890 | JGI IMG/M metagenome (IMG submission 19890)
GCTGAAAAATCACTCCTCCATCTTGAAGCCCTTGTTAAAAGAACCGGACCCGGAAGCAATTTCCTTGGATGGTTGGATCTGCCTGAGGAATCATCCCGGCAGATCCATAGGATAAACAAAACAGCTGAGGAACTCAGATCTCAAGCCCCTGCATCTGTAATAATAGGAATAGGAGGATCCTACCTGGGCGCCAGGGCTGTTATTGAGTCATTAAAACCTCCGTTCCAATTGGCTGACAATAAGTTGCAACACCAGGTTCTTTTTGCCGGACATAACATAAGCGAAGATTTTCATTCAAGTCTCCTGGCATACCTTGATGGCAAACCCTTCAATATAATTGTTATCTCAAAATCAGGGACGACCACTGAACCTGCCATTGCTTTCAGGTTGCTGAAGAAGCACCTTGAGGATATTGTTCCTGCAGGCCGGCTCAATAAACATATAATTGCCATAACTGATTCTGATAAAGGTGCTCTGAGAATTTTAGCCAATCGGGAAGGATACAAATCTTTCATCATACCGGATGACGTGGGAGGAAGATATTCCGTACTCACCCCTGTTGGCCTGTTCCCCATAGCCGTTGCCGGATTTAATATATCTGAATTTGTTGAAGGAGCAGTTCAAATGGCTTCATCTACGAGGGATAATAATATGGCAAAATCCAATCCTGCTATTCTTTATGCATCTGCCCGTAACCTGCTGTATAAAAAAGGAAAGCTAATTGAGATATTAGTTAATTATGAACCATCGTTGCATTTTATAGCCGAGTGGTGGAAGCAGCTCTTCGGTGAAAGTGAGGGTAAAGAAGGAAAAGGTATTTTCCCTGCTGCAGCTGATCTTACCACTGACCTGCATTCCCTCGGTCAGTATATGCAGGATGGAGAAAGGATACTGATTGAAACAGTGCTCTCGGTTAATTCACCGAAGACTGCACTCACCATACCTGCGGACCAGGAAAACCTTGATAAACTCAATTATCTTGCAGGCAAAAGGTTGTCAGAAGTAAATGCAAAAGCTGAAGAAGGCACTACCATGGCCCATACAGGGGGTGGGATCCCTGTTATAAGGATCAATATACCGGGCATAGAGGAACGATTTCTTGGACAGCTCCTTTATTTCTTTGAGATATCATGTGCCATAAGCGGTTATCTTCTCGGGGTAAACCCATTTGACCAACCTGGAGTGGAGGCATATAAAAAGAATATGTTCAAATTACTCGGAAAACCAGGGTAGTATAGTAGAAACCTTATGAAAGGAAAGATATTCATAATAAACCTGCTTATCACGGTGATTTTTCTTTCAGGCTGTAAGAAAGATGAGCCACCATATGATGAGTTAGCGCTGGCAATTAATGAGTTCATTTGGGATGGGCTGAACTATTTTTACCTGTGGTACGAAAATGTGGACGATCTGGATGACGACCGATTTGCTAACAGCCAGCAAAAAAGGGAGTTCCTGACACCTTATGATGATCATGAGGAGCTATTCTATGATCTCCTCTATACACCAACTGACCGTTTTTCATGGATAGTCGACGACTATGAAGAGCTTGAGAGACTATTCCAGGGCATAACAAACTCTATGGGTTTTAAATATACACTCATAAACCTGACAGGCGATTACCTGACCGGTGTGGTAAAATATGTTATTGACAATTCCCCTGCATACCATGCAGGGTTAAAAAGGGGAGAATTATTCACTAAAGTTGATGGCTTCTCCATTACCGCATCCAATTACAGGGACCTGCTGTATGAAAAAAGCTCCTATACCCTTACGATGGCAACCCTTGATAATGGAATACTTAATGAAACGGGAACTATATCACTTACAGCCGAAGAGGTTCACGAGAATCCTGTCTATATAAATCAAGTAATTGAAACTGATGGTAAAAAAGTAGCGTACCTTTACTATGCAGGTTTCCGTTCAAATTATGAAGAAGAACTTAACAATGCCTTTGCTTACTTTCTTTCCCAATCAGCAAGTGAATTGGTCCTTGATCTCAGGTATAATGGAGGCGGATCAGTAAGTACAACAGCAAAGCTTGGAAGCATGATTTATGATACTGATACCAACAAGATCTTTATAAGAAAAGTATATAATGATAAATACTCTGATTACCTGCTCGATGAATATGGCGAGTGGGCTTTTTACTGGACATTATATGACCAATTAGTAACTGAGGATGAACAGATTGTACCTTTAAATTCACTTGGCCTGGATAAATTATATGTTCTGACAACGGGTAATTCTGCATCGGCCAGCGAGCTGCTTATTAACTGCCTCAGGCCATACATTGATGTTATAATCATCGGGACCACCACTTATGGTAAAAACGTCGGTTCAATTACAGTAAAGGATATTGATAATAACGGGAATATAAATCCCGATCATAAGTGGGCAATGCAGCCAATTATCTCACAATCTTCCAATGTCAACTATGAGTCAGAATATTATAACGGATTTGATCCCGATTACTATGTTGTAGAAGACCTGACCGATTTACTTCCACTAGGGGATGAGAATGAGATCCTGCTAAAAACAGCCCTTGATATTATAAAGGGCATCAAACCGGCAAAAGATACTTTCAAACCAGTTGGATATACTGTTTTCTTCAATTCAGAATACTTTGACCGTTACAGTTTTGAAATGATCGATGACTTATTTAGTCCCTAGTATTATAAGAAGATATAGATTACAATTTTTGCTTCTTCACAAAATCATCTATCACGTCTGCAAGATCGGGTTTTCCTATTTCCTGCAGGTCATAATAAACACGCGTATTGGGTTTTCTGATATTAATTATTCTGTTGAGGTCGATAGGTGTCCCAATAACTACTGAATCACACTTGGTGTTATTGATAGTTGCTTCCAGGTCCTTAAGTTGCTGTTCACCATAACCCATTGCAGGAAGTACAGTTCCTATTTCAGGATAAATTTCAAATGTCTCAGCTAATCTGCCAACGATATATGGTCTTGGATCGACGAGTAAAGTTGCTCCGAATTTATGAGCTGCCACCACTCCTGCCCCAATCTTCATCTCACCGTGTGTAAGTGTTGGGCCATCTTCTATTACAAGCACCTTTTTACCTTTAATAACAGACGGATCATCCACCTTTATTGGTGATGCTCCGTCGATAACGATCGCACCCGGTGCTACTTTCTGTATACTATTCCTCACAGTATTTATATCTTCAGGAGCAGAGCTGTCAATTTTGTTTATGACAACCACATCGGCCAGTCTCAGCGTAACTTCACCAGGATAATACCTGAGCTCGTGACCTGCTCTGTGCGGATCAACAACTGTAATGGTAAGATCAGGCTTATAAAAAGGGAAATCGTTATTACCTCCATCCCAAAGAATAACATCACATCCTTTCGGGTCCTTTTCAGCCTCCCTTAGCACAGCCTCGTAATCAACTCCTGCATATATTACATTACCCCGTACAACATGAGGTTCGTATTCCTCCATCTCTTCAATAGTACATTTATGCTTTTCAAGATCACTCACCTCTGCAAATCTCTGCACATTTTGTGCTTTCAGATCACCGTAAGGCATTGGATGTCTCACTGCAACAACCCTAAGCCCTTTCCTCATAAGCAATTCTATAACTCTTCTTGATGTCTGGCTTTTACCACAACCGGTACGAACAGCACCAACTGCTATTACAGGTTTCGTACTCTTTACCATAGTATCTTTAGGTCCAAGGAGAATGAAATTTGCTCCTGCCGCATTAACAATAGCACTTACTGACATTACTTTATTATAGGTGATATCACTATATGAAAATGCACAATCATCAACTTTAAAATCTTTTATAAGCGACGGAAGGTCCTCCTCTGAATATATTGGTATACCATCAGGATATAGCTTGCCGGCAAGATCAGCAGGATATTTTCTGTCATCAATATCCGGAATCTGGGCAGCAGTAAATGCAACAACATTATAATCTTCGTTATCACGGTAGTAAGTATTGAAATTGTGAAAATCCCTACCAGCGGCACCAATTATAATTACATTTTTTCTCATGATAGCATTGTGATTTTTTTACAGTATATAGGTTCAATTGAAAAATAGAATCCACAAATTTATAATTTAACTGGTTAATTTCCTTATATTTGAGTAACTTTTTCTGACATGCGAAAACCCAATCCAATTATCTGAACTGCTGGATTTTGGTATGTTTATTGCTGTATGCATGCAATATGTTAAAGAATATATTATTGAGACTGATAACAAATAGTTATTTTCAGAATTCGATAGTTGAAATTTATAATTACAAATGAATGTCCTTGCCCATATTTATCTTTCAGGTGATTCTGATGAGATCATTATAGGCAACTATATTGGCGACTATGTAAAGGGCAGTGATTATCTTAAATATCCTGAGCTGGTCAGAAAGGGAATTATCCTGCACAGGCATATCGATGAATTTACTGACAAACATCCCGTGGTACACCGCAGTAAGATACTTTTTACTCGTAAATTCCATAAATATGCAGGCGTTGTGGTGGATATTATCTATGACCATTATCTAACAAAAGAATGGGACACTTTCTCGCGGAGGCCTTTGGAGAGCATTACGTACCAGTTTTACAGGGCAATGGTTAATAATTATGAGATTCTTCCTCCCACGGTAAAGGACAGGTTTCCTTTTTTTATTATCAATAACTGGATAGAGTCCTATAAGACAAGCAATGGTCTGAAACATGTATTGTCCACACTGAGCAAAAGGACCAGTCTTCCTGCTGAAACAAAATATGCCATAAAGACATTTAAAAGGAATTATTACAGTCTTGGTGAAGATTTTATGGAATTTTTTCCACAGCTTATCGAGTATGTCGAAGATGATTTTGGGATACCCCTGTCCCAGCGTATAACAATGCCGTTTTAATTGCCGATACGGCATATAGTTGGAATATTGGAATATTGGAATATTGGAATAATGGAACCGAGGAACATGAGATTGCGTTAGCAAGCGAGGGTGACGAGCTCGACGGAAATCTGCGTTAGCAGAGTGAGTCAATAATGGAACCGAGGAACCTGAGATTGCGTTAGCAAGCGAGGGTGACGAGCTCGACGGAACTCTGCGTTAGCAGAGTGAGTCAATAATGGGATAATGGTTTAGAGATCAAGAGGTCGGTTAATATTAAGCCAAATAAACCATCATTCCAACAATCCATTAATCCATCATTCCAAACTTATATCAGGTGTTCATCGCGACTTGCATCCAGTCTCAGAAAAATGAACAGCAGTATTGTAAATCCCCAGAGTGACGATCCTCCGTAACTGAAAAACGGAAGCGGGATTCCTATGATAGGCACCAGTCCTATGGTCATTCCTGTATTTATCAGGAAATGAAAAAGAAAGATTGATACAACCCCGTAACCATATATCCGTGAGAAAGATGAGCGCTGCCTTTCGGCAAGCCATATAAGCCTTGCAAGCAAAAATGAAAATACGGTTACCACGAATGCAGTTCCCAAAAAACCCCATTCCTCCCCGACAGTGCAGAAGATAAAATCGGTACTCTGTTCAGGGACAAATTTGAACTTTGTCTGAGTACCCTGAAGAAATCCTTTACCGGCAAATCCACCTGAACCAATGGATATTTTTGACTGATTCAGGTTATAACCTGCACCTGTAGGATCAGAATCTATACCGAGGACAACATTTATCCTGGTCTGCTGGTGTGGCAAAAGGATATTGTTAAATGCATAATCAACTGAATAGGTGAATACCATACAGCCGAGCAGGAAGGCCAGTGTAATCAATGCATATCTTGCCTTGTGTCTGAAGATATAGTATGCATACATCAGTCCGGACATGACAAGGGCTATAATGAATACAAGCTCCAGGGGAACAGTCCCCCTGATAAGGTATATCGCTGCAAACAGGGCTACGCCTGTCGTTATATATATAGCTAGTCCTTTTACACTTATCCATGCACCCCTTCCTGTTATAAGATGATAAATAAATCCAGCTACAGTAATTGCCACATATATTAAGATACTGTCAACAAGTAATGTAGCTATAAACAGCACCGCAGCCAGGATTCCAATGACAAAAAGATATGTTGATAATCCCTCCCTGAAAAGTACCAGCACCAGTGAAAAGAATATTAATGTTGTACCGAGGTCAGGTTGCAGGGCTATTAGCATTGCAGGTGCAAAAATAATCACCAGGGAAACAAGCAGGGTTTTAAAGGCAGCAGGTGTTCTGCCCTGTTGTGAAAGATATCTCGCCAATGCCAGAACTGTAACAGATTTCGCAAATTCAGCAGGTTGCAGACTTAATCCTCCTATTTCAAACCATGACCTTGCATTATTAACCTCCTTCCCCACCAGCAGAACCAGGATAAGTGATAATCCAACAGCTATATAGAGGATATACGAAAAAAAGACGTAAAAGCGGCTGTCGATAATTATAATCATTGCAGCAATTAACAGGGAGGCAAGTATCCAAATAAACTGCTTACCATATCTCTGGCTCAAATCAATTAAACTGGTGTGTTCCTCGGTGTAGAGAGCAGCGTAAATATTGATCCAACCAAAAAAGACAAAAAGCAGGTAGATTATTACTACCAACCAGTCAATATTTGTCCATATATTAATCCTTCTTTTCAATTTCTTCCTTTTCCTCTACTATTTCTTCTTTTTCCTCTACAGCCTCCTCCTTCTCATCTTCATCATTCATAAGATCAGGATCAGGAGGATTCAATATATAATTTTCCAACCATGTATTTTCAATTTTACCCTTGAGGTATTTTTCAACCATGAGGCTTGCAACAGGTGCTGCATAAGTTGATCCAAAACCTGTATTCTCAACGTATACTGCAATAGCTATCTTTGGGTTCTTTTCAGGGGCAAAGGCAATAAAGATAGAATGATCAGGTCCATGAGGATTTTCTGCAGTTCCCGTTTTACCGCACATAACAATATCTTTTATTTTTACCCATGTGGCTGTTGCCCCTTCACCGCCGTTCACCACACCTTTCATACCAGCAATAATTACTTCAAAATTCAGTGAATCAACACTTACTTCCTTTTTTTCCCTGAAAACAGGATTTATAGCTATGGTATCATTATCAATATACTTTACGATATGGGGTGTAAGGTAATAACCTCTGTTAGCGATTATTGCTGCCATATTGGCCATTTGCAAAGGTGTTGTACCCAGTTCGCCCTGCCCAATAGCCATGGAAATCACAGTGAGAGCCTTCCAGCGGTTCTCTCCATATATATTGTCATAGAATGATGCCTTTGGTACAAATCCTGTCAGTTCATTAGGAAAATCAATGCCCAGTTTTGATCCAAACCCAAATTCTGATAGATAGGAACGCCATATCCTTAATCCTTCGGCAGTTGAGCCATAAGACGGATTATCAAGCAATAGCCTGAAAGCATTGCAGAAATATGTATTGCATGATGCCGTTATGGCATCCGGCATGTTAAATGATGAAAAATGATGACATGCAACATATATGCCAGGAGCATAGTAACCATTATCACAGAAATACTGGTAATTACTTGAAACCACTTTTTCCTGAAGTGCTATCAGCCCGTTTACAGGTTTAAATGTTGACCCTGGCGGGTAGGAGGCCATTAAAGCCCTGTTAAACAATGGTTCCAGTGTATCGTTCTGGAGTTTTGTGTAGTTTTCTGTTCTTATTCTCCCAACAAGCATTGAAGGATCATAATCAGGCGTGGAAATAAGGGCAAGGACCTCCCCGGTAGAAGGTTCCAGGGCAACTATACTTCCATTCTTATCTCCCATCAGCTTTTCTCCATACCTCTGTAGATCTATATCCAGCGTGGAAACTATATCTTTTCCCGGGGCAGAAATGGTATCATACTTACCTCCCTGATACAATCCTTTAATTCTGTTATGTACGTCTACCAGGTAAATCTTTAATCCTTTGCGCCCGCGCAGGAATGATTCATAAGTCTTTTCAATACCGTTTTTACCAATATAGTCACCAGGTTTGTAGTAAGGATCTGCCTTTATTTCATTGTTATTAACCTCCCCGACATATCCAAGTGCGTGAGATGCCGAGGGGTATGAATATTTTCTGAGTGTACGCGTCTGAACATAAAAACCAGGGTATCTGTACAGTACTTCCTGCAATCGGGCATAGGTTTCAGACGAAACCATCTTAAGAAACACCGAAGGAGCATATTTTGAAAAATCACTGGCTGCTCGCATCCGGGTTATAAAAGATTCTTTTTCAATATCGAGGATGGAACATATCTCAGCAGTGTCAATATCGCTTGTCTGACCCGGGATAACCATAAGGTCATATGCAGCCTGATTAAACACAAGAAGTTTACCGTTCCTGTCGTGAATGAGTCCGCGCGCCGGGTATTGTGTTACATAACGCAGAACATTATTCTCGGCAGACATACGGTATGTTTTATTAACCACCTGCAGGGCAAAGAGTTGAGATAACATAACAACAGCAGCAATGAATACAATTGCATAAAACAATATCTTCCTGTTATTATATATATTTTTCAGTCTATCCACGTTTATCTTCTAATAACTATTACCTGTATAATAATCATAAACAAAATGGTAAACCCCGTGCTGAGCAATACCCTGAGCAAGGTTCTGAAGAAATATTCAAACCTGAAAACTTCAAGGTAGAACAACACGAAATGATGAAAAGCAACTATAATCAGAACATAGGTTATGAACCATCTGAAGCCGTATGCATTCAAGCCTGGCAGATCACCCTCCTCGTAGCCCTCCCGCGGGGATATCAGGCCAAGAACATAAGGTCTCAGGAATCCTGCGAACACTGATGCTGCTATATGCAAGCCCATTGTGCCGGATGTCAGGTCTATTACAAATCCGGTAATAAAAGAAAGTAAAAGAATCAACCAGTATGAGGTTTCGAAAGGAAGAAGGAGAATAAAAAGTATATAAATATAGGGATTAACAAAGCCACTGAACTGTATATTATTCATTAAGAGGACCTGTATAGCAATTAACAGGATAAACAGACCGGCATATTTTAGAATAGTGTTCAGCATAATTATTTATCTTGTTATCTGAATATCAGACTCAATTTCCTGTTGCTCCTCCTTCTTAAGGTTAACGATCACATATATATTATTCAGTTTTTTGAACTGTGTTGCTAACTTAACCTTAATATTATAAAAATCTCCACCACTGACACTGAACTCACTTATTGTACCCACCATAATACCTTCCGGAAAAACAGCCGAGTAACCTGTTGTTTCCACTGTATCGCCTTCAGCGATACTGACATGGTGCGGTATCTCATTCAGGTTCAGACAGTTCACGTCTGACCCATCCCATGTTAAAGAACCAAAATAATCATTTTTACTTAGTCTGGCAGATAATCGGAAGTCGAGGTTTAAGGCTGACATAGCAATCGAATAGTTCCTTCCCGATTCAATAATAACTCCTACTATACCATCGGGACCTATCACAGCCATATCTTTTCTTACCCCGTTTAGCGTGCCCTTATTCAGGGTAATATAATTTTTCTGTTTGTTCACACTGTTATTAACCGCTCGGGCAAGGATATACATATACTGCTGCCTGTACAAACTGTCCGTTACACTGAAAGTACTTATTTCTGAGTTAAGGTAAATGCGCTGCATTGCATTCCTCAATTCTATGTTTTCGTTCAGAAGCTGTCTGTTAATCTCAACCAGGGTAAAATAGTCTGATGCACGGTTAACTTTCTCATTCACAAATGCTGTGGTGGCATTTAATGCTTTTGACAGTTTAATACTGTGATAATTCGGTTTTGAGGCGAGCAAGTAGAAGGCTAAAGCTTCCAGCAGGACGAATAGAAATATATTCCCAAACTTTTTCAGGAAGTTTAAAAGAGTTCTCATTTACTACCCCCCCGGTATTATCTCATCAGGAACTTGAATTTATCTGAATTTTTCAAAGCCACTCCCGTTCCTCTTGCAACAGCATGAAGTGGATCTTCAGCCAGATGGAACGGTATGCTTATTTTATCACTTAATCTTTTGGGCAGGCCCCTCAGGAGTGCCCCTCCTCCTGCCAGGAATATTCCCTTAGCCACAATGTCGGCATATAATTCTGGTGGTGTCTGTTCAAGCACGCTTAAAATGGCCGTTTCAACCTTTGATATGGATTTATCAAGGCAATGTGCTATTTCCTGGTACGAAACAGGTATTTCCACTGGCATAGCTGTCATCAGGTTTGGTCCCCTGACAACATAATCGGCTGGAGGATCTTCAATGGATGGCAGAGAAGCACCAACATTTATCTTAATATCCTCTGCTGTTCGTTCACCAATCTTAATATTATGTTGATGCCTCATATACGACTGTATATCAGTAGTGAACCCATCACCTGCCGTTCTGATCGATTTATTGCATACTATCCCCCCGAGAGCTATCACTGCTATTTCAGTTGTTCCACCGCCAATATCAACAACCATGCACCCTTCAGGTGCTTCAACATCAAGTCCGATTCCTATTGCAGCAGCCATTGGTTCATATATAAGGTATACATCTCTTCCTCCCGCATGCTCCGAAGAATCGCGTACAGCACGCACTTCAACCTCTGTGCTGCCGGATGGTATGCATACTACCATTTTCAGTGCTGGTGAGAAAAGACCAGGTCGCTTATTAATCATTTTTATCATTCCCCTGATCATTTGCTCTGCAGCATTAAAGTCTGCAATAACCCCATCTCTCAGAGGACGTACGGTCCTTATATTCTCATGCGTTTTACCATGCATCTGCCTGGCTGGTTCTCCTATAGCAATAAGCTTTCCCGTGCCCCTGTCAACAGCTACTATTGAAG
>WOR8_10009074_pt1 | contig 10813 bp, 8 predicted proteins | sample DeeMarSeWOR38_10_FD_19890 | JGI IMG/M metagenome (IMG submission 19890)
CCGATCAGCAAACCTGTACCCATCCCAACTAACAGATCGAGTGGGAAGGGAAGCAAACCTTCAAGAGAAGACCAAAGAACTACTCCCAAAGCTGCTCCGATCCCCAGGCCGGAGAGTATGTTTCGCCGTTTCTCTTCCCTTGACGCATTTTGTTCCAAGTTATCTTTCATAGCACACTCCTTGTGTAAAGGAAACTTGACACATTAAGTTTACAATAATTGGATCTTTCTGTCAAGCATGCTTTACTTTTTGTAAAGGAACATACACAAATACCCCGCTGAGATAATCTCAGCGGGGCACTATTTTCTGATTACAGATGATTGGTGACGTAACTACTCGCCGTCTTGGATCTCCGCGGCACGCAAGGTGTTCGCCATCAGCATGGCGATGGTCATTGGGCCAACGCCACCGGGGACGGGGGTGATATAACCAGCCACTTCCTTGGCCTCGTCAAAGTTGACATCGCCAACCAGGCGATAGCCGCGTTTCTTGGTGGGATCGGGCTTGTCGTTGATGCCCACATCGATGATGGCAGCGCCGGGTTTGACCCAGTCGCCACGCACGAATTCCATCATACCGATGGCAGCGATGATGATGTCAGCGCGGCGCACGACCTCTTCGATGTTTTTGGTCCGGGAATGGCAGATGGTCACAGTGGCGTTTTCACGAACCAGCAACAACGCAGCGGGCATACCCACAATGTTCGAGCGTCCCAACACAACAGCATTTGCGCCAGAAATTTCGATTCCGGCTTCCTTGAGCAAGTATATACATCCATAGGGTGTGCAGGGTACGAACAAGGGATCGCGGCCTTTTTGCGCCAGTCGGCCAATGTTGAGCGGGGAAAAACCGTCCACATCCTTTTCAATGCTGATAAGTTGCAAGACACGCTCTTCATCCAGATGTTTGGGCAGGGGCAACTGCACCAAAATGCCGTGCACCTTCGGATCGGCGTTTAATTCCTTGATCAATTTTTCGAGATCTTCCTGGCTGATATCTTCAGGACAAGGATGATGGAAAGATGTCATTCCCAATTCAGCACATGCTTTTTGCTTCATGCTGACATAAGTAGCCGAGTCAACGCGTTCGCCGACCAAAACTGTTGCCAGGCCCGGCTGTGACTTTCCAGCCGCAGCGCGCACAGCAGCTTTTTCTTTGACTTCATCACGTACTTTTTGGGCAATTGCCTTCCCATCAATTAATTGAGCGGTCATTTATCACTCCTTAGGTAGTTTCTGTGAAGAATAGCACGAATATTATACAATCTATCCCCCACCCCGCAAAAGTGACGAACGTCCCTCGTTGTATGTGCTAAGGGTCTATGTTCAAAATCATCCCATACATTCCATTTTCCCCGTTTTCTTGCATTTCAACTTGTGAGATCTCATTCCACAGTGGTTTTGGCGCAGTCGATTTTACACGCAGATAGTTGCCTGTCAGCCCACTCATTTGCCAGCCTTGACCATTTAGCTCAGTGGTCGATTCCCATAAGACGGATATCGTCTGGCCAAGAAAACGCTGCCGATAAGCCCTGGCCCCTTCTTCAAACACATCCCGTAATATGGCATTGCGTTCTTTCCGGATCTCGTGCTTGGTCTGCCCCCCGAGACGCATGGCTGCGGTCCCGGGTCGGGGCGAGTAAGTGAAAGCATGCCCGCCAGCAAAGCTCATTTCTTTGACAAATTCCAGCGATTCGGCAAACTCCTCGTCCGTTTCGCCGGGGAACCCGGCAATCACGTCCGTTGTGATAGCCGCATCCGGCATGATTTGACGGGCAGCAGCCAGCAGGTCCCGGTAAGATGCGGAGGTGGTCTTACGGGCCATGCGCTTCAAGGTTGCATCACATCCCGATTGCAATGGCAGATGCAGATGCTGGCACAGCCGCTCATCTTCCCACAACTGGAAGAAATCAGCATCCAGATCCCAGGGTTCTAACGATGACAACCTCAGGCGCGGCGTGTCAGTTTCCCGCAAAATGGCTTTGACCAGCTCGCGCAGATGCTTATCGCACTCCTGCCCCCACGAGCCGAGATGGACGCCCGTCAGCACGATTTCCTTTGTGCCGCCGTCCAGCGCAACCTGGACATCTGCGATCACATCCACCAATGGGCGCGAACGGCCCTCGCCGCGCGCAACGGTAGTGATGCAGAACGTGCAGTGATTATCACAACCATCCTGCACCTTGATAAAGGCGCGCGTGCGCTGGCGCAAACCGGGCAACGGTTCGCGGGCAATGGGTTCCAAATCGAAGGATTCGGCTGGCAGGTTCAGGATTTGAGAGACAAGATTTTCTTTTTGCGAATTATTGATTACATGCAAAACATTGGGCAGGGCGAAAGCTTTTTCAGGTTGAAGGGTAGCCCAACAGCCGGTGGCGACGATCTCGTTCACGCCCGCGCGGGCAATGCGCCGAACTACACCCCTGGAATCTGCAGCAGCCCGCGATGTGACTGTGCAGGTATTGACAATCGCCATATCGGCTTCGTCCGCTAACGCTACAACCTCATGCCCGACAGCGCGAAACTGGCGTGCCATGTTTTCAATCTCAGATTGGTTGAGCCTGCAACCGACGGTATCTAGATAAACTTTCATAAGCCAGAGAGTAGAAAAAAGGTAACTAGAGATCAGTAGATTGAAAAGTCAAACTACTCTCCATTCTCTAATCTCTGTTTATTTTATACCAAAAAATATCAGCAGCTTTTATGCGAAAATTCAATCCACCAAGTCATCAGTCGCTTCCCCCAACCCATAGACACCCGCCTTGAGAACCTTCAATGAAAGCAAGGCGCATTTCAGGCGCACGGGGCCCAGGTCGATGCCGAGCAGGTCAAGCACATCTTCCTTGCCCAAGGCTTTGACCTCCTCCAAAGATTTGCCATGAATAGACTCGATCAACAGGTCCGCAGATGCCTGCGAGATGGCGCAGCCTTTCCCGTCAAAAGCGGCCTCAGCAACTTTGTCATCACCGTTCACACGAATAGTGATTTCGATGTGATCACCACATAGTGGGTTGTCATCCTCGAATTGGATATCGTGCGGGTCGAGATGTCCGCGATATTGCGGGCTTTTATAACGTTCGATGATTTGTTCGCGATACAGGTCGTCCATAATCAGTCTCACAGGTCTAATAAGTCCAAGAAGTCTTACACGTCATCATCCGACTGGTTGACCTGTAAGACCTGTCAGACTTTACCCAAAAATCTCTTTCACCTTGTAAATCCCCTCGATCATTTTGTCCACTTCTTCCCTGGTGTTGTATAGATAAAAACTGGCACGCGAAGTAGCGGTGATTCCAAACTTCTCGTGCAGGGGCTGGGCACAATGATGACCGGCGCGCACGGCAATACCATCCTTTGTGTTGCACGCTGGGTCCGAACACCTTCACACCCGGGACTTCCTCCAAGCGTTCAATGGCGTATTCCGTTATCTCATGCTCATGTGCAGCGATGGTATCCATTCCAACCGAAGTCAGGTAATCTACGGCTGCCCCAAAACCAATCGCTTCGGCGATGGCCGGTGTCCCGGCTTCGAATTTGTGCGGTAAGGAATTGGGGGTGAACTCGCGCAGGTGCACGGTCTTGATCATGTCACCGCCACCCAGAAAGGATGGCATCTCTTCCAGCAATCCCCTCCTCCCATATAGGATGCCGATACCTGTGGGGCCGACCATCTTGTGAGCCGAAAAGGCTAGAAAATCCACATCCAGTTTTTGAACATCGACGGGAAAATGTGGCACAGATTGGGCTCCGTCAACGAGCGTGATCGCCCCGGCTTCATGTGCCAAACGGATGATTTCCTCAGCCGGGTTGATCGTGCCCAGGACATTGGACATGTGTGTAAACGAGACCAGTTTCGGGCTTTGGTCAAGAAGCGCCCTGTATTCATCCAGATCAAGTAGACCCTCTTCGGTTACAGGGATGAATTCGAGTCGAATCCCTCGCTCCGCTTTGAGCATCTGCCAAGGCACCAGATTGGAGTGGTGCTCCATCTCGGTCAAGATAACCAGATCATCAGATTTGAGATTGGCACGCGCCCAAGTGTAAGCCACCAAGTTGATGGACTCGGTGGTGTTGCGCGTATAGATGACCTGTTTGGCAGAAGGCGCATTGACGAACCTGGCAATCTTCTCGCGTGCCCCTTCATACATCGCAGTGGCTTCTTCAGCCAGGGTGTGTATGCCACGATGGATATTGGCGTTCGACCGACGATAGAACGCATCCATAGCCTCGATGACAGCGGTCGGTTTCTGTGCTGTGGCAGTCGAATCAAGATAGACCACCGGCACACCAGACCGGGCTTCTCGGTTCAGGATGGGAAAGTCAGCACGAATGCGGGTAATGTCTAGGCCCATTGAGGTGCTCTATTCTAATAATCTGGTAATTCTTTTTTCCTGGATTTTTTGCCCGGCAGCGGACGGATATGTTGCGAGTTGATCGGATACCACAGGATACGGTCGGGAACCATCCAGCCATCGGTCAGAAAGACATTGCTTTGAAACTGGACTGCGACCAATTTATTGTCTATCTGGACAATAATGCCTTTCAGCCAACCACGCGTGCGGTCATTATTGACTTCATGATCGCAATACACTTCGACCCTATCACTTACTTCAAAGGTGTGTTCCAGGTCTGGATCACGCATATATGATATTCGTCCCATTCGACCTCCCCGCGCTTCGCTTTCTTCCTTCGCGGCGCGCGTATATCTATTTGTATCACTCATTCTTTCCTTCTTAAATTATAGAATAAATTTTGAAAATTCCAAAATGTGATTATTTTTGCATCTTATCCATGATGGCTCGCTGGAAGCGTTCACGCACGCCCTCAAATGGGATGCGCTGCATGATGGGGTCAAAGAAACCTTCGACCACTAGACGCTCGGCTTCTTCCTGCGGGATGCCACGCGATTTGAGATAGAAGAGTGGCTCTTCTTCCAGCTTGCCGATGGTGGCGCCATGGGTGCAACGGACATCATCCGCCATGATCTCGAGACCAGGGATGGAATCGGCACGCGCTTGATCATCCAGTACCAAGTTGCGATTCGCCTGATAGCCATCCGTTTTTTGCGCGCCGGGCGCAACGTAGATCATGCCCTGCCAGACCGAACGGCTCTTGCCTTTGAGCGCACCTTTGAAGAGCAGGTCGCTGGTGGTGTTAGGCGCGAAATGGTTTTGCTGAGTATCATGATCGAGGTGCTGTTTTCCATCTGTGAAATAAAATCCCGACATTCTACCATTTGAGCCTTGACCAGCCAAGTCCAACTCGGAGAAGTTCTTGGTCAGGCGTGAACCGATCGCACCGAAGATCCAGTCCAGATTTCCATCTCGTTCGACGCGGGCGCGCTCATGACTAAAGTTCCAGACATGCTTACCCCAGGATTGCAACTCGACAAATTTGAAACTCGCGCCCTGCGCGACCTTGATCTCGACGATTCCAGCGTGCATAGTATCCACGCCTTCTTCTGTTGGTGAGGCAGATTCATGAACGTAAGTCACGGATGCGCCTTCTTCCACCAACACGAGGATGTGCGAGATATGTGCAAAAGCGCCGGGACCCCAGAAAACACTGTGCAGGGGTTGTTCGACTTGTACATTCTTTGGAACGTAAAGAACCACACCATTCTGAGACAAGGCTCCAGCCAGAGCAGCAAACTTGCCTTCTTCAGGTTTGACGACATCGCCCAGGATTTTTGCCACGATTTCAGGATGTTTATCCTGGGCAGTTTCCAGGTCAGTAAAAATCACGCCTTGCTTCGCGATTAATTCATCTAAATCAATCTCTACACCGCCGGGTTTTAGCACGATCTGTCCGCCGTGTTGATCGGCAACCAGGGGCTTGAGCAGGTCAGCGGGAACTTCTGGTAAATCTTTGTAGGCGCCATCCGCGGGCAGTGCAAAGGATTCGACCGGCAAGTTGCGCAGGTCGGTGCGGCGCCAGGGTTCCTCAGTCGTTTTCGGCAGGGAAAGTCGTTTAAACGCTTCCCAGGCCTGGGTTCGGTAAGAGGCTAGTGATGAGTCATTCAGGGTTGGCACATCCGCTTGAGTGAAAGCAAAGTCACGGGCGGCTGATTCAGTTCGTCTTGTTCTTGATACTACTACTTTTGGTTTGTCTGTCATACTGCTACCCAATACTACCTTCCATCTGCAACTGAATCAGGCGGTTCATTTCAACGGCATATTCCATCGGCAACTCTTTGACCAGCGGCTCGATGAAGCCCGAAACTACCATGGTAGTGGCTTCTTCTTCGCTCAGGCCGCGGGACATAAGATAGAAAAGCTGCTCTTCGCCGACCTTGCTGACCGAAGCCTCATGACCGATGGTGACATCATCTTCGTCAATTTCGATGTATGGATAGGTGTCGGATTGCGACTCGGGATCAAGCAGGAGCGCATCACACACTACGTTGGACTTGACACCCTTCGCACCCTGATAAACCTTGAGCAAGCCGCGATAAGAAGCACGCCCACCGTTCTTGCTGATAGATTTGGATGTGATCTTGCTGGTGGTATTGGGGGCAAAATGGATCATTTTGCTGCCCGCATCTTGCACCTGGCCTGCGCTTGCAAACGCCATCGAAAGCATTTCTCCGCGTGCGCCGGGTTCCATCAAGTAGCAGGAGGGATACTTCATGGTGACTTTAGAGCCCAGGTTGGCGTCCACCCATTCGTGAGTGGCATCGGCAAAAACCTTGGCACGCTGGGTGACCAGATTGTAGACGTTGGTCGACCAGTTCTGGATGGTGGTGTAGCGCGAACGCGCGCCCTTCTTGACCACGATCTCGATCACACCAGAGTGGAATGAATCAGTAGTGTACTGCGGGGCAGTGCAACCCTCCACGTAGTGCACCTGCGCGCCTTCATCCACAATGATGAGCGAACGCTCAAACTGACCCACGTTGGCAATATTTAATCGGAAATATGCCTGCAAGGGCAAATCCACCTTGACGCCTTTGGGAACATACACAAAGGATCCACCAGACCAGACAGCGCTGTTGAGCGCAGCCAATGTATTGTCTTCGATCGGGATTACCGTACCAAAATATTCACGGAACAGGTCGGGGTGCTCGCGCAGGCCATCTTCTATCGAGAGAAAGATGACACCCTGCTCTTCCAGGTGTTGCTGAATCGAGTGATAAACCATCTCAGATTCATACTGCGCACCCACACCGGCCAGGAATTTCTGTTCAGCTTCGGGGATACCCAGCTTGTCAAAGGTATTCTTGATGTCGTCGGGGACATCATCCCAGTTCTTTTCTTGCCCCTCAGTCGGCTTAACGTAGTAATAGATCTCGTCCAGGTTCAGACCAGAGAGATCAGGTCCCCAGGTGGGCATCGGCCGGCTCTTGAAATGCTCGTAAGCCTTCAAGCGGAAATCGAGCATCCACTGTGGCTCGTCCTTCATCCGGGAAATCTGCTCGACAACTTCACGGCTCAGGCCCTTCTCAGCCTTAAACGCGTAGTTGTCAGTCGGGTCACTGAAACCGTATTTATATTGTCCAATATCTTCGAGGAGTTTCTCGTCGCTCATCAATACCTCTCAACTTACCACTAAAGGATTATCTACGCTGCTACTTCCTCATACTTTTCGCGCACCCAATCATAGCCCTGCTCTTCAAGTTGAAGAGCTAATTCGGGACCACCTGATTCAACAATGCGACCATCGAACATAACGTGCACAAAATCTGGCTTGATGTAATTCAATAGACGCTGGTAATGTGTGATGACCAGCACTCCCATATCGGAACCAGTCAGTGCATTGACACCATCTGCGACTATACGAAGCGCATCGATATCTAAGCCCGAATCTGTTTCATCCAAAATTGCAATTTCCGGTTTGAGAGCGGCCATTTGCAGAATCTCGGCCCGTTTCTTTTCACCGCCCGAGAAACCATCATTCAAATAACGGCCAGCGAAAGCGTGATCCATCTTGAGCACATCCATCTTCTCCTTGAGCATCTTACGGAACTCAGGGATGGGTACACCTTTATCATCTGGATTCTCTGCTCGTCGGCGAGCGTTCAAGGCCGAACGCAGAAAGTTTGCGACGGTCACGCCGGGGATGGCAACCGGGTACTGGAAGGCCAGAAACAGGCCTAGGCGCGAACGCTCGTCTGCGTCCATTTCAAGGATGTTTTCACCCTTGAACCAGGCCTCCCCACCTGTCACTTCATAGTTGGGGTGTCCCATCAAGGTATATGCCAATGTGGACTTACCCGTTCCGTTGGGTCCCATGATAGCGTGAATTTCGCCTTGTTTGATCGTCAGGTCAAGACCTTTCAAAATTTCCTTATCTTCAATGCTGACGTGTAAATCTTTGATTACCAGTTCAGACATGCACAATACTCCTTGCAAAAAAATCGCCCTCATGGGCGGAAGTTGTCACGTGTTGCATTATAGCAAAATGAAGGGAATATGTCAATATTTATGATAATTTTCTAGTATATTCAACTTGTTATTTAAACACCCCCTCCGCCCAACAAACAAATACTTAGTACTTAGGTCCGTAGTACTTTGGTTTAGTTCCCTCCTGACAGAGATGCAAATTGAAACTACTCCTAAAGATTCTAGAATGATTTCACCAATACATTTCTTCATTGCTAGAAGCAAACAATTATCTGCTGGAGGTTACCGTGCAATCAAATCTACTACTGCGAATGGGCAGAACAATCTTATTGAGTATCGCCATTGCGGGATTGATGCTGTCTGGTTTAGGAGGTGCTCAAAGTGTAAAAGGGTTAGGTGCCTTACCAAAGCCAAACCTCCCCGCCTTCCCCGGTGCGGTTGGTTTTGGAACAGAGACCGTAGGCGGACGGGGCGGGCGTGTCATTTTTGTGACTAATACAAACGACAGCGGCCCCGGCTCGTTCCGGGATGCGGTGGGGCAATCGGGGGCGCGAGTTGTGATATTCAAAACAGGTGGCCTCATTCAAGCCAACTCTATCATTAAGATCACCAATCCCTTTATAACCATCGCAGGACAGACCGCTCCTGGCAACGGCATCGCCATCAAAGGCTCTCCTATCTTTATTCAAACCCATGATGTCATTATTCGTGGTTTAAAAATGCGCATCGGCGATGGGCCTGGCGCTAAGGGTTCTGACCGCGATGGCATAACAGCCGACGGTGGTAACGCCACTAACATCGTTGTTGATCACAACTCCATCGCCTGGGCCGTCGATGAGGGCACATCTCTTTTTGACGAGTCAAGTGGCCAACCACACCGTATGACATTTTCCTATAATATTATTGCCGAATCACTGCATTACCCAAATATCTCTAACGAGGGAGATACACAATACAAATCTATGGGTTTTTTAATTGCCTCACCAGGAAGCTATGTCACCGTTCATCACAACTTAATCTCCTCTAACTACGACCGCAATCCCTGGATTAAATCCAGCAACTCTGAGGTTATCAATAATGTTATCTATAATTGGGGAATACACCCTATCAGCATCGCCAGTGGTAACATGAACGCCATTGGTAATCGCATGATTGAAACAGCCGGTTCCAGCAAATGGGGAGGATCGTATGTCTCTGGAATTCATTGTTGGGTCGATAATCCTGTAAAGGTTTACCTGAGCGGTAATATTGGACCGGGAAAGAGAACTGACTGGGATACTACAAGTTGTCTAGGCTCAGTCGAGGCGCAAGTCAAATCTACTTTTCTAACTTTTTCGGGTTCAGGAATTACATCTTCAACAGCCAACAAAGCCTATACCGACGTTCTCAATGGGGCAGGCTCTTTCCCAAGAGATTCAGTAGATCAACGTATCGTTAACAATGTAATCAACCAGACATCGCCTGCGCCTGGAAAATGGCTCATTGCCTCCCAATCAGAAGTTGGTGGCTGGCCTTCCTATCCTGCCGGAAGCCCTCCACCTGACAGTGACAATGACGGTTTGCCAGATACGTGGGATGCACCGGGACGAAACCCGTCTGACCTTGCGCCTAGCGGTTATACATGGATTGAGGAGTATATCAATTCCTTTTTCTCATTCCCCACTGATTCTTCTGTACCCACTGATATTGAAACGCCAACCATCTCGCCTATTCCTCCTACTCAATCGGCTACTCCTTCTCCTTTACCTGGCTTAGCTTGGGAAGCTGAAGATGGAGAAATTACAGCCCCATTTTCTGTAGTGAATGGAGTTGTTTCACAAAATGTGCTAACGACAATTCCTGCGGATGGCGGGCGAGCTTTGTATCAGTTTACCATTCAGGATGCAGGGGATTATATGGTTAGAGCAACTGTAAATGCCGCTGATGCAAGCAGCAATTCGTTCTACGTTGGAATGGATACCGAACCAGACACATCTATGATCTGGGATGTGCCCTTGACCAACGGGTTTGAAGAACGAGAAGTTTTTTGGAGAGGGGGTGTATCCCCAGACAGCAGCACATCAGCCGCCAAGCTTTTCATATTGGCTCCAGGCGAACATACCTTGATTTTCCGAGGTAGGGAAATAGGAACACACCTAGACAAAGTTGAAGTGGCAAAAGCTCCAATTGTTCAGCCAACAAATACTGCGATACCAACGGCTACTCAAGCGCCAATTCAGACTCCTAGCAGTACGCCATCGACAACCCCAACATCCATTCAGACCCCTGTAATAGCAGCACCACCCCCAGCCGGGAAACTCTTTGGCCCCTTCGATTACATTCCTGATGGCAGTAATACTTACACATTGACCAGAACCAACTACCAGGTTTCCAATTTGGAAGCAGTAAGAGCGCATGGCGTCAAAGCATTTGTAGCAGTCACAGGCAGTAAATCTAATTATTATACAAACGGCTGTTTCGATCTGCAAAAAT
>WOR8_10006950_pt1 | contig 10807 bp, 9 predicted proteins | sample DeeMarSeWOR38_10_FD_19890 | JGI IMG/M metagenome (IMG submission 19890)
TCAGCAGTTGAGGCTGTTGTAAAATTACATAGAAGATTAAAACTTTAAAAAAATTTTTTATAATTATTCCTTTTTTTCTTTATTTATCATTTTAAAAACTGATGGTAAATGAATAGTGTATGAACCGTCCTTCTGAATAATTATTGGTTCCTCTTCCAAAAGACCCTTTATATCAATTTTGTATTTACCTGGCTCTTCAATATTTATTGTTTCAGGTTCATTTGATTTATTTGTTTCTGTTTCAATCTTTTCAATTTTTTCTTTTCTATATTTTTCTTGTGTGATTTTTTCAATATTTTCTTTATTATCAGGAATTAATTTTTTAGTTTTTACAATAAATTTTTCTATTTCTTCATTAATGTCTTTAGATTTAATATTAATCCAATTTGAGTCCTTAATTAATTCATTTGATTTATCAGTTAATAATTTAGCTAATTTTGTATTTATGTCTTTATCTAATTTTTTGTTTAAAGATTCTCTATTTTCCTCATTTAACGGTTCTTTTGTGTAAAAAAAATGATTCCCATTACAAACTGGACATCCTTTTAGAAGCTGATTAGATCCTTCCTCGAAAATTTTACCACATTTAAGGCATTGATGCGGCATTATTTATTTAGCTCCTCGACCTGGTATAATTTTTATTTGAATTATATTACTATCTTTATGCACAGTTTTTAGTAAATCAGCAGGGCCTATCATAGTTACTCTTGGTTTTTTATAAATCCTAAATATTTTTTGAAAAAACGTTGGATTTTCTTGTCCATAACCTTCCATTTCTACTCCAATAAAGGTATCGTGTTCAATTTCTCTCATTGTGTTTTCTATTAGACTGGTTTGTTCAAATGGAGTTAAACCTTGCTCAAGAACAAGGATTTTACCTTTCTTAACTTCATTTAGAATAAATTTTAACTTTTCATCTGATGATAATTTATCTAATTTATTACGAGATATCAGATTAAACGAAATTCCATCTTCTTTTTTAATCAAACTATTTACCTCCATCTTCTTTTATGTTTTTTACTGAAATGTTTTACCATCATTGTATAAAGATTATCTGAGTTGTAACCAGTTAAAGCGCTTATAGGAATAACAGGGTGTTGGGGAAAAGCAGATTTTAAAGTTGCAGGACTTGAATCCTCTAAATCTATTTTATTTGCAGCAATTAAAATAGGTAAATTTCTTGCTTCAAGATTTCCTAAAATTGTAACATTTACTTGAGTAAATGGATCCTGTGTGGCATCCATTACAAGCAAAACTCCATCAATACCCTCTAGCCATTTAATAGCTTCTATAACTCCCTCAGTTGCTTCTTTTGCTCTAGACTTTGCTTCATCCTTAGTTAAACCATATACATTCATAAATTCCTTGAAATCAACTTTTGTTGCGATTCCAGGAGTGTCTACTATGTCCATAGTAAGATTAGAACCGCCATTTTCGACTTTCACATCTTTTTTCCATTTTGCTCTGCGGGTTTCATGTGGTATATCAGATACAGAACCCATTATATCTCCTGTCCAATCACGAAGAATACGATTGGCAAGAGTTGTTTTTCCAACATTTGGTGGACCGTAAATGCCTATTTTTGCATGTTTTTTACCAAAAATTCTTTGAAGTATAGATGAAAGGCTACCTTTTCTAAATAATCCCATCCAATTACTCCTCCTAGCATGAGGTTTTTATACAAATACGTATATTCAATGTAGTTTATTAGTTTAATGGTAAATTATTTTTGTTATTAAAATATTAAAATTAAAATTTTCATAGAAGGAAAATAATGTTATTCATGTTTTTTTATGAAAATCCTTAAATAGTATTACTCTCATTCTTCCTAACTTTTAGTAAATAAGGGAGGCAGAAATATTTATGGTTGTAGAAAATAAAGGATTGGAAGATATCGACTCACTTAAAGAAAAATTAATGGCTGTGTCAAGTGAGATAGACACAATAAAAAATTCTTTTTCTAAAAATACAGAAGATCTATCAAGAATTCAAAAAATGTTATCTTTAGGTGATCTTGAAGATATCGGTGGAATGATCGAAAAATTTGAAAGTAAAATTGCTGAAGTCGAAAGACAAAAAAACGAGGTCACTGAAGGAGCAAAAAGATATAGTGAGGAACTTGAAAAGGAAAAAGAGCGATTAGTTAAACTATGGGATGCTTATAAAAACCAAGAAGAAGAGCTTTCTGTTGTTGAAAAGAAAATCTCTGAATATGAAGATAGAGCAAAAACAGCTGAAACATCAAAAAAACAATTAGAAGAGGATTTTACAGCAAGAATTGACACACTTACACAAAAACTTGATGAATATAAAGAACAAGGAGAAAAAATCGATGAATATAAGCAAAAATACGAGGAATTTGAAAATATAAAAAATCAATTAGAAACAGAAATAAATGATTTAAAGACAGAAAACTCAAGTAAAGAACACATAATTAACGATCTAAATAATCAAATTATAAAATTAAGAGAAAAGGAAGATTATAAGGAATTTAAGGACAAATTCGAAGCACTGAATACCGAATATGAAAAAGAAAAAGAAAGACTAACAAAGCTTTATCAATTATACGAAGAGACGAATTCAGAATGCACAAGATTAAAAGAGGAAAATCAAAATTGGCAGAACTGGTATAGCTCAAATAAGGATATATTTTCAAGATTATTCTCAACATCACCGCCGATAGGACACCCAAGTGTTACACCTGATGAACCAATAGAACCAGAAAATCTTGATGAAGAACCTATAAAGAACAAAAGAAGATCTATTTTTAGAAGATAAAAAAATATTATTTTTTCTTTCTTTTTTATTCAATTTTTATTGAACTTGTTCCGTCTTCATTTTCATTAACAAAAATAATGTTTTCCATATCATTTTTTAGATCATCAATATGAGTTATTAAGAAAATTTGTCTGTATTTAGAAGATAGACTATTAAGTGCTTTCATAATATTTTGGCGTCTAAAATAATCCTGCGATCCAAATATCTCATCAAGAATAATAAAATTAAAAATTCCACCAGCACGTTCTGTTATTACCTCGGAAATAGCTAAGCGTAAACAAAGATTTGCTAAATCCTCTTCTCCGCCTGAAAAACGTTCAATACCATAGGACTTAGCATTATCATTAATTAATAGATTATAATCTTCATCAAGTTCAAGTTCTTTATATTTACCATCTGTTAATTGTTCAAAAAAATCAGATGAATATGACGATAGTGTTGGTCGAATCCTTGAAATTAAATATGTCCTAAAATTAGACATTATTTCTGAAAGCATACCAAGCTTATTAGTTATAATTTTTTCTTGTTTAATCTTAACTAAACATTTTTGTAACTCTGAGATTTTTTCTTTTAAATTTTCAATTTTTTGGGCATTTAATTTTCTGTCACTTTCTTTTCTTTCTAATTCTATATTTATAAAATTCAATTCATCTTTTTTATTATCTTTTTTTTCCAAAAATTCTTGGGTTTTATTATAAAAATCTTCAACCTGAGAAACAACTACTTTATAATCATCTAAATTAAATTTTATTGATTCCAAAATCTTAAATCTTTGTTGTTTTATCTTTAAATTATTTGTTTCTTTATGTAGTTCTTTTGAAAGATTTTTAATTGTTATTAAAATTTTTTCCTTTTCCCTAAATTGAGCTTCAAGATAATTTCTCTTTTTTTCAAAAGCTTTTTCTTCGCGTAAAAATTTATCTTTTTCTTCTTCAAATAATTTTATTTCTTTTAAATATAATGAGGTTTCCTTTGTTTTTTTTATTTTTTCTTCATTAAATTTTTTTAAAAGGTTTTCATATTGATTAGCAAGAATCCGCTCACAAGTTGGGCATTTTGCTTCAGGACCAATTTCCAAAATTTTTTTTCTTTTTATATCAATTTCATCAATATCTTGATTAGTTCTTTGACAAAGTGTTTTTTTCTGTTCGATTTTTTTAACAAGTTCTTCTATTTTTAAATTTAATTCATCTAATTTATTTTTTGATGATTCTAAATTTTTCTCAACATCTTTTAAATTATCTAGTGCCTTATCATGTTGTTGAATACATTTTTGTAATTCTTTTATTTTAATAGATATATCATTTACTTCTTTAGCAATATTTTCTTTTTCTTCAAAAAGAATTTTTTTTTCCAATAGTTTTTCTTTTTTATCTTTTAATTTTTCATATTCATTTTTATTTTTGTTATAATCATCAAGTATTTTTTCTAGATCTTTTTTGAAAGTTTGGATTTTATTAATTGTTGTTTTAATTGATTGTCTGTTATCTTCTTCTTTTTTTTCCAATGTTTTTATTTCATTTTTATAAGTTTCAATTTTATCTTTTCCATCTATATCTATAATATCATGACTTAATCTTTCTATTATTGTATCTTTCTCTTTTTTATCCGATTTTATTTCTTTTATTATTTCATCCAGTGAATCAATACCAAGCATTTTTAAAATAAGAGGTCTTCTTTCACTAGTTATCATTGATGAAAGGGCATTAAGTTCTTTTTGTTTAGCAAATATTGATGTAAAGAAGGACTTAAAATCCATACCTAGCTTATTTTGAAGGTATTTACTAACAGTCTCAGCACCAGTTGCTGCAATTTTACCATTAATAGTTGCGGTTGCAGATGCAGTAAGATTTTTACCTGTCATTTCTCGAATTATTCTATAATTGTCATCCTCTAAAATAAAATCTAGTTCAACTCTACATGAATCTTTTTCTACTGCACTATCACGTTTTATTTGATTAGCAGGAGTTCTTGAGGCAACTGGACCATATATTACCCACGCAATTGCCTCAAAAATTGTTGATTTACCAACCCCGTTTAATCCAACTATTCCTGTTACACCATCAGGAAATTCTATTGTTATATCTTTGAATTTTCTATAGTTTTTTAATGTCAAAGATTTTAGTATCATTTATCCTCATGTTTAGATTCGATTTTTTCAATATAGTTTAATCCAAGTTTTAAAAGTGTATCTTTTTCTTTTAAGTTCTGACTTTCAATAAATTGTTTATATTCATTTGTTAAAGAGTCTATTTTAGAATTAAATTTAGTATTTAATTCTCCTTCCTTCACTGCATTTACTTTGATTTCATAGTGAATTGCTTCATTGCTTAATTTTTTAATTTCATGAAAATCAAGTCCTCTATAAACATGTGATGGAATATCATTTAACATTATTCGAAATATTTTATCCTCAGGTTTTATACCTTTAATTAAATGTTTAATCTTTTTCATAATTTCATCTAATTTTAGGTTTGTACATTCAATAGGTGGTAAGTCAATCATTGGTCTAATTTTTAATTCAATAAATTTATGTTTTGTTTTACCATTTTTAAATTCTATCTCTATAAATCCTTTTTTTTCATTTGCTTCAGTGAATGTAAAATGTTCGATTGAACCAGAATAAAATACGTTTTTAGCAATTTTTGTATAAGTATGATAATGACCAAGTGCAATGTAATCAAAATTTTGGCTAAGTGCATTTACTGGTATCATTAATTCATTAAACTCATTCATCGTGAATACTTTTATACCTGCAACAGCACCATGGGATACAAAGATATTGTAATCTGCAGAATTATCTGGTTTAATTTTTTTTAATTCTTTATTAAACTCTTTTTTAAGTTCACATTGCGGTATCATATGAACCAAAATTTTTTTTTTATTAAAATTAAATATTTTTGTCTCATATTTTGCATTATAAATCGGATAAACGTGTTCAATGTGATCAAATAAACTCAAAATATGACCTGTTTCTTTTAATTTAGGATGTTCATGATTTCCAGCTATTATTAAAAAAGGTATTTTTTGTTTTGAAAGTCTAAGTATTTGTTTAATAGTAAATGTTATAGATCTATTATTTGGTCTGACCGAATCAAATAGATCACCAGCATGAATTATTAGATCAGGTTTTATTTTAAGTGCATAGTCAATAAAATTTTTAAATGCATTGTAAACATCTATTTCACGTTGATTTATACCTTCCTTTGTTGTTTTACGATAAGCAGAATAACCTAGATGAGTATCAGCAATATGTAAAATTTTCATTCTATCGTCCGCGATTTATTTTCATAGATACTATATCACATACAAGAGTTTCAACATCAAGAGTAGGTGCAATAGGTGGTGCATAAGTTGTTTCAAGTTTTTTGAATGTATCAACGTCCATATCAGCTAATATTGCACATGCAAACATGTTAATTCTTTTTGCTGCTTTATCTCCAATTGCTTGTGCAGCAACTATTTTACCAGTTTTTTTATTGGCAAAAACTTTAATAGTAATTTTTTTACCACCTGGAAAATATCCGGCACGAGAATAACCAGTAAATTTACCTGATACTACAGACATTTTTTTAAGAATATCATTAGATGGTCCAACAGCAGCTATTTCAGTTCCAAAAAATTCTGAAGTACATGTCTGAAGTACGCCATCTGGTAGACAATAGTTACCCCCAGCTGCATTTATCCCTGCAGTAATTCCTTGTCGAACAGCAATACTTCCAAGACCAATGGGAACTTGTTTTTTAGTTACAAAATCTTTATATTCGGTACAATCTCCAATTGCATAGATATTTTTAACAGATGTTTCACATTTATTATTGACTATAATATGCCTTAATCTTCCAATTTTACATCCAGCTTTTTGTGCTAATGATGAATCTGATTTACAACCTGTTCCTATAACCAATAGATCGCTAAATAATTCTTTTTCTTCATTTGTTTTATTATTTTTTAAAAAAAGTCTATAAATTCTATTAGATTTATTCTCTACTCTAGTAACAATATAATCAGTGAAAATATCAACGTTTTTGGGTAAACCATCATAAACAATATTTGCCATATCTTCATCAAATGTATTTGGTAGAATCCATGGTAATGCCTCAATTATTGAAACATTCATTTCTTTTTTATAAAGAGCATCAGCCATCTCAAGACCAATAAATCCTGCACCAATAATCACAGCATTTTTATCTTTTTCAATTGCAGAAGAAATAAGTTTAGCATCATCTATGGTTCTTAGAACAAAAACACTCTTAGTAAGTTTATTTCTATCATAAATGTTTTTTATAGGTGGAATATATGGTTTTGCACCTGTAGCAATAATTAAAGAAGTATATGATTTTTCTATAGAACCATTATTTTTTTTAGCTATAACAATTTGATTATCTACATCTATTTTTTCAACTGTAGTATTTAGTAATAGATCAATTTTAGCGTTTTTAAACCAATCACCTGAAAACTCAACTAAATCATCTAAATTATGAACATCACCAGATATAGCATAAGGTAAACCACATCTGGAGTATTGTGGATATTTACCTTTTTCAAAAATAGTTATTGATGATTTTCTATCTGTTTTTCTTGCAAACTGAGCAGCTGTTCCACCAGCCGCTCCACAACCAATAATTACAACATCCTTCTCTTGACTCAAATAAAAAACTCCCAATTGACCGAACAAAACTATTCTTTTAATGTTTTTGTTTTGTATGTTTTAATATGATTTTAATCTTATAATTAGAAAAACTGCTATCAATAGTAATAATATAATCAGAATAAAAAGTAAATAATCAGATTTATTATTTTTTACTAACTTATTTGAACTTGGAATTATTTTCCCTTCAATTAAATATTCACTTTCAATAAATGCTTTTTCTAAATATCCAAAACCTAAATTATACTCACCTTTTTTAATTAGATTGTAACCAGTTTCATATTCTAATTGTAAATCTTGGTAATTTTTCCCAAGTATATTTAAAGTAGTAATTCTTGTTTTACAAATATCAAGAGCGATATCACAGATTTTATCTAAAATATAATCACTATTTGATATATTTTTTAATTTATTTACTGCATCTTTCATTAAATTAAGAGAATTAGAGTAATTTTTACCCCAAATATCTTCTAAGTAATCAATTATTATTTGTTTGTTTTTTTTATTTGATATACTACTTGTTTCCATCCAAATCTGTTCAGTTAAATATGCTTGTTTCTGCATAGACATATCAATTTGTGTAATAAAATCAGATATTTTTTGATTGTTAGTTATTGTTTTAACCATTTGTTCAGAAATTTCTGATTCATATAAAAAAACCTCCTCAATTTTATTAAAATTTTCTATCAAAATTCCATGACCATATTCTTTTAACAGGCTAAGTGAAAGTTCAGCTGCATCTCCAGTTTCATAAGGATCGTATATATCAGTATTACATATGTGGAAAGGAACAAATATTGATGAACAAGCATGATTTGCTGAAAACCAACCATTACTTAATGTATCAAAATTTTCATTTGGTATCTTAAAAATTGCAACAGATTCATATTTGAAGTTGTCTTCACACATTGGTCTAAGTCCATCTAAATCTTCTTTATGTAAACGTGAAAAATTTATCATTTCCTTGATATTTATAGATCCATATAATGGTTGGATTTGATTTAATAACTCATCCTCCCAAGCTTTAAATACATAACACATTGAGATTTTTGCTTTCTTGTTTTCTATATCTAAAAGTTTTACACTAAATTGACCAACAGTTTTTCGTTCATTTAATTGAATCTTATATATCTTATTTATTGAACCAGTAATTAACGCGTGAATAAAAGAAACTGGTTTAACAGTAATACAATCTGTTCCTATATCTAATATTTTTATACCTTGTATAGATCTTAATCTAATAGTTTGTCCTTTTCTAACTGTTTTTTCAATAGTTGTGTCAAAGGAACGAGAAATGGGCATTTTTTTAAGTCGTTGGGTTTTCCATAGTTCTTTTGGATAATTGGACATTACTAATATTTCATTTTCTAGCTCTTTTATTTTATAGTGAAAAGCATCTGCTTCTATAACATATGCTTTTTTTGGTCCTACTACAAAAAGATTCTCAGATACACCTGTTGCATGAAATTTTTTTACAACATCTTTTGTTAATAAATCAACAGCTTCTTCTTCAGTATTTGCTTTTTGACAAGCATATCTAATCCAATCAAAATCATCCCATGCATTTTTTGTAGGGTTTTTCCAATTAGAGTTTGTATCTGCATCACCATATGCTATTCCCGCAGAACTTAAACTCATACCAGCTTTTACTATATTTGGAATTACATCATCTTTTGTTGCTATACCTATAAATTTTTGTGAAACTATAAAATTAAATGGTTTACCATTCCATGGATATCTATATGTGTATTTGTATCCCTTTGGAACAATACAAAGAACTTGAAGTCCAGCTCTACTTGGATCTCTAACTTTTAGAAGTAGATTGTAATCCCCTTCAGTTGCATTACCACAGGCTATTATGTCTTTACATGCATGAACATTAAAATTAAATACAATATTTGAAAAAGAAATTAGGATTAAAATAATAAATAATATCCTGCATTTAACCATAATACTATTTACTAGTATTAATGTAAATATATAAAAAACTTATTTAAAAATAATATTTTTATTCTTTTTTCTTAACTGTTTTCTTCTTTGGTTTAGTTTTTTTCTTAGTTGATGTTTTTTCTTTTTTCTTACCAGATGTTTTCTTAATTTTCTTTTGTTGTTTTTCCTTTTTTTCATCAACTGTCATTTTTTTTGTCGGTTTTTCTACTGGTTTTTCTTCTTTTTTTGTCTCAGGTTTCTTTTCTTTTTCTTCCTTTTTTTCTTTTTTCTCAGGTTCTTTGGTTTTTTCTTTTTGCTCTTTCTTTGGTTTCTTTTCCTCAATAACAATTGTTGGTTGTGAAACTACCTCAGTTTTATAAATTTCAATCCTTTTAACTGGATATAGTTTTTTACAATTTTTATAAATCTCACTACCCATTCTTCCATCTAGTATAATTTTTATAAAATCAGACATAATATTAGTTTTTGCTTGATCAAATATTGTTTTTTTCATAGCCTCTCTAATTACTTTTTTTTGTGAGCTTTGAATTCTTTTATCTGTTGTTGCAAATGGTTTAACTCTTAATACAGCATTGTCTCTAGTTGTGACGTCATAAACTCCATCAATTTTTGATTTTCTTCTTCTTACCATCCTTCTTAAATAGTCAGAGGTTAAAGTATGACCTATAAACTCTGTATGAGCATTTGTTGCTTCCACTTTGTTTATTTTAAAAAAAAGTGTGATATGTGATTTTCTAAAATCATTTGTTATTTCCTGGAGAGATACCCCAGTTATTCTATTTACCAAACCCTCTGGTGTATCTGCTAATGTTTCGGCTATTGTGACATTATCAAATGCCGGTGGGGCTAGTATATTATACCAATTTTTTGCCTTCCATCTATCTTTTATTTTCCTTGCAGTTGTTGTTCTTGCTCTTGCTTTAGCCATATTTATCACTTACAACTATTAACCTGTAAACTAAATGATTTTTTGGGTAATACGCTCATTGTACTTAAATTATACTGATAGTTTTCCCTTAAAATAGATTAGGTACCAGTTTCTTTAACTCCAAATGCAATGCCAGAGACAAATAAAAATGATGAACCAAGATTTACAGTAATTCCAGTAAATCCACTTATATTTACTTCTACTGAATCTTCGCCTACACTAAGTCTTTTAAGTCCTTTAAGACCTAAACTAGATATCGTACCATTTTTCAAAGCCATTGCTCCTCTAGGGGCCAAAATCCTAAATGGAATCAAATTAGTAAGCACAATGACTAAAACTAGAAGTGGAACAAATGTAAGAAATAAAATAAGTGCTGCAAGAGGACTTGATGCATTTTTTAATATTTCAACAATTCCTTCCCATACTTGTAAACTCAACCACCAAAGTACAATTCCCTCACCAATAGCATTTAAATAACATAATGAATTTGATATATTATC
>WOR8_10006951_pt1 | contig 10806 bp, 14 predicted proteins | sample DeeMarSeWOR38_10_FD_19890 | JGI IMG/M metagenome (IMG submission 19890)
CCTTAAAGTATTCTCCCGCCTGGAGGTAAGGCGGTATAGTCGACTACCGCAGCATTTGTCTTGCTGTGGCAGGAGGCACCGATCCGATCAATCGATCACTGGAAGTCATGCGTAATTTTCACCAATTGCTCGTTTTACGTCCAATCTGCCTTAATGAGACCATACCCCGGCAAGCGAAATGCGCACAAGGGCGGTTATCGACGCTGACCGTATGAGTGCCGACAAACATGCTACGCCAGCGGCGATGAAATCAGGGCACGGCAAGGTGGTAACTCGTATCGGCTTACTGGGCGCTGGAAACATTGCTCGCATCATTGCGAAACACCAGGATGGCTTCCGAATCACCGGCGTTTTCGACCGCCATCGTGACCGCCGCGAGGCGATCGCCGGAGACACCGGTGGCGTCGCCTATGAGAATCTCGAGCAATTCCTGACCGGTGATTTCGATGTGGTCGCCGAGGCGGCCTCCGTTCAGGCCGTCCAGACCTGCGGCGAACAGATCCTCACACAGGGCAAGGACCTGGTCGTATTGAGCGTTGGCGCCTTCGCTGAGCAGGCGTTTTTTCGGCGCCTGTCGCGCCTGGCTGAAGAAGGTGGCCGTACCATTCACATTCCCAGCGGTGCAGTGTTCGGTCTTGACAACCTCAAGATCGGGCATATCTCACCGCTGGATCACGTCACCTTGCGTACAACGAAGCCCCCGGCTTCCCTCAAGCTTGAGACTACCGAACGCACATGCCTTTTTCAGGGCAGCGCGGCTGAATGCATTACGCGCTATCCGCGCAACATCAATGTCGCGGTCGCATTGGGTCTCGCGGCCGAACGCGAGGTGAACGTAGAACTTTGGGTGGATCCCGCCGCCACTCATAACATCCACGAGATCAGCATTGCGGGCAAATTTGGTGAGGCGCAGATCACCGTCCACAACGTCCCCTGCCCGGACAATCCATCGACCAGTTATCTGGCTGCGCTATCGATTGTCACATTGCTGAAGCGACTGAAACAACCGGTCATTATCGGTACCTGAGCCCGGGTGCAGAGGAAACCAGGGGCAGCGCGGTCACCGGGCCGCCCACTTGCATAACCCGCGCGACGATTGTTTCAGGGCTGGCTGCGTACCTCGCGCTCGTGGTGCTGTTCGCGGACAGTGAGACGCACCAGATCCGCAAGTTCTCCGGCAAGAACTTCCAGTATATCGTCCAGGGTGAGTATGCCCACCAGCAGACCCGCGTTGTCGACCACTGGTGCGCGCCGTACGCCTCTAGCACGCATTTTCGCGGTGGTATCCGCCAGTTCATCGTTTTCAGCGAGGATGAGCAGCTCGCTGCTCATGGCATCACCGACGCTGATGGCATCCAAATCGACGCCTTCAGCAACCAATTCAATGACGATATCCCGGTCGGTCAGAATGCCGACGGGGTTTTTCCCCCCGGCCGTTTCCTCTACGACAACAACGTCCCCAACGTGATACTCGCGCATCAGCCGTGCCGCTTCCCGCACACTCTCGGCGCGGTCAACGATCACAACGTTGCGATTGCAAAGTTCCCCGATTGACATGCATCCTCCTCCGTCCCCTTGGCCCGCCCAGGCAGGCACTCTACCTCATCGAAGAGACCGGCGACGCTTTCACCAGTCCCGGTAATTTTCCAAGCCGGCAAAACGGCCTGGCTCCCGCAGGACTCTACCAATAATGAGCAGGCCCCTGTCGAGACGCCGCCTAATGGCGCTGCTTGTACATTCAGGAACCCGCGCCGATGACTTTGAGAAAAGAGTTGGCAAGCTCACCGCGGCCCGCCTTGTCCAGGATCTGTTCCGCCGTCTGAATGATTTCAGACAACGGGCCGGTGAAAAGTACCATACCAAGCTGCAGGATCGCCGGCGCGTCAGCAATCGGGTTCTGAACATTCCGGTGCGGCCGCGGAAGAAACACCATCTTGATTTCATCCACCTCGGAGGGAATCGACTCGCATCCGCCCCCGGGCGCGACGAACTGGAAGAGTTCCTCGGGAGTATGAAGCGGCACGCTTTCCTCTTTTAACTCCTGCTCCCCACACTTGGCCACGAATTCGACGGCAAGGATCGGCTCCACGGGCGATTTCTCCTGTTTTCTGTTCTCGGACCTCAGACTGGCTATCATGGCTATCATAAAGGAGTCGGCTGGAATCGACCAGAAGCAAAGACCGCTGACCCTGCCCCGGTAACATGCTACCGTCGGCGTACCCTCAGAAGATGGCAACCACGGACAGTTATGTACAGCGAGGCGGCGGGACGCGCCCTGATAGTCGGCCTCGGGAATTGGATTGGGGCCGGTCTTCTATTCCCTGGCACATCCATCTCTGGCTCACTGTATAACTTGAGTCCGCGGCAGGCATTCGTTATCAATACCTCCCCACGATTGACAGGACCGTTTCTCATGAGGTGTTTTCCCCCATGACATCGAAAGCTCAAACCCTGCACGCTCTGGTTGGGTCTCAGCACCCGCGACTGAAACAGGACATCCACGATGGTTGTCTTGAGGCAAAGGCGAAGTCTGTTACCTCTCGTGCCTATTCCTGCGGCCACGCCATCCATACAGAGGTCGAGGTGGCAGTCAGGATCCTTGACGCAATACTGGACACGCTCCTGCAATCAATGAAGCCTTTTCTGAGCAGCTTCGGCGCCCCGGATCCTCACCTTCCTGACATCGCTCAACATGTACTGGCACAGTTTGAACAGGAGGTATTGGACGAGTTCCGGAAGGTTAATCAGGATCGGCTTACTGTCAGTGAATATGCACGGCTGACCGAGAGCATCCTCGACCAGGAACTCGGGGAATTCAGAAGCCGGGCGCACAGCGCCATCAGCAACATGTCTCATACAGTCCATGAGGAATGCAGTACGCACCTGCACGACAAGTGAACATGGCAAGCCGTTCGAATTACGAGAGGCGCTGCTGCGAAGCTCACGTAATTACCGGGACGCGAAAGCCGAGGGCGTTTGCTTCCCAGACATAAAGATGAATGCGCTGCCGGTCCGCAGATACTCAACTAGCCCGCATTTCTCACCGGGATCCCGGATGCTGGCGCAGGGCTCGCACCATACTCCGCGCGACCGCTGCGCCCCGTCTCCGCACCTACGCATGCGCGCCCGCGAGCCGGGGCGCCGGGCGCGCGAGAACCAGCCAGGGCCCGGATAGGCACGGCCTGATTACACACTGTCTATTGCCTGATCCACACTCTATTCCTTACCTCAGTGCATTAGGTGACTCTATCGCCGCCCGGTAAGAAATGCGGGCTAGAACAGGCGGGAGTGAGAGTTTCAGTCCCGCCCACCGCGTGGGCCTTCCAACGGCCCGAGCCAATGGCGCAGCGTTGAGCCTACGGCTGAGTGGCCGCAATGGCAAACTTGCCGAGTGCATCCTCGATCTTGGTTATGGTCTCGGCGCATTCCGTGATGCCATGGCGTTCTGCCAGGTATTTCGGATCATTGTAAGAGAGCCACACCTGGCCATTTTTGTCCTCCCAGATCAGGGCCTTTTGCGGAAGATCAATCCCGGCGGTTTGCGCGCAAAGCATCAAGGGGGTACCGACTTTCGGATTACCAAAGACAAGCAGTTCGGTCGGGCGCAGTTGCTTTCCAACCTTGCGTCCCGCCGCCGCATGGTCGACGCGAATGAACACCGTCATCGCTTTTTCCTTCAAGGACGTTTCAAGCCGGTTTGCTGTCGTCTTGACATCGTGAGCACTCTTGACACTGACAAGGCCATTGTCTGCAAACGCCAGCGGGACGCAGGCTGAAAGCACCATAAGACCTACGAGTAGGCGACGCACAAGATGTCCTCCTTTGTCACTTGCCACTTTCGCTCCTTTATACACAAATCTACACAGAAACAAACCCGCTGAAGGCGGCTCAAGGAAGTAAGGTGGTATTGACCAGAGATTTCCCTATCTCTGCGGGCTACCGCTGCCGGCAGCCTGCCCAACTGTCTGTACGCCGGAACCGGGCCTGAATCCGTGAACCCGATCCTGTTACGGTGTGTTGCGGGTTATCGCTGGCGATTTCAGACACCAGGCGCATGGCCCGCCGTCATCCAGAATTCGCGTACCTCTGATAACCGATAACCCCGGCCTTATGACCATAGAAAAACTCGGCGAATTTGCCCCCGGTTCAGGTATTAAGCGCACCGGCACAAGGCGCTCCCCATGGGGCACGGTAAGCGTGGCGAGGGTCGGCTATCACCAGCGCCGCCTGTACTCACTGCTGGACATCGCTCACAACCTTGCGGAACTGATCCGCCAGTGCGCGCGCAGCGGGGCCCGGCGCTTCCTGCCGCCCGTAGATCATGTACAGGTGCTCGCGATACGTACGTCCTTCCCTTAATGGCAAGGGTAAAAGTTGCCCCTGCTCAATCAATTGCTCGATTCGGTGCCTGGGCAGCCAGGAAAATCCCAAGCCCGCGCGGATCGCCTCGATAGCATTGTCGATATTGGCCACGGTCCAGCGATGTTCGCCAGGCAGCCAGCCGGAATCACGCTTGCGCCGAATGCCGGAATCGCTGATCACCACGTGAAGTTCCGATTCCAGATCGGCGATGGTCAGATCGCGCTGCAGCTGGTGCAGTGCATGGTCGGGATGCGCCACGGCGATGAATTCGATTTCCAGCAGGACGTTCCCAAGGTAGTGCGGTGGAATGCGACCGCCAATGACCAGATCGGCCCACCCTTCGTCGAGCGCATCATCGGCACCCGACATCACGACCTGGGTGAGCTGCACGCGACTGCCGCGACTCAGCGGCTTGAATCCCCGTAAGGCCTCCATGAGCAGTCTGGCGGGGAAGGCTGCGTCCACCACCAACCGGATCTCCGGTTCCCAGCCTTTTTCGAGACTCGCCGCGAATTCTTCGATGGAATAGGCATCCCTGAGCAGGTACCGGGCACGCCGCAAGATAGCCTCTCCGTCCTCCGTGAGTTCTGCCTTGCGACCCTGGATGCGCAGCAGTGGCACCCCCAACTGGCCCTGCAGCTTGCCCACCGCATAGCTCACAGATGACTGACTGCGGTTCAGAAATCCAGCTGCCTGGGCGAATCCACCCTGGTCGACAACGGCCTGCAAGGCTCGCCACTGTTCCAGCGTTACGCGGGGAGCGCGCATCTGCTATATCGATAGTTTCGATTAAATGTAGCGATATTTTGCGCTTTTATATCGAAAATAATCAAGCATACTTTTGCGTGTCGTTTAACGTTACGTAACCTGGTGACTTTACGGGCCGCCCCTACGGAAGGAGGAACTGATGAAAAACGAGGCAGTGAATCTGGCAGGAAGCGAGGAGCAGAAATGAGTTTGTTAATCAACGGACAGTTGAAAGACGACTGGTTTGCGTCTGAGCATCAGGAAGGCGAGTTTGTCCGGCAGGACTCACAATTCCGCAACTGGGTCACGACGGACGGACGCCCTGGACCGAGCGGCGAAGGCGGATTCATCGCTGAGCCGGACCGTTATCATCTGTATGTGTCCTATGCCTGTCCCTGGGCGCACCGAACCCTGATCTTCCGCAAGCTCAAGCGTCTGGAAAGCATTATCAGTGTCGATGTCGTTCATCCGCACATGAGCGCATCAGGCTGGGAATTCGGTGGTTTCCCGGGCGCAACAAATGATTCAGTGAATGGGGCGCATTTTCTCTTTGAAAACTACCTGCGTGCGCAACCCGACTACACCGGCATCGTCACCGTGCCGGTGCTCTGGGACAAACAGCAGCAAACCCTGGTCAATAACGAATCCTCCGAAATCATACGTATGCTCAATGGCGCATTTGATGCCTGGGGCGATCCGACCGTCGATTGTTACCCCCCGCACTTGCGTGCGGAAATCGATGCCGTCAATGCGGATATCTATGAAAACATCAACAATGGCGTTTACCGCGCAGGGTTTGCGACGACACAATCCGCGTATGAGAATGCCTTTCACCGTTTGTTCGATGCCCTGGATCGCCTGGAACAGCGTTTAGCGGGCCAGCGCTATCTGGCGGGTAATCAGATTACGGAAGCAGATTGGCGTCTTTTCCCCACGCTCCTGCGATTCGATCCCGTCTATGTCGGGCACTTCAAGTGCAATCGCAACCGTGTTCACGACTTTGCCAATCTGTCGAATTATCTGCGCGACCTTTATCAGCAGCCCGGAATCGCGGACACAGTAAACCTGCAGCACATCAAGGAACATTACTACTGGAGCCATACATCGCTGAACCCGTCGAGGATTGTTCCTCTCGGGCCACAAATCGACTTGCGTGCCCCGCATGATCGTGGCCGGTTCATTGCGTAAGGAGCCTACCCATGCAAAAGGTCATTCATCCTACTGATAGCCGGGGGCGAGCCGAGCACGGCTGGCTGAGCAGCCGGCACACCTTCAGCTTCGCGGGGTATTACGACAGGGAACGCATGGGTTTCGGCAAGCTGCGCGTTGTGAATGATGACATCGTAGCGCCCGGACAGGGTTTCGCGACACATCCGCACGACAACATGGAGATCGTGTCGGTACCGCTGTCGGGATCGCTGCGGCACCAGGACAGCATGGGCAACGTCCACGTGATTCGCAGAGGTGAAATTCAGATCATGTCGGCAGGCACCGGCATAATGCATTCAGAATTCAACAACTCTGACGTCGAGCCGGTCAACTTTCTGCAGATCTGGGTGCTGCCCAAGGCTCTCAATATCGAACCACGTTACGGGCAAAAGGCCATTGCTCCGAACATGACAAAAGATCGCTTTGAGGTTGTCATATCGCCAGATGGGCGCGGCGAATCAGCGGTTATCAATCAGGACGCCTGGTTTTCACTGGCCAATCTCGACGTAAACACCCGCGTTAGTTACGCACTGAATCGTACGGGCAATGGCGCCTATTTCTTTGTCATCGACGGTACCATCCGACTCGCCGATGAAACACTGAGCCGGCGCGATGGCATCGGCCTGAGCGGCATCGAAACAGTCGAAGTCCTAGCCCTGGACGAGAGCCGGGTACTGTGTATCGAAGTGCCAATGGAATAGAAAAAAAAACCACCTCCACGGCAAGCATGATGAACGCGTAAGACTCGCGCGCTCCCGCTTACCTCAATGTGCCTTTATCAAGGCTCACTTAGGACAAATGGCACTTACTCAGGCGGTTCCCTAATCAATGTAGGGTGGATTAGGCACGCCGTTTGTGCCGTAGCCCACCGGATGTGCCGGCAGGCACCCATCAAAGATTCATCGTGTTGCTTCTCAACGCCTGGCGGGTTACGCAAAAAGCGCTAACCCACCCCGCATTTCGACTTAAGTAAGTGCCATTCCACTTAGGACCCCTGATTATCCAGTTCGCGCGCGGCCTCGTCTCGGGTGTAAAACGCGCCGTCGCGAAGGAAGCCGGCTTCAATGCGACTTTTGACAGCGGTGACGTTTCCACTCGCGTCCCGCGAGACGGCGAGATCCCCGGGGAGTCCCTCCAGAAGATGCATGGGCGCAGGACGACCATCGGCAAAACAGGACCGGTAGACCACGCCACTCACCCGGTCACGAAACGCGGGTTCGAAGCCGTCATCCCGATTTCCCTGACTGACGCCTCCGGTACCCGTAAAGGCTCGGTTCTGCCCAGCCAGCACTTCGCAGGTGAGGTCATCCCCACTGCAGGGAAAACCAGCGCCATCCTGAACGGCAGGAACCGGTTCAACGTGCTGCGTGGTCATGCGTCACGGAAACATCGCGAGAAACTGGGTGTGCCACGGGTCGGTATCCGACCGATCATGGGCTGGGCCCCGGGACAGGCAGGTCGCGCAGCCTAGCGCTTGCGGCCTCGCGCCCATGGGGGTGGAAACATGCCAGATGGCGGCGGAAACTGTCCCGGAAACGGGGAAGGCGGTGGAACAGCACCCCAGGGTGAAGGCGGCGGCTGCCAGCCCGGTGGTGGCCCCTGACGGCGCGCTTGCTGCTCGATTTGCTGCTTCCAGTTGTCGAGCTTCCATTGTTGCTGGCGCCGAAACAGCTCAAATTCCTGCTTTTGATGTCCGTCGAAGCGCAACTTCTCCTGCTCCTGATACTTGGCGAATGTCTCCTGGTCACGACGCTGCTTGATATTAAACACCCCCCGCTCCCTGTCCTGATGTGCCTGGAATGCCGCCCAGTCGCGGTCCCACCAGCTTTCTTCCAGCTCCTCCGCACCCGGCACGGGGGGTGCCGAACTGGCCTCCGGCTGGGGGGCGGAATCCGCCGCGGGCCCCGCCGTTACGGGCCGCGTAGAGTCCGCGGACTCGATGCTCTCATCACCCTCGGGTAACGCTGTTCCCGGGAGTGGCGACGTCAGGATGTCCTTTATGCGCTCCAGCAATGACTCTTCGTCGTCCGCCTCCGCATCGCTGGCTTGCGGAGTCGGTGATCCTGCCTTGCGGGTCCCAGGCAGCGGCGCATTGAGAATCTCACCCAGGCGGTCAAAAAAATCTTTTTCGTCATCGGACGCCATATCTCATACCTGCCTCAGTTATCTGTCCTCGGTCTGTCAACGCGCATCATCGTTTGATCTTGCGCGCGCCCCAGATAAGCAACATGGCCCCAGCGACGGCGGCAATGATGGAGCCGACGATACCACCGGTCCCCGCGACACCCAGCAGCGCAACACTGTAGCCACCCACCACACCACCGGCGATACCGAGAATGATATCCCCAATGACGCCGAACGGCGACGTCCCTCCCATAATATTCCGGGCCAGGATACCGGCGACCGCACCGACCGCCAACCAGACCAACAGTGTCCAAAGTGCCATTTTCAATTCCTCCCGCCAGCCAACAATAACTTTATCCTGTGGTCCTGCACTCGCAGCCTGGGGAGAGCTACCCCCTTCTCCTGCGACCGCAACTCATTGTATTCCCTTATACTTCCTGACCATCCAGTCGCAACACCGCAGTCGACGAGTTTACGCCGTACCGGGACAGCGCCACGCCGCGCGTTCAACGGGATTCAATGCCCGCTATGGGTAAGCAATCAAATTCGGGGGAGTCCGGTGGCGCGATTCTCCTTGAAACTGCCACGCGGGCGCAATCCCCAAAGAGGTCCTGCCAAGAAATTTAACAAACGCCGTGGTATCGATTTGCCGTTGCCGCCGCTGGTACAACTTCGACGGGCGAAAACTGCGGTTGGCGGCAGCTTAGTTCCCGAACGACAGGAAGCTACACTAAAAAAAGCCGATGCTTGGCCTGCACCCTCCCTTGCTCCGACATGGCGCGCCCGGTGTCAAACCGCGCACCAGCCGTTCCAGCGGGCTCAGCGTCGTACTTTAGTGACAGACAGGGAGCGGCAGTCTTATGCTTTGCTGCCCACGTATCGAAAAAGGGGCACGGCAATGAAGAAATTGAAAAATGAAGTAGAGCTACTCAAGGAGGCCATTCGTGCTGGCATGGAGTACGGGGAGAAACGGGGTGTTGTTGAATTCGAGCCTACCGATTCCGCCAACGAAAAAATCGAATACATCTACAGACTGTTGGTCCACGACAAGCTGATACAGCCTCTCGCGAAAGAGCAGGTGTCGATACCAAACATGAAACATAAACTTGCTCTGTGGGTTTCTCGAAAACTGCCTGCAGATCACCCGCTAGTGAAGTAGCCGGCCAGCTGCCACCATCAGGTTCGGCGAAACAGGCTGGCAACTCCGCGCCGTGCCTATCCTCCCTGGTCGATCAAGGTGAGCCCAACAAGACATCAGCCGTACCTGAATCCCGTTGTTTACCTAATGCGCGCGATGCCATATCAGCTCGCCGTCCTTGAACACCTCTTTGATTCGATGTAACGGGATGCTGTGGTTCTCGCCCTCCCCGTCGACCCAGTCAAAGGAAAAATGATCACCTGGCTCGAAGTAGATCTCTCGTAAGGGCACCCGTATAAGCTTGTCTTCCACACGATCGTAGTAGCCGATAACAAAATCGCCCTTGGCGAATTCCTCGTCCCAGTGGATGCGATTCATAAGTTCGTGGATTGGGATCATGGCTAACGGCAATCGATCGGGAACCTGTTCCCTTACGCGATGATGATCCGTCAATGCTACCGGATCACTGTTCCCGCCCCAAGGGTGGTAAGACAGCAATTGATCGGCATCACCTGCAGATTAGGGGCAGCCACGGATAGTGAAAAGACGCATTTGCATGATAGAAAAAAACACGCCTGGATAAAGCTGCCTCCCCGCTGAAGGCCGACAATGCCGTTACTTCCCGGGTCGGCGCGACTGCGTGTCAGACTCAGCAAAGTGTGGAGCCCTTTTTGCGTCGCCGCTGACAAACGGACCACAGATCAGAGTCCAGGACCCGATGGCAACGCTGCAAACAATGTGCTTGAGGAGTCGACTCCAGCGGCTGAAGAGTCTTATGCTGAGACCTTTGATTTTACCGGGGACAATCCGGTCGGCATCAGGGTTGGTCTGGCTCTCCAACCAGGTTTGCCACCTAGCCCGCAAGCAGTTGCTTGACTTCATCCACGTCTTCGGCCGTGCCTTCGACGTTGATCATCTCCATGTCTGCCTCGATGCCGAGCCGCCGGAACGCAGGCACAGTGCTCAGATCCTGATTCCCCAACCAATGGTCGCTGCCAGCCACGGCCTGCAGCAAGGCAGCCATAACCACGTCCACATAGTCAGGCGGACCAGCCGTGTCACGGGTTAGATCAGTATGTTCGCCGGCAACAGCAACCAGCTCGGCCGGGAACTCCCAGCTCTCGAGAATTGCGATGCCCATGCGCGGATACAACTTGAACAGCAACGCGTCCAGGGCCTGTTTATCGTCCAGCAGATCGGGCTCATCTTCTGCTCGCAACAGTATC
>WOR8_10009473_pt1 | contig 10804 bp, 3 predicted proteins | sample DeeMarSeWOR38_10_FD_19890 | JGI IMG/M metagenome (IMG submission 19890)
TGGGTAGGGAAATCCAGGCTCCTCCTCGAACTCCGGAGAATGCTTCCTACAGGCAAACACTCCTGCCTCGAAGGCCGGTGTATGCATTACGGCAGCTCCATGCCCTACCTCCCCTTCTTGGATGTGCTCAAGTCGACCTTCAACATCGAGGAGGGAGATCCGGAGAAGATCATCAAGAAGAAGGTCAGGGAGAAGATCGCCCGGCTGGACGAGAAGCTCCTGGGCTGCCTGTCCCCGGTGCAGGAACTCCTGTCTCTCGAGGTCGATGACAAGAAGTATCTTCAGCTGGAACCCCAGGAGAAAAAGGTAAGGGCCTTTGAGGCGCTCCGGGACCTCATTGTGCGAGAGAGTCACGAGAAGCCCCTGGTCCTAGCGATTGAGGATCTTCACTGGATCGACAGGACCTCCCAGGAGTTCCTGGACTATCTCATTGGTTGGCTCGCAAACACGCCCATCCTCCTGATCCTCCTCTACCGACCCGAATACACCCATACCTGGGGGAGCAAATCCTATTACACCCAGATCGGGCTGGGCCAATTATCCGCCCGAACCAGCGCTGAACTCGTGCAGGCCATTCTGGAAGAAGGGGACGTGGTGCCCGAGCTCAAGGACCTTATCCTCGGCAGGGCCGGGGGCAACCCCCTGTTCGTGGAGGAACTCACCCATAGCCTGGTCGAGAACGGGTCGATCCGTCGAGAGGATGATCAATATGTGTTGGCCCGAAAGGCCTCGGAGATCGAGGTGCCGGATACGATCCAGGGGATCATCGCGGCCCGGATGGATCGCTTGGAGGAGAGCTTGAAGCGGATCATGCAGGTGGCCTCGGTGATCGGCCGGGAATTCGCCTATCGGATCCTTCAGGCGATCACCGGGATGAGAGAAGACCTGAAGACTTCCCTTTTCGATCTTCAGGGGTTGGAGTTCATCTATGAGAAGCAACTGTTTCCCGAGTTGGAGTATATCTTCAAGCATGCCCTCACCCAGGAGGTGGCCTACAACAGCCTGCTGGTCGCGCGGAGACAGGAGTTCCATGAAAGGATAGGAAGGGCCATCGAGGAGCTGTACCAGGAGAGATTGGGAGAGCACTACGAAATCCTCGCCTACCATTATCTGCGGAGCGATAACAAGGAAAAGGCGGTGGAGTTCTTGGATCTTGCCAGCCAGAAGGCCTATGCGGCCGGCAGCATGGAGGATGCCGTGGGTTACGCAGAGCAGGCCATGGCGCTTCTGGACACGCTGCCTGACACCGAGGAGAACCGGGAGCGGAGAATGCCTGTACTGGTGAGCTGGGGCAGAGCGTGGTTTATGCTCTTTAGGCCTTTGCGTGAAGTTTACGACATTCTCAGCCGCTACGACCTCCGGGCCACCCAGGAGGACAACCCGGCGGCGAGGGGAACCTTGTATGCTCTCATGGGTTCTTGTGAGTTCTGGCTCGGCTTCCTCGATAAGGCCATCCAGACCGTGACCAAAGCGGCCGAGCTCTGCGAGGCCGCAGGGAATGCGAGGGGAGCCCTGCATTCGTATGGGCTATTACTCATGGCCTATTGCGCAAAAGGGGACTTCGAGCGGGGCTTGGCATTCAAAGATAAGATCATTCGGAAGAGTGAAGAGACCTCTGACATTATGTGGTACGTGCGGGGCTTGGGCCAGGCCGCAGCCAATTACGCGTTTACTGGCCGCTTTGAGGAGGGGCTCGAAGTTGCCCAGATGGCCCTGAGGAAAGCGCAAGAGTATTCGTCCAAGAGCCTGATCTCTGCTGCAGCTTTCACCACCTCGGGTCTCCATATAGTCAAACGTGACCTGGACCAAGCCATCGAATACGGAGAGATGGCCATGGCGATTGCTCCAACGCCTGCGGACAGAGCGTTGGGGCAATTGGGCATTGCCTGGGCCTGGTGCCACGCCGGTGAGGCAGAAAAGGGTGTCCAGATCCTGACCGGGCTCCTTTCGGTGTTTCGAGCCGCGGGCAATGTCGTTCTTGAGCTTTGGACCGGAGTATTTCTTGCAGATGGCTGCCGGGCAGCCAGGAGATACGAGGAGGCAGAGGAGGCTGCACGAGAGGTCCTGGAGATGGCAGGCCGATGCGGATCCCGATGGTGGGCCAGCGTGGCTGGCTTCGTTCTTGGGGAGAGCCTCACAGAAACGGACCCTGCAGAGGCAGCCGATCACTTCGAGGAAAGCATCGCCACCTTCAGAGAAACCAAGGCCGAGGCCTGGTTGCCTCTGGCCTATGCAGGCTATGGGCGCTTGCACAGACAGCAGGGCCCTGGAGATCTTCGAACGGCTGGGCATCATGCTCGAACCGGATAGGGTGAGAAAAGAATTGGCCGAGTTGCCTGCAAAAGGGTGAATATACGTGCCCACAAACTGCGTAAATTGCGAGGAGCGAAGCGTGGCAGCGTCGTGGTGCCGACTGGGAGCCTCAGGATTCCCGGCTGCGCGGGAATGACGAGCTCGGTAATCGGGAGATTGCCGCGTCGCCTTCGGCTCCTCGCAATGTCCGCGACTTTGTCTACGGTCGCAATATCCGCGATTCCCAGAAGCCGAAAGGATATAAGATGAAAAGACCCCAACCCATCCGAATCCCTGCCCTTGTGTTCTCAGTTCTGATCTTCCTCGCAAATCCAGGCCTTTCTGATGTCGTCCCTGGGGATGTGATCGACGGGATGAACTGGGAAAAGGTTCGGGGGCTCGTGCCTGACTCGATCATGAACTGGGTCAAGGAAGGGAAGATCGTTCTCAACATAGGTGAACTGAGCTATGACGATGGAGACTACATTCCTCGATTCGTTGTGGAATGGGATGAGAAGAATGTCGGCAAATACGCTCTGGCCGATGACCACTGGGTTGTTGAGAAGGAAACGGGCAAGCGAGCGGAGTACCTCATAGGTTCTCCTTTCCCTACAATCGATCCGGATGATCCGAAGGCCGGTGAGAAGCTCATGTATAACCACAAGATCCTGCAAGGCGGCTTGGGCGATATGCGAATTAACTCGATCTCGCTATCCATAAACCAATCGGGTTATGAACGAAAATCGATCGCATCGGCTTTTCAAACGGCCATGGAGGGAAATCCCAAATACCTGACAAGAGTAAACCCGGAGGGCTTTCGGAAACAGCAAATGTTGGTCGTAAAGGATCCTTATGACATGGCCGGCATGGCGGTCATGACCTGGAGGTTTCGGGATCCGAGTAAACAAGACACGGTCTTTGCCTATGCCCCTGCGATCCGCAGGGTCAGGAGAATGAGTCCGGCAAACCGCTCGGACGCCCTGTTCGGATCCGATCTCGCTAATGATGACGTGGCCCTTTACGACGGAAAGATCACAGCCATGGAGTGGAAGCTCTTGAGAAAGCAGGAAGCACTCCTTCCCTTCTCGTACAAGGACCCGGGACTCATGGTGCAAAACAAGCAGGGCGAATGGGAGACCACAGATAAGCAGAAGAGGCTCATATACGGGTATGAGAAAGAGGGGTGGCAAGGGGCTCCGTGGGCACCCCTCGATTGGGTCTGGGTGAAGCGGCCGACATACATCGTCGAAATGAAACCAAAGGATCGGTATTACAATTACGGGGTCCAGCGACTCTGGGTCGCTGCAGTATTACCCTCACCTTCGTACAAGATCATCCACGATAGGAGTGGTAAGTACTGGAAGACGATCTTCAAGTCTCGCATGGTTGGCGAGAGCTCGGATGGAAGCTTCCGCATAACCTACCTGGGCGATACGATAGCTGTTGACGAGCGTTCGAACCATGCGACGATCCAACAAGGGGTCGGCCCGAACAACATATTCGTCTATTTTGCAAACACGGATCTCAACCTCTTCTCCCTGGCCGGATTCCAGAAATACTGCAAGTAGGCCCCGTTTTGCGTTTGGCTGAAAGAAGATCCTGTCATTCCCGCGAAGGCGGGAATCCAGGGGAGGTAATGGGAGGTGCAAAGCGACCGAAGTCGAAGATTGCGGGCGAAACGCGGCAGCCCCGTGGCATCATGATAGGTCTGTATTCCCTCTCCCTCAGGGAGAGGGAATTATACATAACCAGCTGTTCGGGTGCGGGCGCGGGCGCGGGGACAGAAGTGTCAACGATGAGGCGATCAAATGAAATGCCCAAGATGTGAGTTCCAGAATCGTGAAGGGGCCAAGTTCTGCCTCAAGTGCGGGGAACGAATGGAACGAAGATGCCCCGAGTGTGGTCGAACATTACCCGCGGAAGCGGTGTTCTGTGACGAATGTGGCCATGATCTGAAGAAGGCAGAAGAAGCCCCTCCCATCGACTACGCTGAGCCCCACACCTACACGCCCAAGTTTCTCGCCGAGAAGATCTTCACCACCCGCAGTTCCCTCGAGGGCGAGCGGAAGCTAATTACGGTGCTCTTTGCCGATGTGGCCAACTACACCTCGATCTCCGAGAAGCTCGACCCTGAGGAGGTCCATCAGATCATGGAGGGGTGTTTCAAGATTCTGATGGATGAGATCCACAAGGTAGAAGGTACCATCAACCAATTTACCGGGGATGGGGTGATGGCCCTGTTCGGGGCCCCGGACTTCCAGATGCGGGTCGGCCTCAACTCGGGCCCGGTGATCGTGGGAACCATCGGGGATGATCTCAAGATGGATTACACGGCCATAGGCGACACCACGAACCTGGCCTCCCGGATGGAGACCATGGCCGCTCCCGGCACGGTAAGGGTCTCCGAGAATACCCATCGACTGGCCCGGGACTATTTTGAGTTCGAGTCCCTGGGCGAACTCCCTGTGAAGGGCAAGGAGAAGCCCCAGAAAGCCTACGAACTGCTCCGACCATCCCAGGTAGCAACCCGGATCGAGGCTTCCGTGGCCAAGGGCCTTACAAGATTCGTGGGCCGCAAGAAGGAGATAGAAGCGCTGAGAGAGGCCTTTGAACAGGTACGCTCCGGCTCCGGCCAGGTGGTGGGGATCGTGGGCGAGGCCGGCGTGGGAAAATCCAGGCTCATGCTCGAACTCAAGAACACGCTCCCCAAGGGAGACTGCACCCACCTGGAGGGCCGATGCCTCCATTTTGGGGGCGCCATGCCCTACCTGCCCATCCTGGACATCGTCAAGTCCCGCTTCGAAATCGAAGAGGAGGACCAGGAATACCTGATCAAGAAGAAGGTAAGAGAAAGGCTCAGCCAGCTCGATCAGGAACTCTTGGGCTACATTTCCTCTTTCCAGGAGCTTCTCTCCGTCCAAGTCGAAGACGAAAGATACCTGCAGCTAGAGCCAGAAGAGAAGAAACAGAGGACCTTTGAGGCGATCCGCGATCTGCTCATCCGGGAGAGTCAGGAGAGGTCCCTCGTGCTGGCCGTGGAGGACCTTCACTGGATCGACAAAACCTCCCAGGAATTCCTCGACTATCTGATCGGGTGGCTGGCAAACAGCCGCATCCTTCTCGTCCTTCTCTACCGGCCGGAATACACCCACACGTGGGGGAGCAAGTCCTATTACACCCTCATCGGCCTGACTCAACTGTCTACCCGAACGAGCGCTGAGCTCGTGCAGGCGATCCTCGAGGAAGGGGAAGTGGTTCCTGAGCTTAGAGAGCTGATCCTCCGCAGGGCCGGAGGCAACCCGCTGTTCGTAGAGGAGTTCACCCAAAGCCTGCTCGAGAATGGCTCGATCCATCGGAAGGATGATCAGTACGTGTTGGCCCGCAAGGCCTCTGAGATCGACGTGCCGGATACGATTCAGGGGATCATCGCAGCCCGGATGGATCGCCTCGAGGAAAGCTTGAAGCAGATCATGCAGGTCGCCTCGGTCATCGGCAGGGAGTTCGCCTACCGGATTCTGGCCACCATCACTGGGATGAAGATAGACCTGAAGGCTTCTTTGCTGAACTTGCAGGGGTTGGAGTTCATCTACGAGAAGCAGCTCTTCCCGGAGTTGGAGTACATCTTCAAACACGCCCTCACCCAGGAGGTGGCCTACAACAGCCTGCTCTTGAAGCGGAGGAAAGAACTACACGAGAAGATCGGTCGAGCCATCGAACAGGTGTACGCGGAGAGGCTGGAGGAATACTACGAACTGCTGGCCTACCACTACGTGCAAAGTGAAGACAAAGAGAAGGCAATTGAGTATCTGGATTTGGCCAACCAGAAGGCAGTCAAGGCCAGCGCCATGGAGGATGCAAAGGGATACTTTGACAGGGCCATGGAACTGCTGGACACCCTGCCCGACAGGGAGGAGAACCGGGAGAGGCGTATCTCTCTTCTGGTGAGTCAAGACAAGGTGTTCTTTGGGCTCATCAAGATGGTTGAATACCACAATCTTCTAGTCCGCTACGAATCCATGGCTGCCGACTTGGACAACCTTGGGTTGCGTGGGGAGTTCTATGCTGTCTTGGGATACTGCCAGTGCACCTTCGGGCACTTGGATCAGGCGGTCAAGACCTCGACAAAAGCTGCAGATCTCTGTAAGGCCGCGGGAAACAAGGAAGCAGCCGGATATGCAATTTACATCTCGGCAATGGCCCACCTCTTTAGGGCAGACTACGAGCGGGTTCTCGAGTTGACGGAAGAAGCAATACGGATTACCGAGGAGATTTCTAACCCTCGCGCTTACATGCGAGCTTGTTGGGTGGCCTCGATAGCCCTTTCACGCCTCGGCCGCTACGACGAAGGGCTCGAACTCGGCCAAAAGGCGCACATGGCTGAAAGCGACACCCCCGCACTCTCGGGTTGGGGCGCGATGGCAGTCTCGGCCGCGTACGCAGTGAAGAGAGACCCGGATCGGGCAATCGAGTACGGGGAGATCTCGGTGGCCATGGCGCAGACACAGGTGGCCAGGACGATGAATCAGCACGTCCTTGGGTATGCATTGTGCCACGGAGGAAGGACAAGCGAAGGCATTGAGCTACTGGTGGGGCTCCGTGAGCTCTTTCATACTGCACGTGTTGTGATGTTAGAGATTCCCACCGCACTATACCTCGCTGAAGGCTACTGGTTGGCAGGGGAGTACGACAAAGGGAGGCAGACTGCGAAAGAGGTTCTGGAGATCGCAGAGCCCTGCGGAGCAAGATATGAGACTGGGTATGCTCACTTCCTTCTGGGCGAAATGTCAATCGATGCGGACCCCGGCCATGCAGCAACCCACTTCGACAAGAGCATTGCCATTCTGGAGGAGATCAAGGCAGAGAACGCTCTGGCCTCGGCCTACGCGGGCTATGGTCGGTTCCACAAGCGGCAGGGGAACACCGATCAGGCCCGTGAGTATTTCAACAAGGCTCTTGAGATCTTCGAAGGCTTGGGCACCCTGCTCGAGCCGGACAAGGTTAGGAAGGAGCTGGAGGGGTTGCCTGAGGGAGGATGAGTTCACTTGCAGCGTGAGCCGGGAGATTGCTTCGGTCGCTCTACTCCCTCGCAATGTCCACAGTTGATTTCACTTCGTCCCTTCCCCCCGTCCCCCTTGGATTCCCGCTTTCGCGGGAATGACATGGAGTGGTTGCCCGCCGGAGCCTCCTTCCCCCTTCGCGGGAATGACTTCGGTCAGAAGGGGTTTGGGAGGAAGAGGTGAACCTCCGTTCCCTTTCCGGGAGTCGAGGACACCTTTACTTCCCCTCCATGGTCGCTGACGATCCGGTTGACTGTGGTGAGCCCCAGGCCCGAGCCTCGCGTCTTGGATGTGAAAAAGGGATCGAAGATCCGGGGCAGGTCTTCCGGCGCAATCCCGGTGCCGTTGTCCCTAACCGAGATCACCAGTGTGCTGCCTTCCCAACGGGTCAGGACGAACAGGGTCCCCCCCTTTGGCATGGCTTCCTTGGCGTTACACATCAGATGGATGAGGGCCCTCTTCATCTGATCTTTGTCAACGTGCACAGTGGGGTCTTCTGGAACGAGTTCAGTCTCGACTCTAATATCCTCCGTCGCGTGGCTCTCTTCCCACTCGCTTAGAACACCATTTACGAGGTTTGATAGTTTTACCTCCTTTACGATCGGCTCCGGCATCTTCGTGTAGTGATCCACATCTTCCACCATCCTTTGCAACCGGGCCGTTTCGTTGAGGATGACCTCAACGTACTTCGCCTCAGGGTCTTCGGGACGGAATTTCTTCTGGAGCCGTTTGGCAAATCCTCCAATGCTCATCACCGGATTGCGCACCTCGTGGGCCACCCCCTGTGAGAGTTCTCCGAGCGCGGCCAATCGCTCGGATCGCAAGAGTCTGGCCTGGGTGTCCCTCAACTCATCGCGGGTCAGAGCGAACTTCTCCTGAAGTCGTTCATAGAGCCGGGCGTTCTCCATGGCGATCCCGATCTGGTTGGCCGCGAGGGTGAGCACCTGCACATCCTCTTCATCAAAAGGATGGGGCCCTCGCTTGTTCAGCACCTCCAATACCCCAACAATCCTCCCCCTGTTCCGTATCGGCAGGGCGGCAATCGATCGGGTTTTGAATCCTGTGTGTCTGTCCACTTTGTCGGAAAACCGTTCTTCCCGGGTGGTATCCGGCACCAACAGCGGTTCACCGGAGCGGGCCACCCATCCCACCACACCCTCTCCCATCTTCATCCTGACCTCTTTGGTCCTTGCTGTTGACCCTCCGCGGGCCACCCGAAAGAATAACTCCTCCCGTTCATGATCCAGCTCAAAGATTGCACTGGCCTCGGCGTTCATCATCTCTTCGACAAAGCGCATGGAGCTGTTCAAAACCTCGTTGATATCGAGAGAGGAGTTGACCACCGATGACAACCGTACCAGGGCGTGTAAGGTCTCTTCTGTCGGTGCCGTCATTTCTCCACCTCAGATGCTGAGGGACTCCCCCTAGATCTTTCGCTCAACCACGAATCTTGGCTTGAAGATCGTTACCAGAGCGGGAATGAACACCAGGGCATTGACCATGTTCAGGAACATCAACAGGCCCAGCAGAAGCCCCATCTCTGCCTGAAACTTCAGATCGATGAAGACCCAGAAGATCACTCCGGCAACCAACGTGGTGGCCGTGAAGATGATCGCCCTTCCCGTGGTCTCCACGGCTCGCCGATTCGCCACGGTGTAGTCGCCTGTCTCCTGGTACTCCTCAGAAATCCTGGCCACCAGATAGATCCCATAGTCGATCCCGATCCCCACCGCAATGGCTGCCACAGGCAGGGAGTTGATATTCATGTCGATCCCTTTCCACAACATGAAGGCCTCGCACAGAATCTGGGAGATCGCCAGGGGGATGATCAGCACGAAACCGGCCATGAACGACCGGAAGCTCACCACACAGAGCAGGAAGACCACAACGAATACCGCTATGAGAGACGCCCAGTAGGAGTACTCCACCTCTTCGTTCACCGCGGCCAGGACACCCAGCAGCCCCCCGGCGAGTCGGAACCGAATCCGCTCCATCGGGTTCGCCTCGATGAACGCCTTGGCCTTGGCGATCGCCTCGTGGATCAGCTCGTTGTTATAGTCCTTGTAGAAACAGGTGATCGTTGCATTCGTCCATGACAAATCCACCCACCGGTCCATCTCCCCGGGGGCCATGTTGCTCGTCATCAAGGAGCCGATCTGGGTCAAGTGCCTCGGGTCCTCGGGCAGCATGTGCCACTTTGGGTGGCCTTCGTGAAACATGCGGTAGACCCGTTTGATCAGCCTTGTAATGGTCAGGCTGCCTCCGGCTCCGCCCTCGACCTCCATATACTGCTGAAAATCCTCGATTGCTCTCAAGCTTTCCGGATCCCTGATGGCTCCCTGCTCCCTGCCCTCTGCAATGATCACCAACTGGTTGGCACCCACGAACTTGCTGTTGAAGAACCTGTAAGCCTGGTTGTAGGGGTGGTCCGAAAACAGCAGGGCTGCCCCGATTTCGGTGTCTCCCACCTTCAAACGGACCGAATACCCTGCACCCAGAACCAGGACAATGCCGATCATCCCGAAGATCACCCAACGGCTCCTGCCCTCCGAGGTCTTCACCAGCAAGGCGGCCAGGCTGCTGTAGAGCCGCCCCCAAGATCTCGATTCGATCCTGGCCCGCTTCGGCGATTTCATGAAGGAGAGGATGATCGGGTTCAAGGTCGGCACACTCACAAACATGGAGACGATCCAGAAGGAACAGAAGAAGCCCAGGTTGCGCATCAGGGGAATGGTTGAGATGGAGATCAGCAAGACCCCGATCCCGTCTGTGACGATGGACAGGGTGGCCGGTGAAATCAACTCACTGTATGCCTTGAGAATCGCCTTCTCTTTGTCTTCGAGCCGAAGGTACTCCTCTCGAAACCTTGCCATGGATTGCACGGAGTGGCTTAACGCCCTGGCGGTGATGATCAACGGAACCACCAGGATCAGCGGATCCAGGCTGATACCCAGGAGGCTGGCAAACCCCAGCCCCCAGATCGCGCTCACCCCTGCCGAGACAACCGGCACAAACACCCCCTGCCAGGTCCGAAAATAGAAGTAGAGGAGCCCGATCATAAGAACAACCGTGGAAGCCAGCACGAAATAGACCTGGGGTGCCAGATGATAGATGTATGCGTACAGGCCGGGATAGCCCGTAAAGTGAATCGTATGGTTGGCGTCATTTTCTCTGGCCTGGATCTCTCGAATACGCTCGTAGAGCCCCGCTGGATCGACACCCTCCTCCCAAAAACCGGCAAAGATGGCTGCGGCCCTGTCATCTGCCGACACAAAGAAGCCCCGGATCCCCTCGTTCGTGTACACCGCATACCGCATCCGGTCCAGATCCTCCTGATCCCTGGGGAAATCAGGCCACATGACAGGCTCCATCTTGACCCCCCAGCCCGATACCCGCACGTTCTTCAGCTTGGGGTGTGTGAGAGAGATCACCTGCATGGGATTGCAGCCTTCGGT
>WOR8_10008952_pt1 | contig 10802 bp, 8 predicted proteins | sample DeeMarSeWOR38_10_FD_19890 | JGI IMG/M metagenome (IMG submission 19890)
GTACTTCCTGGCCGACGTTCAGGCTGGCTTCCTCGTTGTCCGTCGTCACCAGCGATGGCGTGGAGATGATATTCGTGTCCGCGTCACCCTCGAGCGCGCGCAGGATCGCGGCAAAACTTACGCCCGTGTCGCTGAGGCGGCCGACGCCAAAAGTGATGCCGTCACCGATCAGTGAGCCCGGGTCCACCGGCGTTTCGCCCCCGCTTGCCGCGACGCCAGCGAGCTGCACCACGCCATTACCGAAATCCGGGAAGTTCGTTGCGCCGATAGGTGTCGTCGAGGCTGCACCTTCTACTGCCCAGGTAATGCCGAGTTCCGCCGTCTTGTCCGCGATGACCTCGACGATGATGGCCTCGACCAGCACCTGCGCCCGGCGGATATCGAGCTTGTCCACGATCTGCATCAGGGAACGCATCATCTTTGGCGGTGCATTCACAACAATAGCGTTGGTCTGCGTGTCGGCCCAGACACTGACTTCGCCGTTTCGCGAAGGAGCCGCCGCAGCGCCGCCCGCGCCCTGCGCAGCGGCCACCTGGCCCTGGAAGTGTTGCTGCAGTTTCGTGGCGAGCTCTTCCGCATCTGCATACCGGAGGTAACGTACCTGTCGCCGCCGATCAGTACACTGTTGGTGCGCGCGTCTGCGACGAGGCTGGTCGAGACCGGCGCGCCGTCGGCCCGTGGCTGCTGAGTGAGGGAGGTCAGCACGCGAACGATTTCGGCGGAGGAAGCGTGCTGCAATGGTACGACCTCGATATCGTCTTCGCTCGACAGGTCGATACGGCGAATGATGCTGACCATCCGCGCCACGTTGCCGGCTCGATCCGAGATGATCAGCATGTTGGAACCGGGGTGTGCGGCGAGATGCCCGAACTGGGGAATCAGCGGCCTCAGGATCGGCACGAGCTGCGCGGCGCCGACATTCTCCACCTGGATAACCTGGGTGACGATGTCGTCGTCGCCGGCCGCGCGGCCGGTTCCCATTGGCGAGCCGTATTGCCTCGCGGTAGCGTTCGGGATGATCTTGATGATGTCGCCACTTTGCATTGCTGCGAGCTGATGCACCTCGAGGATGGCGAGGAACGCTTCGTAAAACGCTTCCGGTGTCATCGGCGTCTTCGAAAGCATCGTTACCTTGGCATTCACCCTGGGATCGATGATGAAGTTCCTGTCGGTCACCGCGCTCACGGCCTCGACGATCTGCCGAATATCCGCTTCCTTGTAGTTCGGTGTGATGGTCACCTGTTGTGCTAACAGCGTTAACGGGATCACGACCAGCGCCAGCACGGATACCCCGAGCCTGCGCAACACCTTTCTTGACTGGTGATTCATTCGGTTTCGTCTTCCCCAAGATTGAGTTGATCGGTTTTCAGTACGATGACTTCCGGCTGGCCGTTACGCTCGACCGTGACCGATACCTGGCTCGCCGTACCGAGCGACTGAAAAATCTCCATGGCCTGCGTTGGGTCTGTCAACGCCTGGCCATCGATATCCTTGATGAGATCCCCGGGCCGCAGGCCCAGGGCAGCAAACTGGCGCCGGTCACGACCGGGATATACCCGGTAACCCTGCTGCTGGCCGTTAACGAAGTAGGGCGTGGGGCGGATCACGTCGGCCAGTCGCGCCACGTTCTGGGAGACGACAGACTGAATGCTGTTGGAGGGTGCGGTACGACGCTGCGTTGTCGAGCGCCGTACCGGTGCCGTCGCAACGTGCTTGTACTCCTCGGGCAGCCGCAGGTTGGTCAGGCGGCCGTTTTCGTTGAGCACGACCCGGTCCGTGTAAACCGCGTGCAGCTTGGCGCTGGACGCGATCGGGTCTCCGATGAGATAGACCTTCTCTTCATTCCTGCCGTCGGTGATGATCGCCGCCGACATCGCCGGTTCCGGCGAGGCAATGGTGCCTTTCAGCTCGAGATTGGACAGGCGGGTATCCTCGAGATCCTCGTCGGATTCCTCCGGGACGACGGGCGCCGCATCGTCGGGGCTGGCCTCGCCAAAGAGGTGCACGGCGGCAATGGCCTGCACGTCCGCCGTGACGGGCTCGGATCTGCCTGTAACAACCTGCCCGGCAGGCACGACGACCGCATCCCCGGCGGCCGGCCCGGGTATCAGCATCCAGATGATGTTGGCCAGCTGCCAGCCGATAGCAATTACGAGCAGCAACGCCACCCATGGCGGCAACAGCTGATTGGCGGCCGCCAGCCTACGGGCACCGTCAAGGCTCGTGAAATCCGACCATTTCGCGTCAGTCGCCATGCAGAGTCCGGGTTTGTCCTTTCCTGATCCGTTTACGTTAACGCAGCGAGATGATGATACGGGTTGGGGCCAGCTACACAAGGGCCCAGGTCAGCAAAAATCCTATATTTGCCAATAATATACCAAGACTTGATCAACAAAAATCGATTTCCGCACGGAGTTTGGCATGAAATTCTGCGATCCACGGTGAAATCGGCGCCCGGGGGCCATATATAATAACCCGCATAACGCCGTGCCCGCACCAAAAGTACGGCCCGATTTGCAGAAATCGACCAGATTGGAGACGGAAAGCAGGACCGATGAGTGAACGACGTACCGACACTGAAAAAGGCCAGAATTTCGACCTCGCGGTCGAGGAAGCCAGGCCGGAAATCAAGGAGCCGCCGCTGTATCGTGTCGTCCTTATCAATGACGACTACACGCCAATGGAATTTGTCGTCAATATCCTGGAGTCCATATTCGGCATGGAACGGACGCGAGCCACGCAGGTCATGCTGGAGGTACACACGAAAGGCAAAGGCATCTGTGGCGTGTACAATTTCGAAATAGCGGAAACGAAGGTCGCCCAGGTCATGGGTCTGGCACAGCAGCATCAGCATCCGCTGCTGTGCACAATGGAAGAATCGTAACAGGAGTCGGCAGCATCACATGTTGAGCAGTGAACTAGAGTTTTGTCTTAACGAGGCGTTCCAGCGAGCGCGAGATCAACGTCATGAATTCATGACCGTGGAGCACCTGTTGCTCGCGCTACTGGATATCCCGCGGGTTCACGAGATTCTCAAGGCGTGCAATTCGAACGCAGTCTTCCACGTGCAGTCGAGTGGCAAGAAGGAAGTTACGGGCAGTAACGTGCTCGTCGCGATCTTCAGCGAGAAACAGTCACAGGCCGTGTACTTCCTGAATCTTCAGGACATTACGCGCCTCGACATCGTCAACTACATATCGCACGGGATGCCGCAGCTCCCCGGAGAGGGCAACAACGAGGAGCAGGAGGCGTCGCTGGAGACGGAAACGGAGGCGGAGGCTTCGCCGCTCGAGCGCTACGCGACCAATCTCAACCAGCTCGCAATCGACGGCAAGATCGACCCTCTGATCGGCCGCGAGATCGAGATTGAAAGGACGGTGCAGATCCTGTGCCGTCGCCGCAAGAACAATCCCCTCTACGTGGGTGACGCGGGTGTCGGCAAGACGGCGCTGGCAGAAGGCCTGGCCCGCATGATCACCGAGGAGCGCGTCCCGGAAGTGTTGCGCGACGCAACGATCTACGCGCTCGATATGGGCACGTTGATCGCGGGCACCAAGTACCGCGGTGACTTCGAGAAGCGCCTCAAGGGTGTCATCAAGGAAGTACAGAAGGATCCCGGAGCGATTCTTTTCATCGACGAGATCCACACCGTCATCGGCGCCGGCGCTGCATCAGGCGGGGTCATGGATGCCAGTAACCTGATCAAACCGGTACTGGCAAACGGCGAGATCCGCTGTATTGGCTCGACGACCTACGAGGAATATCGCGGCATTTTCGAGAAGGACCACGCCCTGGCCCGTCGCTTCCAGAAGATCGACGTCCCCGAACCGAGTGTCGAAGAGACGATAGCCATCCTGCACGGCCTGAAGTCCCGCTTCGAGGAACACCATGGCGTTCACTACGACACGGATGCGCTGGACGCTGCGGCCGAACTGTCGGCACGCCACATCAACGACCGGCGGCTGCCTGACAAGGCCATCGACGTGATCGACGAGGCGGGAGCCAATCTGCGGCTGCAGCCGGTGGGCGAACGTGGCGAGCGGGTGACGGTGGAAATGGTCGAGAACATCGTCGCCAAGATGGCACGCATTCCGGCGAAGAGCGTATCGGCCTCCGATCGCAAGTCGTTGCGGACCCTCGAACGGGACCTGAAGCTGACGATTTTCGGCCAGGACCAGGCTATCGAGGCGCTGAGTTCTGCGATCAAGATGTCGCGCTCGGGGCTGCGCGAGGAAGACAAGCCGATCGGCATGTTCCTGTTTGCGGGCCCTACCGGTGTCGGCAAGACCGAGGTTACCCGGCAACTCGCCATGATTATGGGCGTGGAGCTGATTCGTTTCGACATGTCCGAGTACATGGAACGGCATACCGTGTCGCGCCTGATAGGTGCGCCGCCCGGGTACGTCGGCTTCGACCAGGGAGGCCTGCTTACCGAAGCGGTCACCAAGAACCCGCATGCGGTCGTGTTGCTCGACGAGATCGAAAAAGCGCACCCGGAGGTCTTCAACCTGCTGCTGCAGGTCATGGATCACGGCACGCTCACGGACAACAACGGCAGGAAAGCAGACTTCCGCAACGTCGTACTCGTAATGACGACCAATGCCGGCGCGCAGGAAATGAGTCGTGCGTCGATCGGTTTCACGCACCAGGATCACAGCAGTGACGGCATGTCCGTGATCCAGAAGAGCTTTTCGCCCGAGTTCCGCAACCGGCTGGACGCGATAATCCAGTTCGCGTCACTCGATATCAGCTCTATCAAGCGGGTAGTCGACAAGCTGATCGTGGAACTGGAAGCGAAACTCGGCTCGAACGACGTGACCATCGAACTCGATGACGCAGCGCGCGACTGGATTGCCGAGCGCGGCTACGACGAGCAGATGGGAGCGCGTCCCATGGCCAGGGTCATCCAGGAACACATCAAGCGGCCTCTCGCCGACGAATTACTGTTCGGCAGTCTTTCCGAGGGCGGTCACGTGCGGGTGACTGTGGGCGACGACAATGAGCTGAAGCTGGCACCCGAGCCTGCGGTGAAGGAACTCGAGCACCTGTCAGAAAAAGACTGATCGGTGCGGCTCAACGGCCGCGATAGACGATGCGACCTTTGCTTAGATCGTAAGGGGTCAGTTCGACCGTGACTTTGTCGCCGGTCAGGATACGAATGTAGTTCTTGCGCATTTTGCCCGAAATGTGCGCGGTGACGACGTGACCGTTTTCGAGTTCGACTCGAAACGTTGTGTTAGGCAACGTCTCGATGACGACGCCTTCCATCTGAATGGCTTCTTCTTTGGCCAAGGGTTCCCTGTCTCTGATTCCTAAAGCCCGCGAATTGTGCAGAAATGACCGCGTTATTGCAATGCGGCGTCCGCGCGGATGGCCTCGATCTCGTTAACCGGGAGCGGCCTGGCGGGCCATGCGTCGAACGGCTCTGCCGGTTCACAGGCGATCTTCAGGATATCGGCGAACTCGCTGCGTGGCAGAAGAATCGCTCCGAGTGTGGTCAGGTGATGCGAAAGCACCTGGCAGTCGATCACTGCGAACCCGTGTGTTTGCAGGAGTTGCGACAGCGCGTAAAGAGCGTACTTCGACGCATTGCTCTGTCGGCTGAACATGGATTCTCCGAAGAACACCCGGCCGATGGACAGACCGTACAGGCCGCCGATGAGTGTGTCGTGTTGCCATACTTCGATCGAATGCGCCCAGCCGTCGGTATGAAGGCGCCCGTATGCGGCCGTCATCTCCCGTGTAATCCAGGTGCCGTACTGCCCGGGGCGCGGGTCCGCGCACCTGGCGATCACTTCGTCGAACGAGGTGTTGAAACGAATCTCGGCGTCCGAGCCGCGCAGTTCGCGGCGCAGCCGCCGTGATGCATGAAATTCGCCTGGAAGCAGCACGCAGCGCGGGTCCGGCGACCACCACAGGATCGGTTGGCCTTCGTCGAACCAGGGGAAGATCCCCAGGCGATAGGCGGCGAGCAACCGGGGGGCGCTGAGATCGCCGCCGGCGGCAAGCAGTCCGTCGGGTTCGCGCATGGCGCGGCCGATCTCGGGAAATGCGTCCGGCGGGTCGTTTGCAGAGATCCAGGTGATGCGGTTATTGCCGCTCACGAGGCATCCCCGGAATCTTCGTCGCGGTAGGGGCTGCGCGCGTCGACGGCCTGCATGTAGCGATCGACGTAGCGGGTTTCTTCCTCGAGATAGTCCTCTATCGCCGACAGGAACTGCGGGTGTGCGAGCCAGTGTGCCGACCACGTCGATGTCGGGGCGAACCCGCGGCTTATCTTGTGTTCGCCCTGCGTACCGGGTTCGAACAGTTGCAGCCCCTTCTCGATGCAGTAGTCGATGCCCTGGTAGTAGCAGGTCTCGAAGTGCAGCGCGTTGTGGTGGCCATCACTTCCCCAGTAGCGGCCATAGAGCGCGGTAGGACTCTCGTAGAACACTGCGGCGGCAATCGGCTTGTCATGCTGTTCGGCAACAATTATCAGTATGTTGTCGGGCAGCGCCGCACCGATGCGCAGGAAGAATTCCAGGTTGTAGTAGGGCAGTGAGCCGCGGCGCATGAACGTCAGGCTGATCAGCTGGTAGACCTGTTCCCAGGTCGGCAGGTCCAGGTCGGCGCCCTTCAGTCGACGAAATCGGATTCCGGCTTCGCTCACGCGGCGCCGGTCACGCCGGGCTTTCTTGCGCTTCGATGCCGTGAATGTCCCCAGGAATTCGTCGAAATCCGCGTAATCCCGGTTGCGCCAGTGAAACTGGCAGTCCTTGCGCACGCGCAGCCCGGCCTCGCGAAACAGCGGCAGTTCTTCATCGACGGGAAACAGCACGTGCAATGACGAGCAACCGGAGCGCTCTGCGAGCTCGATCGCGCCGTGCACGAGTGCGCGAGCGGACTCGGAATCGCCCGCGTCTGCCAGCAGCAGCCGCCGGCTCGGCGCGGGCGTGAACGGGATGGCCGAGACCAGTTTCGGGTAGTAGCTGAGCCCCGCCTGTTCGTATGCGCGTGCCCAGGCCCAGTCGAAGACGAACTCACCCCAGGAGTGTTCCTTCTGGTACAGCGGCATGGCGCCGAGCAGTCGCCCCTGGTGTTCCAGGGTCAGATGGCGCGGCGCCCAGCCGGCATCCTCGGACACGCAGCCGGTCTGCTCGGCCGCCAGCAGGAATTCGTGCCGCAGGAAGGGGTATGCATCACCCGCGAGGGCATTCCATGCGTCCGGGGCGATGTCGGCGATGGCGTCGTGGACGGTTAGCCGCATTCTCCTGTCGGCAGTTCAGGCGGCTGCGTCGCCGCTCGCCAGGTGTTCGCCGGATTCCAGCGCATCGAGATACTTCTCTGCATCGAGCGCCGCCATGCAGCCGGCGCCAGCGGACGTGATGGCCTGCCGGTAGACATGGTCGGCGACGTCGCCGGCGGCGAATACGCCCGGCAGGCTGGTTGCCGTGGCATCACCGTCGATACCCGATTTCACGACGATATAGCCGTTTCGCATGTCCAATTGTCCCTCGAACAGTCCCGTATTCGGACTGTGTCCGATCGCAATGAATACGCCTGCAAGGTCGATATCGCTGGTCTGCGATTCGTCGGTGGTGCTGCGAATGCGGATACCGGTTACGCCGGAGTCGTCGCCGAGCACTTCGTCGAGCACGTGATTCCACTGTATGTCGACCTTGCCCTCCTTTTCGCGCTCGAACAGCCTGTCCTGCAGGATCTTCTCGGCGCGCAGCGCATCGCGGCGGTGCACGAGCGTGACTTTGGATGCCAGGTTGCTCAGGTAAAGCGCTTCTTCAACGGCGGTGTTGCCGCCACCGATGACGGCGACATCCTTGCCCCTGTAGAAGAACCCGTCGCAGGTCGCACAAGCCGAGACGCCGCGGCCTTTGAACGCTTCCTCCGATGGCAGCCCGAGGTATTTCGCCGTGGCGCCGGTGGCGATGATCAGCGCATCGCAGGTGTAGCTGCCGTAATCGCCGTCGAGCCTGAAAGGCCGGGACGACAGGTCCGCGGTATGGATATGGTCGTTGATGATCTCGGTGTCGTAGCGCTGCGCATGTCGGAGCATCCGGTCCATTAGTTCGGGTCCCTGCAGACCTTCGACATCACCGGGCCAGTTGTCGACATCGGTCGTGGTCATGAGCTGGCCACCCTGTTCGACGCCGGTAATGATGACGGGATCGAGGTTGGCGCGTGCTGCGTAGACGGCTGCCGAATAACCGGCGGGTCCCGAGCCGAGGATCAGAACGCGGCAATGCTTCAAGTCACTCATGTATAATTTGCCCCTGGCGAAAGTCTTGTATCAGGCGATCGGTGGCAACCAGACCTGCGGCTGAGCCTAAGGGTTTTCAAGGTTGCCGGCGGGCGCCGTCGTGTTCTTGGGCTAGTGTAGGGAAAACGGAACGGGTGAGCATCCATAATCGCTGCCGGATGCGGGGGATCGCGGTGTCGACATCGACCGCGGGCGTCGCAAAAGGCACATTAATACTGGTTTTTGATTCTGTTATAGTTCTTTAAAATCATAAGATTAAGAACAATTCGTTACACTTTACCTTAAATATGGCAAAAGCCCGCAAATCCACCCAACCCGCCTCCGGTTTGTCCGCACAGGTGCATCGCGCGCTCCGCGAGGGAGCCCTGTATGTTTTCGGCGCGCTCGCGGTCATTCTCTGGTTTGCGCTGTTTACCTACGATCCGGCGGATCCCGGTTTCAGCCAGGCAACCGCGGGAGCCGAGATCCAGAACGGCGTGGGCCGGGTCGGGGCGCTGGTCGCCGACCTGTTGTTCAATTTCTTCGGGCTGCCTGCGTACCTGTTTACAGTCATGGTCTTCTACCTGGGCTGGATGCTCTACCGCGAGCAGAAGACGCAGCAGGCGCTCACGCGGATGGATTTCGCACTGCGCTTCGGTGGTTTCCTGGCGACACTGCTCACGAGCTGCGCACTGGCGACGCTGCATTTTTCGCCGGAAGGGTTCAACGAGACCGCGGGTGGCATCGTCGGCCAGGTTATAGGCCACAGCCTCGAGTCGGTAATGAAGCTGCTCGGCGCGAGCACGCTGTTGTTCATGCTCTGGGTTGCATCGATCTCGCTGTTTCTCGGTATCTCCTGGTTCAGCGTAATGGACCGCATCGGCCACTGGTGCCTGCTCGCTTACGAGAAGGCGCAGGTCAAATTTGCCGAGTTCCAGGACCGCGCCGAAGGCCGCCGGCAGCAGGCGGCGCGACAGGACATCATCGAGGTCGAGAAGAAACGTACGGCCGGCCGGCCGCCGCCGCGCATCGAGCCCGTGATGCCGTCCCTCGAGCCCAGCGCGAGGGCGGAGCGTGAGCGCCAGGTGCCGTTGTTCGATCCACCGGCAGCCGGCGAGCTGCCGCCACTGTCGCTGCTCGACGACCCGCCGGCGCAGAAGCAGGGCTACTCGGAAGAGTCCCTCGAGGCGATGTCCCGCCTGGTGGAACTCAAGCTGCGTGATTTCGGCATCGAAGTCGAGGTCAAGTCGGTCTCGCCAGGCCCGGTGATTACGCGATTCGAGCTCGATCCAGCGCCCGGCGTGAAGGTGAGCCAGATCGTCAACCTCGCCAAGGACCTCGCGCGTTCGCTGTCGGTCGTGAGCGTCAGGATTGTAGAAGTGATACCGGGCAAGTCGTTCGTGGGGCTGGAGATACCCAATGAAAACCGGCAGCTCGTGACGCTCGGCGAAATCCTGAAGTCGAAGGCCTACGACAAGGTCGTGTCGCCGCTCACGCTCGCACTGGGCAAGGATATCGGCGGCAATTCGGTCGTCGCCGACCTCGCGCGCATGCCGCACCTGCTGATTGCGGGCACCACCGGCTCCGGCAAGTCGGTCGCGATCAACGCGATGGTGCTTTCGATCCTTTACAAGACCCACCCGGAGCAGGTGCGCCTGATCATGATCGACCCCAAGATGCTGGAATTGTCGGTCTACGAAGGTATTCCGCACCTGCTGACGCCGGTCGTGACGGACATGAAGGAAGCGGCCAATGCGCTGCGCTGGTGCGTGGCCGAGATGGACCGGCGCTACCGGCTCATGGCCGCACTCGGCGTGCGCAATATCGGCGGCTACAACCGCAAGGTCAACGAAGCCATCGCCGCCGGCGAACCGATCAAGGACCCGACATTCACGCCACCGCCGTTCGAGGACGAGGAGAAGCCCGTCGAGCATCCGACGCTCACGCCGCTGCCGTTCGTCGTCGTCATCATCGACGAACTGGCCGACATGATGATGATCGTCGGCAAGAAGGTGGAAGAACTGATCGCGCGGCTCGCGCAGAAGGCGCGGGCCTCCGGCATACACATGCTGCTCGCGACGCAACGGCCATCGGTCGATGTCATTACGGGGCTGATCAAGGCGAATGTGCCATCACGCATTGCTTTCCAGGTGTCGGCCAGGGTCGATTCGCGCACCATTCTCGACCAGCAGGGCGCCGAGAACCTGCTGGGCCACGGTGACATGCTGTACCTGCCGCCGGGAACGTCGATGCCGGTTCGCGTGCACGGCGCTTTCGTCGCCGACCACGAGGTGCACGCGGTAGTACGGCACCTCAAGAAGAGCGGCACCCCGCGCTATATCGATGAAATTCTCGAAGGTCCTGTAGGTCCAACACCAGGACTGACCGGAATCGACGCGGCGCCGGCTGACAGCGCGGACGCGGAACAGGACCCGCTGTACGACCAGGCCGTTCAGGTCGTCATGGAGACGCGCAAGGCGTCGATCTCGGGTGTGCAGAGACGACTGAAGATCGGCTACAACCGCGCTGCGCGAATGGTGGAATCGATGGAGGCGGCGGGGCTGGT
>WOR8_10008720_pt1 | contig 10800 bp, 11 predicted proteins | sample DeeMarSeWOR38_10_FD_19890 | JGI IMG/M metagenome (IMG submission 19890)
CGCCCAGCCAAAAAAACAGCCGCTCCCCCTGCGGGCGAGAGCGGCTGTTTTTTGTGACTGGTCGGGGCGGGGAGATTCGAACTCCCGACCCCCACAACCCCATTGTGGTGCGCTACCAGGCTGCGCTACGCCCCGACCGAATTACGTACACGTGCGAAGGCGGGCAATGATACTTGCCCGACCACCGTATAGGAAGCTTGAATTATCGGCGCAGTATCTTGAGAACTTGTTCAAGTTCTATACGTAACTGCTTGATAATCTGTTGACTTTGCGAGACGTCCGACTTCGCCTGGTCGCCCATGAGGCGCTGCCGTGCACCGCCGATAGTGAAACCTTCGTCGTACAGGAGGCTGCGGATCTGCCGAATGATCAGCACATCCTGCCGCTGGTAATAGCGGCGATTCCCCCGTCGTTTGACGGGCTTCAATTGTGGGAACTCCTGTTCCCAATACCTGAGTACGTGCGGCTTCACCGCACACAAGTCGCTCACTTCTCCGATTGTGAAGTAACGCTTGCCAGGAATTGGTGGAAGTTCGTCGTTATTCCCCGGTTCCAGCATAGGCTTCGACGCGTGCTTTTAGTTTTTGTCCGGGACGGAATGTCACCACTCGGCGAGCGGAGATCGGAATCTCTTCGCCCGTCTTGGGGTTCCTGCCAGGACGTTCTTTTTTATCGCGTAGATCAAAGTTCCCGAAACCGGAAAGCTTGACCTGCTCCCCAACTGCCAACGACGCGCGCAGCTCCTCGAAGTACATGTCGACGAGTTCGCGTGCTTCTCGCTTATTGAGACCCAGCTCGTTGAACAGCGACTCCGCCATGTCTGCTTTTGTCAGTGCCATTGTTGCTAGTCTCTCAATTCTGCGCCGAAGGCGTCGCGCAATTTCTGCACTGCCGCGGCTTGAGCGGCGTCCGCGTCATCGTCAGTAAGGGTGCGCGATGTTTCCTGCAAAATCAAGCTTATTGCGAAATCCTGACATCCCGCATCAAATCCGGGGCGGCCGCCGCAACCGCCTGCACCAGTTCCTCGCCGGGAATGTCCTGTTTCACCAGCACGGCGATGTCGCGGCGTATGACCGGGAACCGGGAGACCGGCTCCGCAACGGGCGCTGCCGACGCAAGCGCCTGAAGCGCGTCGACTTCGAAAACAAAGGCGTCGCGCTTGAGATCGAAGCCCTTGGCGACGCGCGGATGAAGCTTGCCGACGATGCCGATGTCACGACCGTCGCGCACGACCGCGGCAGCCTGGCCCGGTTGCAGCGCCGGGTCCTCGAGGGGGCGGAAGCTGATATCGGAAGCGTCCCCGGCCAGTTCCAGCACGGCAACGAGGTCCGCTTTTATATCAAAAAAATCAATCGCTTGTGACCGAGCGCCCCATTGCTCGGGCATCGCTGTTCCAGTCGCCAGCGCCGCAATCCGCACGACCTCGCTCGGCGCGTCAAGGGAGCCGTGGAACGACTTGCCGATCTCGAACAGGCGTACTCGTTCCTGTTGTCTCGCGACATTGGCGGCCGCACTCGATACGAGGCCGGGTAACAGCGACGATCGCATCACCGACATCTCCGACGAGATCGGATTGCTCAGCACGAGTTCGGAAGCGCCGCCCGCGAACGCCGTATTGCTCCGCTCGTCGATGAAACTGTAGGTGATCGCCTCTTCGTAATCCCGTGCAACCAGGGTGGCCGAGACCCGGTCCAGATCCACCAGCGACTCGGTCACGGTCCGCAACGGCGAAGCGGCAATTTCTGTCGTTTCCGGTACCGAATCGTAGCCGTGGATCCGCACGATCTCCTCGATGAGGTCGACTTCCGAGGTAATGTCAAATCGATAGCTCGGTGCGATGACTTTCCAGCCATCCTCGATTCCATCGACCGCCAGTCCGAGACGCGTCAGCACGCCGTTAACGACGTCGTCCGGAACATCGAGCCCCAGTAACAGCGAAACACGCGAGCGTCGCAAGGTGATCGGTTCGCGACGCGGCAAATGCGCGTCCGCAAGCTGGTGTACGAGCGGCCCTGCCTCGCCGCCTGAAATTTCGAGCAACAACTGGCTCGCGCGCTCGACGGCACGCGCCTGGCCGGCGAAATCGACGCCGCGCTCGAAACGGAGAGATGCATCGGTGTGCATGCCGTAGGAGCGCGCACGACCAGCCATGAATGCCTGCGGCCAGAACGCTGCCTCGAAGAACACCTCGGTTGTTTTGTCGCTCACCGCGGTGCTCAATCCGCCCATAATACCGGCCAGGCCGATTGCGCCACTGTCATCCGCGATGACCAGCGTATCGTCATTGACGACGACTTCTTTCTCGTCGAGCAGCGTCAGTTTCTCGCCTTGCCTGGCCAGCCGCGGGCGAATGGCGCCCTGCACTTTCGCCGCATCGTAGGCGTGCAGGGGCTGTCCCAGTTCGAGCATGACGTAATTCGTGATGTCGACCACCGGAGAAATGCCGCGGAGTCCCGAGCGCCGCAGTCGTTCGAGCAACCAGGGCGGCGATTTCGCGGTCGGGTCGACATTGCGGATAAGGCGACCCGCAAAGCTCGGACAACCTTCGGGCAGCGGGATCTCCACCGGCACGGTGTCGTCGATCGTGGCTGCGACGGGCGCGACCTCGGGCGACTTGAGCGGGCTACCGGTTAGCGCCGCCACATCCCGGGCTACGCCCAACACGCTGAAGCAGTCGCCACGGTTCGGCGTGAGGTCGAGATCGAACACCGTGTCGGGCAGTCCCAGATACTCGGTCAGCGCCATACCCACCGGGGCGTCATCGCCGAGCGCCAGGATGCCGTCGGACTCCTCGCCGAGGCCCAACTCGACTGCGGAACACAGCATGCCGTTGGAGACTACGCCACGGATCTTGCTCTTGCGGAGCTTGATGCCGTTCGGCAGCGTGACGCCCGGTACCGCCAGCGGGCTCTTCATGCCCGCGCGCACGTTGGGCGCTCCGCACACGACGTCGATCGTGTCATCTCCGCCCGCATTCACCTTGCATACGCTGAGCCGATCGGCATCGGGGTGCCGATCGACGACGACAACCTCGGCGACGACGACACCGTCCAGACCCCCACCTTCTACGTCCACGCCATCGACTTCCAGGCCGAGCATCGTCAGCTGATGTTCGAGCGCCTTCGCATCGAGGTCGGGATCGACCCATTCACGTAGCCACGACTCTACAATCTTCATCGCGTCTACCTGAACTGCCTGAGGAAGCGCAGGTCGTTCTCGAAGAACGTGCGCAGGTCGGTCACACCGTAGCGCAGCATCGCGAGCCGCTCGATGCCCATGCCGAAAGCGTAACCCGTGAATTCCTCGGGATCGACGCCTGCAGCCTCGAGCACGTTCGGATGTACCATGCCGCAGCCCAGGATCTCGAGCCACTTGCCTTCTTCCCACAACACGTCCACTTCGGCGGAAGGTTCGGTGAATGGAAAATACGACGGCCGGAAACGCAACTCGGCCTTGCGCTCGAAATAGGCTTCGACGAACTGGTGCAGAACCGCTTTCAGGTTCGCAAAACTGATGCCGCGGTCGACAACGAGGCCCTCCACCTGGTGGAACATCGGCGTATGGGTCTGGTCGGAGTCGCAACGGTACACGCGCCCCGGCGCAATGATCCGGATGGGTGCGCCCTCCTCTACCATCGAGCGAATCTGCACGGGCGAAGTGTGTGTGCGCAGCAGTCGCCCGCCCGGGAAGTAGAAGGTATCGTGCATGGCCCGCGCCGGATGGTTTTCCGGAATGTTCAGCGCGGTAAAGTTGTGGAAGTCGTCCTCGATCTCGGGACCCGAGCGGACGCCGAAACCGGCGTTGCGGAAAATCGTCTCGATTCGCGACATCGCCCTTGAAACGGGATGGCGCCCGCCAATCCCGTAACCGCGCCCCGGCAGCGTGACGTCGATCGCATCCTTCGCCAGCCGTTCTTCCAGTGCCGCGGTCTCGAGAGCCTCACGGCGCGCATTGATGCGCCCCATGACTTCCTGCTTGGCGCGGTTGATCTCCTGCCCGGCAGCAGGACGCTCTTCGGCCGGCAGTTGGCTCAGCGACTTGAGTCGCGTCGTCAGCTCGCCCTTCTTGCCGAGGTAGGAGACTCTTACCGCATCGAGCGCAGCGAGATCGCCGGCCGCATCGATTTCCGATGCGGCCGCTTCGACCAGTTCACTCAGTGCCTGCATGGTCTCAGATCCCGGGGCGAGTATGGGCTCGTCCGGTCTGGATTCAGCTGGTCTGCGCGAGGGCTGCTTTGGCCTGTTCGGCAATTGCTCCGAAGCCTGCCGGGTCGTGCACGGCGATATCCGCGAGCACCTTGCGGTCGACGTCGATATTGGCCAGGTTCAGGCCGTTGATCAGCCGGCTGTAGGACAAGCCATGCAGGCGCGCAGCCGCGTTGATGCGGGTGATCCACAGTGCGCGGAACTGCCGCTTGCGCTGGCGCCGGTCGCGGTACTCGTACTGGCCTGCCTTGATAACCGCCTGCTTGGCGGTCTTGTAGAGTTTACTGCGAGCGCCGTAGTAGCCCTTGGCTTCTGCGAGGACTTTCTTATGGCGTGCTTTGGCGGTGACGCCACGCTTTACTCGTGCCATGTCTCAATCTCCTCTTAGCTGTAGGGGAGCATGCGGCGCACGCTCTTCACATCGGCATCGGCGATCTGCTCGGTCGAACCGAGATGACGCTTACGCTTGGCCGGTTTCTTGGTAAGAATGTGATTGAGGTGGGACTGGGCGCGCTTGAAGCCACCCTTGCCCGTCCGGCGGAAGCGCTTGGCAGCGCCCCGGTTGGTTTTCATCTTCGACATCTTGTCGTCTCCACTTTAGTTAGCCGTACCACGTACCGGACTTCGATTCGAACATCCGGCCGCGGCAGGCGGGGACAGCCCGGGGCTTACAACCCTGGGCAACACTTACTTCTTTTTCGGTGACATCACCATGACCATCTGCCGTCCTTCCATCTGCGGCATCTGCTCGACAACACCGAATTCTTCCAGGTCATCCCTGACCCGGGCCAGCAATTTCGCGCCCAGCTCCTGGTGCGCCATTTCCCGGCCTCTGAACCGCAAGGTGACCTTGGTCTTGTCGCCGCTCTCCAGGAACTCTCTGAGTTTCCTCAGCTTGACCTTGTAATCACCTTCTTCCGTACCAGGACGGAACTTGATCTCTTTGACGTGGACCTGTTTTTGCTTGCGTCTGGCCGACTGGGCTTTCTTGTTCTGTTCGAACAGGTACTTACCGAAGTCCATGATCCGACATACCGGCGGATCTGCCGTAGGCGAAACCTCGACGAGATCGAGGCTTTCACCGCGAGCCAGTTCCATCGCAGCCGCAACCGACATGACCCCTTTTTGTTCGCCCTCGGAGTCAATAACCCTGACTTCGACGGCATCGATTTCCTCGTTTCGCCTTACGCGCTTCGTGACTGCGATCCCGGTGTCCTCCTCAAAACAGCAGCTGTCCGGGCAACCGCCACTGGGCGGCTGCACGGGAACGCGATTCTATATAGCCTGCGGGAAAGAAACAACCGGGAGAACCCCGATTTTTTCAAAGGAATCAGGCGTTTTGTTGCCCTGGTGCAACGCCGTGAAGCAGGCCTTGGTGGGCACTGCGGGTTTGACTCGGATCGCCTGGTGGCGATCCTCGCCCCTTCGGGGCGCACTGCGTGCGTCCAAAACGCTGCGCGTTTTGTCGAACCACCAGCCGCGCCACCGCGGATCGCGCGTATCCCCCGAGGGGCATACTGTGCCTGGCCGTTCCGCAGCTAGGGTGAAACCTGGTGGGCGATGCGGGTTTCGAACCTGCGACCTCCACGATGTCAACGTGGCGCTCTACCCCTGAGCTAATCGCCCTGTTTGCCAATAATTCTACCGCGGACCGCGCCCTCGATCGAACCACCCTACACCCTGGGTGGCAACGGTTGCCTCGGCCGTAGCGTTGAACTTCCCCTGAGCTAATCGCCCCAAACTCAAGCCTGTCCGCCGCAGCGGGCGGCATAAGATACTTAAGCACCTGCGGCAGCGCAAGGTTTTCAGCCTGCTTTGAGGTCCGGCAGACCGAGTCCCTCATGGCGGATGCGCTGGATCTCGTCCCGCAGCCTGGCTGCCTCCTCGAATTCCAGGTCGCGCGCGTGCCGTAGCATCTGTTTCTCGAGCTTTGCAGCCTTCTTCATGAGCTGCTCCGGCGACATCGACGCGTACGGTATCGAGTCCTCGGCCACCCGGCGCCGCGCGCCCCTTGGTGCCGGATACGCCGCCTCCATGATGTCCGCTACCTGCTTGACGATGGTCGCCGGCGTGATCCCGTGCGTCTCGTTGTGCTTGATCTGCCGCTCGCGGCGCCGGTTCGTCTCCTCGATCGCCCTCTGCATCGAGCCCGTCATGTTGTCTGCGTACAGGATTGCCGTACCGTGGATGTTCCTCGCGGCCCGACCGATCGTCTGGATCAGCGAACGCTCGGACCGGAGGAAACCCTCCTTATCTGCGTCGAGGATCGCCACCAGCGAAACCTCCGGCATGTCGAGGCCCTCGCGCAACAGGTTGATGCCGACGAGGACATCGAAAGCCCCCAGCCTGAGGTCGCGGATGATCTCGGTCCGCTCCACTGTGCCGATGTCGGAATGCAGGTAGCGCACCCGGACCTGGTGCTCCGCCAGGTAGTCCGTCAGGTCTTCCGCCATGCGCTTGGTCAGGGTGGTGATCAGGACCCGTTCGCTCACCGTGACCCGTTTGCGGATCTCCGACAGCACGTCGTCGACCTGGGTCTTTGCCGGCCGCACCACCACCTCGGGATCGATGAGCCCCGTCGGACGTACAAGTTGCTCGACCACGTTGTCGGCATGCTCGGTTTCGTACGGGCCCGGCGTCGCAGACACGTAGATGGTCTGCGGCGACAGGCGCTCGAACTCGTCGAAGCGCAGCGGCCGGTTGTCGAGCGCAGACGGCAGGCGAAAGCCGTACTCCACCAGCGTTTCCTTGCGGGAGCGGTCGCCTTTGTACATGCCGCCAAGCTGCGGCACCGTCACGTGGCTCTCGTCGATAACCAGGAGCGCATCGTCCGGCACATAGTCGAACAGGCAAGGCGGCGGCTCGCCGGCTGCCCGGCCGGAGAGGTAGCGGGAGTAATTCTCGATGCCGGAGCAGTATCCCAGCTCCTTGATCATCTCTAAATCAAATAAGGTTCTTTGCTCAAGTCTCTGAGCTTCAAGCAATTTATTATGCTCGCGCAGGTAAGCCAGGCGCTCCTTGAGTTCGACCTTGATCTTCTCGCAGGCCTGCAGCAGCGTTTCCCTGGGCGTTACGTAGTGCGTCTTCGGGAATATGGTCAGGCGCGCCACGCGACGCGACACCTCGCCTGTCAAAGGATCGAAATACGACAGCGACTCGATTTCGTCGTCGAACAGTTCGATTCGAACGGCGTCGCGCTCCGACTCGGCCGGAAACACGTCGATAATGTCACCGCGCACCCGGTACGTGCCCTGCGAAAAATCGAGTTCGTTACGCTGGTACTGGAGTTCCGCAAGGCGCCGCAGGATCGCGCGCTGGTCGACGCGGTCCCCCCGCACCAGGTGCAACACCATGCTGAAGTAGGCCTCCGGATCGCCGAGGCCGTAGATCGCCGATACGGTCGCGACGATGACCGCATCCCGGCGCTCGATCAGCGCCTTGGTCGCCGACAACCGCATCTGTTCGATGTGCTGGTTGATCGAGGCATCCTTTTCGATGTAGGTGTCGGAGCTCGGGACGTAAGCCTCGGGCTGATAGTAGTCGTAATAGGAAACGAAGTATTCGACAGCGTTGTTCGGGAAAAACTCGCGCATTTCGCCGTACAGCTGCGCCGCCAGGGTCTTGTTCGGCGCGAGTATGATCGCCGGGCGCTGCACCTGTTCGATGACATTGGCCATCGTGTAGGTCTTGCCGGACCCGGTGACCCCGAGCAGGATCTGGCGGGCGAGTCCGTCCTCGAGCCCTTCCACGAGGCCGGCAATTGCCGCCTCCTGGTCGCCGGCCGGCCGGTAGTCCGAGACGAGCTTCAGTGTGTCCCGGTCCTCGGTCGCGGATTTCTTGGGCAGGCTTGTGGATTCACGTAACATCTGGCGTCCATGTCCCGGAGGCAACCAGTGAGTGTATCAGTTTCGTCACGCATGGCGCGGGTGAAGCCGTCGCCGACCGGTGCCGTACTCGCCCTCGCCACCGAGTTGCGGGCGCAGGGCCGCGACATCATCAGCCTGAGCGTCGGGGAACCGGATTTCGATACGCCACCGCACATCAGGGAGGCCGCCGTCGCTGCCATCGCGGCCGGCAAGACCCGCTATACGCCGATCGACGGCACCGCGGAACTCAAGGCTGCGATCCGGACCAAGTTCGCGCGGGAGAACGGCCTGGATTACGGGATTTCGCAAATTATCGCGACGTCGGGGGGCAAGCAGGCGATATTCAACCTCTGCCTGGCGTTGCTGAGCCCGGGTGACGAGGCAATCATCCCGGCGCCCTACTGGGTGTCCTACCCGGACATTGTCCTGCTCGCCGAGGCTCGCCCGGTAATTGTTAGCGCGGGCATCGAGCAGCATTTCAAGATGACTCCGGCGCAGCTCGAAGCCGCGCTCGGCAACAAGACGCGCCTGCTGGTGCTCAACAGCCCCAGCAACCCGACCGGGGCCAGTTACAGCCGCGCCGAGCTGCAGGCCCTGGGCGAGGTTCTCGCCGCCTACCCGGACGTTGTCGTCATCGCCGACGACATGTACGAACACATCTATTGGGCAGATGAGCCGTTCGTGAGCTTTGCCGCGGCCTGCCCGGCGCTCTACGACAGGACCGTAACCACGAACGGGGTATCCAAGGCCTATGCGATGACCGGGTGGCGGATCGGCTATGCCGCGGGACCCGAAGACCTGATCAGCGCGATGAAGACGGTGCAGAGCCAGAGCACCTCGAACCCCTGCAGCATCTCTCAGGCGGCCGCTGTCGCTGCGCTGCAGGGCGACCAGCGCCCTGTTGCCGAGATGTGCGCCGCTTACCGGCTGCGTCACAACTACATGGTGGCGGCACTGAACGATATTCCCGGTATCCATTGCCGACCTGGCGAAGGGACTTTCTACGCCTTCCCACGCGTGCAGGAAGCCGTAGAGCGACTAGGGCTGCCTGACGACGCGGCGCTTGCTGAAAAACTGATCAACGAGGCCGACGTCGCGTGCGTGCCCGGAACCGCGTTTGGCGCGCCCGGCTATCTGCGAATGTCGTTCGCTTGCTCCCGCGAGACGCTGGAGGAAGCCGTCAGTCGCCTGAAACGGGTACTCGCGGCTTGACTTCGCAGGGGGGCTGAACGAGAATCCCGGCCCTCTTGAGTGTGCCGGAATCTGCAGGGATTCCAGTCAAATACCATTCCCCGGTAGCTCAGTTGGTAGAGCGGTTGACTGTTAATCAATTGGTCGCTGGTTCGAGTCACCGAGCGGGCCCGGGGAGCCAAATTCCGCAAGGGCCTCGACATCGAGGCCTTTTTTATTGCCTGTGCCAGAGCAAGCACGCCGGAATCCCTGAAGAGCAATCCCGTTCAGGCGGATCATGCCGACCACAAGGCCGGATCGAGCCAGCAGTCGGGCAGCCGCAGCGTGCCACCAGTTGGCGCCGCGCCATTTCCGAGGGCCTGCGACTGCCACGCGTCGGCCCATTCGGTCTGAAGCGGATACGGCGGCCTGACCGACCGTTCGGGCAGAAACCCCAGGCGACGGTAGTACGCCGGGTCTCCCAGCACATAGACGGTGACAATACCCTCTGCCCGCAGTCGCCGCAGACCACAGCCAACGAGCGCCGAGCCGATTCCCTGCCGTTGGCATTCCGGCGCGACCGCGAGCGGCGCGAGCAACGCCAGTTCGGCATTCTCGCCGTCCACTGAGCCCCTTGTGAAAATGACATTCCCCACGACGGTCGAATCCGACGCCGCAACCAGCGAGATCGTGTTGGCGCGATCCGCCAACAGTTCCTTCACCAGCGCCAAAAGGTCTTCGCCGGGGAATGCCCGTGGATACAGAGCCTCAATCGCCGGGAAATCTGACGGCTCGCTTTCACGAATGTCGCGTTCAGCTACGCCGGCCGAACAAATCACGTGGGCTTTACGGAGTCCTCGATCGACTCGCTGCTGATATCCGAAACCGAGCTGAGTCCGAAACCGAGCTGAGTCGTTCGACCTGTTGCTTGCCTTCCCGGATCGAGCGCTCGAGGAGTTTCCTGGTTTCACTCTCGAGGCAGTGCTCTTTCTCGAGGTCCAGGAATGCCAGTTGCATCTGGTTCATGAGGTTGTTGAGGATGTGCTGGGTCGAACGGACCGTCGCGACGTAGACCTGGTGTTTCTCTCGCTCGGTCCGCTTTATCTTCCTGGCCCGATTGTCAGCAAAGAAACCGAAGCCGATGATCAGCACGATGATGAGCAGGCGCATCCAGAACTCATTCACGTCCGAGGGCACGACTTCGAAAAACTCCTCGGCGTAAATAAAGCGGTGGATGACGGATTCGCCAAACCAGTACAGCAGGGCCAAACCGAGCCCCAAAAGGCTGAATTTATGTCGCTCCATGCGCCAGTCACTCACTCCGGGATTCGCCGTCCGACGATACTTTGAGAATCATTGTGCGGCGATTGCCCCGGTCCACAATTGGGGGATATGCCTAGGCGACCAGCCCGTACCCGGGACGCCCTGCCCCCTTCTTACCAGTTACTTCAATAGCTTGAAAGCGTGCGTCCACTGGCCCCGATTGAGCCCGGGTATGCAGTACAGCATGCACAGCGGCTCGATGGCACGCGCGGCTTCCGCGCCGCCCATATCCTCGG
>WOR8_10008786_pt1 | contig 10800 bp, 10 predicted proteins | sample DeeMarSeWOR38_10_FD_19890 | JGI IMG/M metagenome (IMG submission 19890)
TGTCTGCCAGCTGTGCGGCCTGCTGCACGAGTTTCGCGGCGCGCGCCGGGTGCATGTCCTCAGGCACACGCTGACCGTTGGCGATAAACATCAGCGGCAGCTGCTGCCTGATGAGCGCCGACACCACCCCGCCAAGACTGGCGGTCTCGTCGAGCTTCGTGAGGATGGCGCCGTCCAGTGATACACCCGCGAACGCCCGTATGGTTTCGTCCACGACCGAGCGGTGGCTGGTGGCGGACAGCACCAGCAGGGTACGCAGCGCAACGCCGCTGCCGGCCAGCGTAGAGAACTGTTCACCCAGACGCACGTCGCGCTGACTCATTCCTGCGGTATCGATCAGTACCAGACGCTTGTCTGCCAGGCTGTTGAGCGCCGAACGCAGTCCTTTGTGGTCAGACACCACCTGCACGGGGACTCCCAGAAGACGGCCATAGGTCATCAGCTGCTCGTGCGCTCCGATGCGATAGCTGTCGGTCGTCACCAGCGCAACGTGGCGTTGACCGTGGCGCAAGACGTAGCGCGCCGCCAGCTTGGCAACGCTGGTGGTTTTTCCCACCCCGGTGGAACCCAGCAGCGCCACGATGCCGCGTGGTCGGCGATGGGCAGACTGGCGGAAAGCTCGTCCAGCGCCAGTTGCCAGGCATCATCCTCATTGCGCGCATCGGCCGTAGCGAGTGAAATCCTGTCGATGAGGGACGGGTCGAGTTCCATGCTGCTCAACCGGCGCATCACCGCAGTGGACAGGGGCTGACGGCGCTTCAGGTCAGCCCAAGCCAGGTGCGCCAACTGGTTTTCCAGCAGGCCGCGCAACTGCTTGATCTCCTCGCGCATCGAAACGATGGCGGGGTCCTGAACCCAGTCCAACTGCTGGGTGCGCGCGGATGCCCGCGGTGCAGGTGCGGCCGCCGCGGCGCCGTTATCCTGCGGTAGTTCGCCGGCAGTCGGCGGGGCCGTTTGCGGTGCATCCGTGACAGGGCGGAGCCCTGCTTCCGGCGCGCCATGGCCCAGTGCAGACTCGTCGTAGCCCACCGCTGAAACAATCTCGATGCCGCCGTCCACTTTGCGGTTGGACAGTATGACTGCTTCAGGGCCCAGGGCTTCGCGCACCAAACGGATGGCCTGTCGCATGTCCGGCGCGATAAAGCGTTTTACTTTCATTCCAGCCCCTTGTTGTTGCGTATCGCTGCCTGACCTGCTCCAGGTCTACCTTTTGCGAAGCTCATGCCGCCGTGCTCCCGTCGTTCCGCGCACCGAGACTCGGTACGTCTTTTCCTATGTTGGCGACCACCTTGATCTGCTTGTTATCCGGTATCTCGCTGTAGGCGAGCACATGCAGTCCCGGAATACTGTGGCGCACCAGCTTTGCAAGCCACGGCCGGATCGGTGGTGTGACCAGCAGGATCGCCGGATGACCGGCGGCCTCCTGCCGCTGGACGCTCTCGACCAGCGAGCGGTGCATCCTTTCTGCCAGTCCCGGTTCGATACCGGCGCCTCCATCCGAATCGGCCTGAATCGACTTTTGCAATATCTGTTCCAGCGATGGATCGAGCGTGATAACCTGCATTTCCGGCCCCATGCCATTGATATGCTGAATAATTGAACGCCCCAGAGCGACGCGGGCCGCAGCCGTCAAAGCGCCAGGATCTTGACTCCGGGAGCCGACTTCGGCGAGCGCCTCCGCGATAGTGCGCAGGTCGCGGACCGGAATTCGCTCTTCCAGCAGATTCTGCAGGACTCGCAGTACCAGGCCGATCGACAGCCGGTTAGGAACCAGGTCCTCCACCAGCTTGGGCGCAGTCTTGGCCAGCACATCGAGCAGCTGCTGCACTTCCTCGTGACCGATCAGTTCGTGGGCATGACTTTGCAGAATTTCGCTGAGATGCGTGGCAACCACGGTACTGGCGTCGACCACCGTGTAGCCCAGCGTCTGGGCGTTGTCACGCTCGGCGCGCTGGATCCATACTGCGTTCAGCCCGAACGCGGGGTCCTTGGTCTCTACGCCCTGGACGGTACCGAACACCCGACCCGGATTGATGGCCAGGTCCCGGTCCGGATAGACCTCGGCTTCGCCTACCGGCACACCCATCAGCAGAATGCGATAGGCGTTCGGTGCCAGCTCCAGGTTATCGCGGATGTGTACCGGCTGAATCAGGAAGCCGAGTTCCTGGGAGAGTTTCTTGCGCACCCCTTTTATGCGGTCCATCATTTGCCCGCCCTGGGCGCGGTCCACCAGGGGAATCAGACGATAGCCCACCTCCAGACCGATGATGTCAACCGGAGTGACGTCGTCCCAGCTCAGATCGCGCGGCTCCGCCGGCGCTTCGACGGTTTGCTCCTGATCGGTAGCCGGCAGCAGTTCGCTCTGCTGGCGCTGCCATGCAAAGTAGGCGGCGCTACCCGCCAGCGCGGCCAGGGTAAGGAAAGCAACGTTCGGCATGCCCGGGATCAGGCCCATGAACCCGATAACTCCTGCCGCTACCGCCAGCACCATGGGGTTGCCGAACAGCTGATCCATCACCTGGTCGGCCATCTTCTGCTCGCTGGACACGCGCGTGACGATAATCGCAGTTGCCGACGACAGCACCAGCGAGGGTATTTGCGCCACCAGGCCATCGCCGATGGTGAGCAGAGTATAGTTGCGCAGTGCATCACCGACCGCCAGATCGTACTGCAGGGTACCGATCGCCAGGCCGCCAATAATATTGATGAACAGGATCAGAATGCCGGCGATAGCGTCACCGCGCACGAACTTGCTGGCACCATCCATAGCCCCGTAGAAGTCCGCTTCGCGTGTGACTTCCTCGCGCCGAGCGCGCGCTTCGTCCTGGGTGATCAGGCCGGCATTGAGATCGGCGTCGATAGCCATCTGCTTGCCGGGCATCGCGTCCAGAGTAAATCGGGCGCTGACTTCAGAGACACGCCCGGCCCCCTTGGTAACCACGACAAAGTTTATGATCACCAGAATGGCGAACACCACCAAGCCGACAGCGTAGTTGCCGCCGACGACGAACTCGCCGAATGCCTCGATAACCTTGCCCGCAGAACCGGTGCCGGTATGTCCGTTGAGCAGCACAACACGGGTAGAGGCCACATTGAGCGCCAGGCGCAGCAGCGTGGTGACCAGCAGCACCGTCGGAAACACACCGAAATCGAGTGGCCGCAGAGCGTATATGGTCACCATCAGAATCACCAGAGACAGGGTGATATTGAAGGTGAAGAACATGTCCAGTGCCAACGGGGGCAATGGAATAATGACCATTGCCAGCATCATCACCAGCAGTACCGGTGCACCCAGCCCCTGGCGGCCGATGTTACGCAGACTCATGGATGCGGCTTCGCTTGTCATGGTTCAGTTCCCCTGTTTTATCAGGCTGCGGCGCACACCGGGTTCAGCGGTCCTAGCAAACCCTGATGTGGCCGCCGCTAATCTTTCAGTCTCCGTCGCCCTCCGGCGTGCTGGGCGGCCCCTGGACGAAGTCATCCGGTACCGGTATGTCCTCGGGCGGTACCGGTACCGGTCCGCCCCGCGCCGCGGCCCTGAGCTGAAACACGTATGCAAGTACCTGCGCCACCGCCAGATACAGTCCCGCCGGTACTTGCTGGTCGATTTCCGTGCTGTAATACAGGGCCCGTGCCAGCGGCGGCGCCTCAAAGATAGGCACTTTGTTGGCGACTGCGACAGTACGTATCTGGCCGGCAACCAGCTCGACACCTTTTGCCACCACGACCGGGGCCGCCATCTTGTCCGCGTCATAGCGCAGGGCGATGGCGTAGTGCGTGGGATTGGTGATTACAACGTCGGCTTTCGGCACTTCCGACATCATGCGCCGCTGGGCGATTTCACGTTGCAGGGTCCGCACCTTGGCCTTGACTTCGGGCTTGCCTTCCGTGTTCTTGTGTTCGTCCCTGACCTCCTGGCGCGTCATCTTCAGGTTCTTGGCGTGGTCCCAGAGCTGAAAAGGCACGTCGATGGCGGCGATCAGCGCCAGGGATGCACTCAGAATCACGAAACACCTGGTCAGAATCTGCCCGGCGTGAGCCAGTCCCACCGCGGGGTCTTCGCGACCCAGCCCCATCAGCTGGGGCAGGAAATACCACAGCAGCAGCGCGCCGACCAGGCCGATGAGCAGGAACTTGGCGAGTGCCTTCACCAGTTCCATGACGCCGCGCGCGGCAAAGATACGTTTCAGACCGGTTACCGGGTTCAACTTGTCGAATTTGAACGCCAGCGCATCGGTGCTGAACGACCAGCCGCCCAGCGCAACCGGCGCGGCGACCGCCGTTGCCACCATCAGCACCAGGAACGGCAACATCAATAGGATGCCGAGCGACAGCGCCTGGCCGAACAGCTCAATGGTCGTCCACGGATCGAATACCTTGGCGCGTTCCACCGCCAGCCCCAAACGCATGACGTCGCCAAGCTGCGCGACCATGCGCTCACCCATAAAGGTCATGGCAATCGCCGCCATCAGTAGCATCGCCATGGTGGTCAACTCCCTGGAGCGAGGCACCTGACCCTTGTTGCGCGCCTCCTCCTGTCGTTTGGGGGTGGCCTCTTCTGTTTTTTCCTGACCGTCCTGGTTCTCGGCCATGTCACTGAGCTCCGGAACCGAACAGACTGACGGCGGTGAACGCCCCGTCCATCAGGTGCTGCATTTGCGGCAACAGACTGGACACGGCGAAGATGAGAATCACGAATCCCAGCGTCAGAGTTACCGGGAACCCGACGCCGAAGATATTGAGTTGCGGCGCCGAGCGGCTCACAACACCAAACGCGAGATTTACCAGCAGAATCGAAGCCACGGCCGGGATCGCCACCATGATCGCGTCGGCGAACATGCGGGTTCCCCAGTAGGCGATGTCACGCAAGTCTTCGCGTGTCAGCGCCTCGACTCCCACCGGCAGGGTCTGAAAACTATCGACCAGGATACGGATCAGCACCAAGTGGCCATTCATCGCAAGGAACAAAAGGGTCGCGATAACCACATAGTACTGGCCGATCACCGGCACATTGACACCGTTTTGTGGATCGACCATTTGCGCAAAGCCCAGACCCATGCCCATGGCGATGGTTTGACCCGCGATGATGAGGGTTGCGAATATCAGTTGCAGACTGAAGCCGATAGCCAGCCCGATAACAAACTGCTGCACTGTCACCAATACGCCAGCCGCTGACAACGGATCGATGGCGGGAACCTGCGGCAGCAGCGGGATCACAAGCCAGGTCAGACTCAGCGCAATCACCAGACGCACCCGCACTGGCACCATACGCGCCCCGAAAATTGGTGCGATCGCAAGCATTGCGCCGATGCGCACGAAGGGCCAGAACAGAGTGGCGATCCAGGTGGCGATGTCAGCGCTGGTAAATAACATGACGGCAACCGGCGTCGGGGGCTACCCGATGAGTTCCGGGATACCCTCGAACAGGCGGATCGTGAAGCCTAGCAGCGTGTTCAGCAATGCGGGCCCCGCAATCAGCACTACGACAGCGACGACTATCAGCTTGGGTACGAACGTCAGTGTCATTTCATTGATCTGGGTGGCAGCCTGAAACATACCGACCACCAGTCCCACGACCAGCGCCGACAACAGCAGCGGAGCGGCCAGCAGCGCGGTGACCGTCATGGTTTGAACTCCGATATCCAGTACTGTTTCGGGCGTCATAACGGAGTCTCTCTCAAACCGAAAAGCTGGCTGCCAGCGTGCCCATGATCAACGACCAGCCGTCGATCAGAACAAACAACATGATCTTGAACGGCAGAGAAATTATCATTGGCGACAACATCATCATGCCCATCGACATCAACAGCGTCGCAACGACCAGATCGATCACCAGAAACGGTATCAGAATCAGAAACCCGATCTGAAACGCCGTCTTCAGTTCACTGGTAACAAACGCCGGCATCAGCAGCGAGAACGGCACGTCATCGGCGGTCTCGAACTCCTGGCTGCCGGAAATGTTGGCGAACAGCATCAGGTCGTCGTTGCGGGTCTGGCCCAGCATGAAGCCGCGGAACGGCACCGCAGCGCGACTCAGGGCCTCCTGGGCCGGGATCTGCTCTTCCAGGTAAGGCGCCAGGGCGTCGTCATACGCCTGGTCGAAGACCGGCATCATGATGAACAGGCTCAGGAAGAGGGCAAGACCGATCAGGACCTGGTTGGATGGCGACGACTGGGTTCCGAGCGCCTGGCGCAAGATGCCGAGCACGATCAGAATGCGAACGAATGATGTCATCATCATCAGCGCTGCGGGGAGCAGGCTGAGCGCCGTCATGAACAGCAGTACCTGGATGGTTACGCTGTAGGTTTCGCTGCCATCGTCGCCGGTTTCGACCTTGAGTGCCGCAAGGCCGGGCTCTGCGGAAGCAAACACCGGAACGCAGGCCAGCAACAGTGTCAACCAGGGTATGCAGCGTGTCACGATACTTTTTCCTTGTGCAGAAATCGACCCAGCTGGTCGGCGAACCCTGAGCCGCTGTGAGGGCCACTCGCGGCGACCGGCAAGGGTTGCTCCAGCACGTGCAGCGTCTGGACGCGCCCCGGCGCCACGCCTACCAGCAACTGGGTCTCGCCGACCTGTAGCAGAACCACCCTCTCCCGCGCACCCATCGACAGCCCCCCCAAAATGCGCAGACCTCCGCCGGCAGCCATCTGGAAACGTCCGGTGCGTTTCAGCACCCAGGCGAGGCCCACGATGAGCGCCAGAACCATCAGCATGCCCAGAGTCAACTGCCACAGACTGGTCATGCTGATCGGGTCCGGAGCGCTGCTCAGCGCGCTCCCCGCTGCCGGCTTGCCGGCCCCCTCCGCCGCACTCCCGGCAGCGACAGCGACGCAGGACCAGCCACAGCTGGTAAGGAGTAGGGTCAGTGATCGCGCGGTCAACACCATTATGCAAAGCCTTACTTGAGTTTCTTGACGCGTTCTGCAGGGCTGATCACATCGGTCAGGCGGATACCGAATTTCTCGTTCACCACCACCACCTCCCCGTGCGCAACCAGCGTGCCGTTGACCAGTACGTCCATGGGTTCGCCGGCCAACCTGTCCAGCTCGACCACCGAACCCTGATTCAGCTGCAACAGGTTGCGGATGCTGATATGGGTGCGTCCGATCTCCATCGAAATGGTGACCGGGATGTCGAGAATGACGTCCAGGTTAGCCTCATCGGCGGCTGGCCCGCCGGAGGTATCCTCCAGGTCATCAAATTCCGCGGCTGGTGCGTCACCGTCCGCGCTTCCCGCTTCGGCCTGTTCGGCCGTGGCCGCCGTCCAGTCGTCGGCGGTATCTGGTTCCTGGATTTCAGTTTCTTTACTCATCGGCGTCTCCCACTGCCAACGTCATTGTTCCGATTGGTCTGGAACGACCTTGTTCACGATCTTCACCGCCCTGCTGCCGTTGTAGACACCGAATTTGCCGCGAAACACGGGTGTGTTTTCGGCTTCCAGGGTAACCAGTTTGGGCAAGTCGATCGGGATCACATCACCGGCTTTGAGTTTGTTGAGCTCACGCAGCGTTATGGTCGCTTCGACCAGGGTCGACTGCATGGCGACCCGCGCCTGTTTCATCTCTTCGCGAATCGCCCGTGTCCAGCGCTCGTCCCGGTCACTGCGGTCACTCTGCACACCAGCATCCAGCCGGTCGCGGATCGGTTCCACCATCGAATAGGGCATCGTCATGTGCAGATCGCCACCGCCGCCGTCGAGCTCGACACGGAACGTGTTGACGACAACGACTTCGGTAGGACTGACGATGTTTGCGAACTGAGGATTGACTTCGGATCCCTGGTAGTCAAAAGCGACTTCCAGCACCGGCTTCCAGGCCTGTTTCAGATCGTTGAACGCGATATCCAGCACCATGCGTATGACACGCAATTCGGTGGGTGTAAATTCGCGCCCTTCGATTTTGGTATGGAAGCGGCCACCGCCGCCGAAAAAGTTGTCCACCAGCGCGAATACCAGTTTCGGTTCCAGAACGAACAGCGCCGTACCGCGTAGCGGCTGTACGCGCACCAGGTTCAGGCTGGTCGGCACGAGCAGGCTGTGCATATACTCGGCGAACTTCAGCATCTGCACGCCCGAAACCGAAATCTCCCCGGCGCGGCGCAACATGTTGAAGAGGCTGATGCGAAAATAGCGTGCGAAACGCTCGTTGATCATCTCCAGTGTGGGCATACGCCCACGCACGATGCGGTCCTGGCTGGCGAAGTCATAGCCCTGTATCTGCCCTTCGGGAACCTCATCATCGGTTTCCGTCTCAACGTCGCCTCCGGATACACCGTGCAGCAGTGCGTCGATTTCGTCCTGGGAAAGCAGATCGTTCACCGGCTGACCCTACTGCATGACAAAGCTGGTGAAGAACACATTTTCGACACCGGGGCTGCCGGTTTCGCGCTGCAGCACTTTCTGTACTTCGGAAAGGGTCTCGTTACGCAGTTTTTCCTTCCCATCGCGGGTGTTCAAGGCCTGGGGATCCTGGCTGCTGTACAGCATGACCAGGTTGTTACGAATTGCAGGACGATGCTCCTTGATCGAGTCGGCCACGTCCGGGTCACGGGTACCGAGCTCGACCGATATCTGCAGGAAACGGACGTCGGTATCGGAATTGAAGTTCACCACGAAGGGGGGATCCAGCGGCACATAACTCAGCGGCGCCTTGAGCTTGTTGGGCGTGGCCGCGCTGCTGGTGCCGCCCTTGCCTCCGGCTGTTGCCTGCTCGTCAACCGGCTCCGGGTTACCGGATAACACCCCGGTCAGTACCAGCGTCGCTGCCCCAGATATACCCAGCAGCAGCACCACCACCAGGATGATAACGAGCAGTTTGGATTTGGACTTTGGGGCGCCCTGTCCGGCGCCGTCTACATCGAGGTCGAGATCGTCTGATCGTCTTCTTGTGCCATTTGCCAATCCCCGGTTTGGTTTCAACTAGGGGACAGCAAGACATGTGCCACGCAACAACAGGAAAACTTTTAATTGAAAAACAGATTGATAGGATTGCTCCCCGCGCAAGCGACGGAGTTTTGACTCATTCCGCGCAAGTGGATCGCCGAAACCTTGGCCGAAACACCTGCGCGGCCGGGACTGCGACCGACACGCAGGGTCGGCGTTATACAGCACTCGCTATGCGTTGCACGAGTTCGGCGGGCGGTTGCATGGGCTGGCCAAACACACAGCGGCGGCGTTACAAATCCCGCAGCGGCAACGCGCTGTCACTGCGGCAGATGGGACAACCACTCGCGAAACACGGTGTGCGGTAACGGCTCGCTGATATGAAAGCCCTGCACGAGATCGCAGCCCAGCTCCTGCAGTTGCTGGCGTACCGCTTCGCCTTCCACCCCTTCGGCGACCACCTTGCAGTCGAGGTTGTGACCCAGTTCGATGATGGAGCGCACAATAGCTACGTCCTTGGGATTGTCTGCCATGCCCTGCAGGAAAGACTGGTCGATTTTCAGTGTATCGATAGGCAGGCGTTTCAGGTAGGACAGCGAAGAATAGCCGGTACCAAAGTCGTCGATGGCGATGGAGACGCCCAGCGCGTTGAGGCTGCTGAGGGTGCGCGCCGCTTCCTCGAGGTCTGCCATCAGCGTATCTTCGGTAATCTCGACCTCCAGGTAGGATCCTTCCACGCCAGCCCGTTTCAGTGCGTTTTCGATCCTGCCCACCAAGCCCGGCGACTGGAAAGAGCGGGCCGACACATTGATGGAAATCGGCACCGGGGCGCCGCCCGACCAGTGCTTGCTCTCCTCGAGCGCGGTGTCCAACACCCAGTCTGTGATGGGCGAAATCATACCAAGCTGCTCGGCCACGGGGATAAAACGCCTCGGTAACACCAGGCCCTGCTGCGGATGTTTCCAGCGCAGCAGCGCCTCGGCACCGTGGATCTGGCCACTGGCCAGATCGACCTTGGGCTGATAGTACAGTTCGAATTCCTGCCGTTCCAGGGCGCCATGCAGCTGGCCGGAAAACTGCAAGTGCTCGCTGCCAGATTCCGCCGCGTCCGACTCGTAAAACAGATACGGCACGGTGTTCCACTTGGCCCGATACATCGCGCTATCGGCATGACTGGCAAGCGTGTGCGCTTCCTCACCGTGCTGAGGGTACACGGCAATACCGATGGTGGTGCTGAGGCAAAGGTCTTTCTTCCGGTACGAGAAAGGTGCAGCGAGCGAAGTTATGACTTCGCTCACCACACGTTCAGCGGCCTTTTCGGCATCCCGCACCATGGGCAACACAATGCCGAATTCATCTCCGCCGAGACGCGCCAGGGTATCGGTGTCGCGCAACACTTTCCGCAGCCGCCGCCCGATCTGGCTCAGCAGCTGGTCACCAGCCTGGTGCCCCAAAGAGTCGTTGTACATCTTGAACTGGTTAATATCCAGCACCATCACCGCCACCGAGGCGCCCGGATTTCGGCGCGCAACCGCCAGCGCGGAGCCAAGGCGGTCATACCAGAGCGTGCGATTGGGGAGTCCGGTGACTTCATCCTGGGTGGACAGCTGTTCCAGACGTTCCCGGTCGCTGTGCATTTCCGTTATGTCTTCCATCATGCAGTGAACACGCAACACCCGCCCGCGACGGTTCGACATCGGATAGAACGCCATGCGAAACCAGCGTTCTCCGTCCTCATGCGGCGCAAGCCGCACTTCCAGCTGTACCGACTCGCCATCAATTACCTGTTGCCAGGCGGTCAGCACGCGTTGGCGCTCTGAACCAGGAATCCGGTAAAGACAGGGTATCGGGGCATCCAGCGGTTCGGTACAAAAGGCCCGGGTGCCAGGACTCGCATAACTGATGCAGTTGGTTT
>WOR8_10009914_pt1 | contig 10799 bp, 8 predicted proteins | sample DeeMarSeWOR38_10_FD_19890 | JGI IMG/M metagenome (IMG submission 19890)
CTTTGTTGGTATTTCTACTGGCTAATCACAGCATACTTGGATGGAAAGTGTATCCGGCCTTGATTCCGCTAATACAACTATTAGGTATTATAACAAACCCAGAGCGCAACTTCCCCTCTATTTATCTTGATTCCCAAGAGGTACCAATAAGTTTAGATCTCCCCTTCTTATCTTGACTCCCGCCTACCTGATAGCAAAGGGATCTGACACCCTGTTCAGGTGGATTACATTTTAAGCGTTATAGAAGAAAATTCCCCAGCAACCCATTTGGATTTCAAATAAAATCATTCTGACACTTTTGTCGCCCGCCCTATAGTATCCAAATCTTGGGGCGAGCGATTTCATTTTCCGCCCTTTCTAGATGTTGTGGCAACTTTAGTGCGGCGAATCCTGCTCCATTGATGTTATATGCAATTTTCTACTTGTCTGGTTGGGCTTTCTTTTTCTCGATCATATCTTGAAATTACCTGATGTTCACATATTGGCAAGAGATGTTAAGTCCCCCGTCAGAAGGATACGCCCCAATATTTTGAGGTTAAGTAATATGAAACTGGTATGAACTCCAGAGATTTTTGAACAAAGTTACAACTCCTGCTACAGACTTATCCCACCCCTTTGAAAGCCTGCTTCATTGCTTCCAGATTTAACTTACTCTGTAATCATGGTATATTAACAAAGTTGCAAATAACTGACCGATATCTCGGTTTTTCCATTCCTAGCATAATCAAACCCAGGTCCGTTAAGGTATGGCAGACGAGACAACAACCACAACCACAACCCTGATACGAACCAAGCTTAATCGGTTTCCGATACCGGAAGGCCACGTGCATCGGCCGCGGCTAGTGGAACGGCTCGAGCAGCACCGTCAGCGGCCCCTAACCCTTGTCTCCGCCCCGGCCGGGTACGGCAAAAGCACCCTGGTGAGCTCCTGGCTGCAAGCGCACGCTAGCCCTAATGCCTGGGTATCGCTCGATAAAAATGACAACGATTTGCGCCTGTTCCTGAACTACTTTTTGGCTGCTATCGAGACCATGTTCCCCGATGCCGCCAATGAGACCATGACGCTGGTAAACACCCCGACCCTGCCACCTCTGTCGATCTTGGCAGGCAGCCTAACCAATGAACTGGACTCGATTGAGCAGGATTTTATCCTGGTGCTGGATGATATCCATAGCATCCGGGAAAAATCAGTGTACCAGCTGCTCACCGAATTGCTGCGCCACCCGCCCCGGTCCATGCACCTTGTGCTGATCGGCCGGCGGGATCCGAACCTGCCAATTGCATCTCTCCGTGCCAGGGCGCAGGTAACCGAAGTCCGCCTTTTTGATCTGCGTTTTACCACGGTGGAAACTGCGGAGTTTCTGCGGATAGAGCTGGGAGGGAAGGTCAATGAAGCCGAAGCAGCCGCTTTGGCAGAAAAAACCGAGGGCTGGGTGACCGGTTTGCGTCTGGCTTGCCTTTCCATGCTCCATCGGAATGCCATGGATCCCAAGTTGCTTGAGCCACATGTGGACGCTCAATTTGTGATGGAATACCTTTTCACCGAGGTCTTCTCCCGCCAGCCACCGGAAATCAGCCAATATCTTATGGGTACGGCCATCCTGGATCGCTTTTGCGGCCCGCTATGCGAAACAGTGTGCGCACCGGGTATTGACTCGCCCACACGCGAACTCGGTGGGTGGGATTTCATTGCCTGGCTGAAGAAGGAAAACGTGTTTTTGATTCCTCTGGATACCGAAAGCCGCTGGTTCCGCTACCATCATCTGTTCCAGAGGCTCCTGATTAACCAGTTAAAACGTCATTGCAGCACGGAGGAAATCAACGTCCTCCACTCCCGGGCCAGTGATTGGCTTGCCGAAGAAGGTCTGATCGAAGAGGCGCTTGAGCACGCACTGGCTGCAGGTGACATCCCAACAGCAATACAGCTGGTGGCACGACACGGCCACCAACTGATGGACGACCACCAGTGGCCACGCCTGGAACGCTGGCTTGACATGCTTCCCCCAGATAGTGTTGAAGAGAACCCTGAGATGCTCTTGTTTAGGCTCTGGTTAAATCATATGCGGACAGCCTCATTTGACGTGTCCGCTATGGCAACTCAACTTGAAAAGGTAGAGAATCTGATCTCCACCTCGCTACCAAACGGTTCAGTCAAAGTGGAGCAGATACGAAGCCATTGTGATGCCCTGCGCAGTTTCCAGCATTATATAGGCGCTGACGGTGAGGTCGCTCTAAAACACGCGCGGTCAGCGTGCGAAAATATCCCCATCCATCATAGAAGGGCGCGACTCCGTGCGCATATTTTTCAGGTCGGGTCATACCAAATGGTCGGTGATTTGGAAACCGGCCTGTCCCATTATTATAATGAGGTGCAAGAAAATCCCAATCTGAGCAGTGGCGACCAAGCCATGTATCTGGCAAACCTCTGTTTTATTTACTGGATAGATGCTGACTTGTTTTCTATGTTGCAGACCTCCGAGAATACACTGAAGATTGCAATGGATCACCGAATATCTGAGGCTATTGCCTTCAGCCTCTATTTTAATGGAATCGCTTGCTACCACCAAAACAACCTGCAAAGCGCCGAAGAAAAGCTGGCCAGAATGGTCAAAAATTTCTATATGTATATGCAGTTGGTCCATACCCACGGCTCTTTTTGTCTTTCCCTGATCTATCAGGCCCAAGGGCAACCAGACAAGGCCAGAGAGCGCAACAGGAAAATGATGGAATATGCCATCGCCATCGATTCTGGCAATCAAATGGTGCTTCGAACCACTGAGGCATTTGAGGCGGAGTTGGCACTCCGCCAGGGGCAACTTTCGGAAGCCTCCAATTGGGCGGAACGGTTCCATCCCAAACCGTTACTGCCACCGTTTGCCTTTTATACGCCGCAACTGACACTGGTCAAAATACTGCTGGCTCAGGATACGACCGACAGCCGAGGTCAGGCCGCTGATCTCCTCGACCAATTGCACGACTTTCTTGCATTGATCCATTATAAAAAATCTCTGATTGAGGTATTGGCCCTGCAAGGACTGCTCCACGACACCCTGGGCGATGCATCGGTCGCGCAAGAAAAGATAGCCAAAGCGCTTGCTCTGGCAGAGCCGGGCGGTTTCATCCGGGTTTTTGTGGATCTGGGGCCCCAGATGGCTGATCTGCTTAAACGTCTGCACGAGCAGAACGTTGCTGTTGACTATATTGAAAAGCTTCTTGCCGCCTTCAGCTATGATGAACAGGTGCCGGTGCAGGAGATATCCAAGTCTCAAGCCTCCCTTACTCTAGCTGCGAGCCCCCAGCTTTTGGAGGACCCTCTCACCAATCGCGAAATCGATGTCCTGGAACTGCTGACCCAGCGGCTTAGCAACAAGGAGATCGCCGAAAAACTGTTTGTTTCAACTGAAACCGTTAAAGGTCACCTGAAAAACATGTACCCGAAGCTGCAAGTCAGCAACCGTCGGGAGGCGATTGAAAAAGCCAAAGCCCTGGGTATCCTTTCCCGCCACTGATCCGAGTGAATGACCTCTTGTCCCATCCCACTCTCTCACCCGTCACCCCTCTCTATCCTCCACTACTCTTCCACAACCGATCGTGAATACCCCCCATTTTCGCCCCTTTTTGGGGGTTTTGCAGTTTTCTGAGCTAGTTTAGATTCTTTATACAGGTGTTTCAGTGTTCAGTGTCCCCCGCTGACGTTTCGTTTCAGGCAGTATTTCCGCTTCGCTCCAACACTTTTCAGCTTTCTTGTTCTTTTTTTGACACCTGAAACCTGAAACGCGACACCTTAAAGCCTGACACCCGAAAATTGATCCGCCTCTGGCGGCAAAACTGGTAACTCAAGCTCACCCGAAATCAATGCGCTGCCTACTGTTGGCTATGACAGGAAAAAGTCATGAATTCACACAACGGGAAAGATTTGAAACTCTGGACGCCCGCAACCTATCGCATCAAGGTGCAGGGTTACCTGGACGAGAGCAGGTCCGATTTTCTGGGCGGTATGACTATCACCACGGCTCGCGAAGGGGATCAAGAGGTAGTGACCACCCTGGCGGGCCGGCTAATAGACCAGGCCGAGCTCTCAGGGGTGTTGAACACCCTCTATGAGCTCCACCTGCCGATCCTTTCGGTGGAGTGTTTAAGAGACGATTAAAGGTTTCAGGAAAGAGGGAGGTTTCTGGTTTCAGTTTTCAGACTTGAGTTTCTTCATTTCTTTCCTGACACCTGATCCGCCTCCGGCGGAACACCTGAAACCTGATCATTTGAGCCCAGAACCCTTAACCCTCAACAAGGAGAGCTAAATAGCTAAGGAGGAGCAGGCTATGGAACGTAGAAATTTTTTCAAACTGTTATCGATGGCGTGGGCGGCAGTCGTACTCTTACCCGGCCGCCTGCTTGCCAAAACCGAAAAGGCCGCCGCGCCGGCATCCTCTGGTGCATCCGGAACCGGTAAGCTTCCGGAGTATGCAAAGGAGATGCGGGACTCCGATATGTACGGCTTAGGACCGGATGGCAAGCCGACGGGTCAGAAAGCGACCTTCACCGGGGCTTCCAAGGCGAATGCCACCGCCGAGAAGGCTATGCGGCACAAGATGAAGCTCACCAAGCAAGAACAGGCCGTCCTCGATGGCAAGGACGGCGAGGAGAAGGCCAAACTCATGAAGATCCTGGTCGCCTTCGGCAATACCTTCGGCGCCGAGAAACTCGTGGACCTCGGCGGTGCTCCGCACAGTAACATGTTCATCGGCGCCGAGTACATGAAGTCGATGATCAAGATGCTGGACGAGTGCGCCAAGGCCGGGCTCAAGTCCTACGCGCCCTACACGGTCAACCCGCGCCCTTATGACGTCTACAACGTCCAGAACAATCCCAAGGACATGACGATGATCTACGAGGGCTACAAGCTGCAGCGGGACCTGGACTACGTCCACGTTCGCCTCGGCGCGCCGGACCTGAACTACAGAACCTGTGCCTGCTACCTTGACGAGATCGGCAACGCGCCGGAGCCGGGCACCTATGTCGCCTGGGCGGAATCCTCCGCGGTGAACTACGGCAATTCCGTCCTCGGTATCCGAACCAACCGTAACGGCGCCGGCATGGACCTGATCCAGGCCATGCTCGGAAAGGCGCCCAAGTTTGGTCTGATGACCGACGAAGGCCGCAAGGCCAAGTGGCTGGTAGAGGTCAAAACCTCGAAGGAGCCTGACTGGGGTGCGATCGGCACCGCCATCGGCCGCAAGTGTGTAGAGGACGTTCCGTATGTCACCGGGCTCGACAAGTACTTCAAGGGCGGCAAGGTCACGGCCGATAACATGCACCTGCTGAAGGCCATGGGCAGCGCAACAGCCTCCAGTGGAGCGGTTGGGTTGTACCACGTAGCCAAAGGGTATGAGACCTACGTCATCGACGACAAGGAGCAGGCGCGGATCATCAGCACCTTCAAAAACCTCTGGCCCAAGAAGGACGCCGATCCCACGGCCTGCTTTATCGGCTGTCCGCACAACACGTACTATGAAGTCGTCAAGTGGGGCAAAATGGTCACCGAGGCGCTGAAGAAGGCCGGCAAGAAAAAGGCCGCTATCCCGGTTTACATGTTCATGCCCAACAAGGTGCGGGACCGCGCGATCGAGGAGCATGGCGAACTGGTCAGTAAGATGAAGCGAGCCGGCATGCACGCCACCAATATGTGCAGTGTCAGCTATGCCGGTATGAAGGGCTTTTCTGAGCGGGTTCGCGGGGTCACCAATTCAGCCAAGACCCGGAACTACTCGACCATCCGGTACTTCCCTGATGAGATCCTGGTGAAGATCATCGTCACGGGTAAGATCCCGAAAGGCGCCTAGCCCTCCGGAGCAACTAAGCGCATATCATCAGAAGAAATTCGAAAGGAGAATTAACATGGCGAAGAAAACGTTCCGAGGCCGGCCCATGCTTGCCGGCAAGATCGAGGGTAAGGCGCTGGTCTCTAAACAGCCGTTTAACTTGACTGGCTCTTATTTGAAAAACATGTTCGCAGGTGAAACCGAGAGTGCGCCCTGCACCGATTCGGCCAACAAAGAGCTGTACGAGAAAGACCTCAAAGGAGCCATCATCTGCACGCCTCAGACCGTCGGCTCCACCATGGGCGCCGGGACCATTATGATGTTGAGTGAGCTCGGCGTGGGGCCGCAGGCATTCCTGTTCTCCTCGCACATCGACAGCATCTCTGCTGGCGGGCTCATCATCGACGACGTCTGGAACGGGCGGCGGGTCATCACCATCGATCTGCTCGGCGACGAGTTCCTGGAGGCAGTGAAAACAGGCGACCCGATCACCATCCACGAGGACGGCACCGTCGAGGTCGGCTAATGAGGAGGAAATAAATATGAACAGAAGAAAATTCATCGGAACAGTAGCCGGTGCCGGCGCCATGCTAGCAGCAGCTCCGGCGATACGCGCCGCATCGGCAGCCAAGAAAAAATACGTAGAAAATACGCCGGTTATTCTCGAATGCGCCATCAACGGTGGCACGACCAAGGCCAAGAACCCGCTTGCCCCGGGCACCCCGGCGGAACATACCGCAGAGGTCATTAAGTGCCTGGATGCCGGTGCCACCATTATCCATATGCACTCGAACCAACCGAACGAAGACGTGAAGTTAGCCGCCAAGGCTTACGTGGAAATATACAAGCCAGTCTGGAAGAAGCATCCAAGTGCGATCTTGTATGCGACCGCAAACTTCGACCCGAAAGTGTACAACCGCACCCGGCGACCCTGGCCTGGGAAAATACAGTGCGGCCACCAACGCATCCTGGCTGAGGCCGGAATCGTTAATATGGTGTTGTTCGACACGGGTGTCGTTCCTATAGGTGTATACGACAAACAAGGTGTGCCCGGACCGGATTCTGCTTTTTTCTGGTACGGCTTTTGGCCGGACGATGTGCGCTACATTCTACAAACCTGTAAAGACCTCGGTACAGGCGCCTCGATCTCGGTGTTTGAGCCCGGCTGGATGAAGAATGTCGTGGCCATGGCCAAGGCCGGCACCCTGCCGCCCGGGTCAAAACTCAACATCTACTTTGCTTCGGACGGACTGGCACTTTGTGCACCGCCCATCCCCGAGGCGCTCGAGCTCTACCTTAAGATGATGGAAGGGTTGGATTTGAAATGGGCGGTGGGCTATATCGGCGACAAAAGTGTCATGGATACCCCATTGGCCCGCCTGGCTCTGGAACGAGGCGGCAGTTTCCGGGTGGGGCTCGAGGACTGGCCTAACGGTACCAGCAACGTGGAACAGTTGAAACGCGCCAAGGAGATCATCGATGGAGTCGGCCGACCCGTCGTAACCGGGGCTGAGGCCATAAAATATCTTGACATACCGTTTGCGGCGACGCGGCCTAAAGCATAGCTCGATTGGGGCAGGCTGCTCATTTTTCAAACACAAAACCAAGAGCATCAAAGCATGACAAAAAACAACCGTCACAAGAACCCTCAAGCAAAAAGGAGGACGTAATCATGAGTTCAGACACGGAAAAAAAGGATGCGAAAGACATCAATCGCCGTCATTTCAGGGATTGCAGCTTCCGGCATTGGCATGAAGACAGCATGGGCCCAGCCGAAAGCACCGGATCCCAACGTGCCGTGGACCAACTCGAAGACCGGCAAGCGCACCGCCATCATCACCGATACCCAGTTGAATATCGGGCCGTACCTGGCACGCGAGATGGCCAAGCTCAACTACAACCTGGTCATCGCTGATGTACGCAAAGGTCTGCCCGAAGAGTTGCGCAAGCTTGGTGCCGCAGATGTCGTCATAGTTCCCGGTTTCGAGCAAGACGGGCCGAAAAGTGAGGCCCAGGAAGGCGGCATGCAGAGAATCGTGGATGCCGCCATGGATAAGTTCGGCGGGTTTGATTCGGCCTTTATCCGGACCGCAATTCACACGAAGGCGGACATTCTGCGCGAAACGAAAGAGGGCTTGTACAGGTCCTACGAGCAGAACTGCCTGGCGGTCATGTACGCGCTGCAGGCCGTGCTGCCGCCGCTGATGAAGGCGGGCCGCGGTCAGGTCGTAGTACAGACCAGCGCCACGAGCGAAAAGCCCCACCCCGGGTTGGTGGCCTACAGCTCCTTCCGCGCCGCTGCGGCGATGATGTGCCGCTGCGCCGCGCTGACGGCCGGGCCCAAGGGCGTCTGCGTCAATGCCGTCGGCACGAACTTTATGAACTATCCAGGGTTCAAGGAGACCCTGGGCGCCGACAAGGACCCGAAGATTCTCGCTGACCTCCTGGCGGAGATCCCGCTGGGGCGTCTCGGAGAGACAGCAGAGGCGGCGCACTTCACCCTGGCCTTGCTCGATGGTTACAACATGTACACAACGGGCAATTTCTTTCCCATCGCAGGAGGCTTCAACAACGCCGGGATGTAGCCGTTTGGCGCATAGCGGGCAGGCAATTGCGTGCGGCGCGCAGGGGTTGCCGGCGTAGTGGATATTCGTTCAGGCCTCGTAAAAGTGGCAAAACCGGAGTCCCTCGTGCCCTGAAGAGAAAGAGTGTACACCATGAAGAATATCTTTTTACTCTACATTCTGATTTTGGCTGGTGGAGTCTTCGGTCTGGGGTTGCGTGCGATGTCGGCGTTCGCCGAGGATGCCGGAAAAGTAGTCATTATTTTCGTCTTGCTCTTGCTGGCAGCCCAGGTGTTTTTTGTAAGCACGGTTGCGGCTGAGGAGGGTGCCGAAGACTCCGAAAAGGTTGAAAGACTGGAACGCCTCATCAAGGAACAACAGCAACAGTTGGAGTCATTGCAAAAACAGGTGAACCAATTGAAAAAAACAGCCACCGAGGCGCAAACCGAGGCCAAAGAAGCCAAGACTGTGGCCGAAGAAGCGAAAACAACCGTACAGGAGCCCGTTGAAAAGGCAGTTACTTCGGGTCAGGAGCGGGTTAAACTGGCAATTTCGGGTTGGGTCAATCGAGCCGTGAACATGGTCAACAGCGAAAGTCGCGTCCGCTTTGACGGCACCGCCAAGGCCACCGACGACTTGACCATCGGCTCCACAATTGAACTCACAATTGCTCCGAATAAGTCCGGAGAAGTTGACCAGGAAAACCAAGAAACCAACAACGTCTTCGATGAGCGCATTGTGGAGGCGACCCTTGACAGCAAGCGCTTCGGCAAGCTTTCCTTGGGCAAGGGCCACACGGCATCTTACGGCAGCGCTTCAGTCGATCTATCCGTGTTGTTCCGGCAAACCTCAGACGACAACCTCACAAATGTCAGAATCGTGGATGCCTTCAATAGCTTTGACGGTTTGAGCCGGCAAAACAGGGTGCGCTATGACACACCCTCATTTTATGGTTTCCACCTCGCCACTTCGGCTATCAGCGATGAGCGCTATGATGCGGCTGTGTATTGGGGGGTGCAGGGCTATGGATTCAAGGCCGCCGGTGCCGCGGCTTTCGCTTATCCCAACGAGGACGAAACCGACTTTCAATACGACGGCTCCTTTTCGCTGTTGCATGAGGCCACCGGTTTGAATCTCACCCTGTCCGCCGGTTTGCAGGAGCGTGACAACCAGGGTGATGCCGAAAACACCTATGTCAAGGTTGGCTGGCTGAGGAGATTCTTTTCCTTCGGCGAGACGGCTTTTGGCGTCGATTACACTCGATCATTGAACCTTCCCACCGGCAGGGACGACGGCTATTCGGTGGGTGTGGCGGCGGTCCAGCAATTCGAGGAGTACGGCACTGAAATTTATCTGCTATATCGCCTTCACTCACTTGATCGGGATGTTGAGCCCAATGTCCATGACGTCAACGTGGGATCAATCGGGGCAAGGGTGAAGTTCTAATGGGTATATTGAGAATACATAAACGAAAAGCGCTGTGGATCGGGTCATTGCTGGGGGCAATGTTGGTCACTGGCTGCGCTGGGATCAAGCCTTACGAGCCCCGTAACGATCGGGAAGAGGGACCGGAGAAGGGCCTCTTCAGCGGATCAAAGGGTGAGTTCGTAATCTTCAGAAAGGCAGAGGAGCCGGAGACTGGCAGCGAGGCCGGCAAAAGATCGGAGGAGACTGCCGACGGCGAGCAACAAAAAATGGGTGGCGAGGAAAAGAAGTCAGAGACCGAGAGCGGTGAGCAACAACCATAGGGCACAGACTGACGCTCGCAAGTAAACGCTAGGAGCAGAAGACAGACTTGCCCCTTTTGATTCTACTAGATATGGCGCAAGATCTGTCTGGTCGGCCACTTACGATACCTGCTATATATGTTGAGTTCCTGATATCCAGGAAAACTTCACATATGCTGATCATATCTGTATATTTTCAGTGCTTAGCGCTAAAGTGGTTACCTCAAGTCCAAACTGCCCCCAATAAGACCATCCTGATCATTAGCCAAACTCTGCAATGCCAAGTAGGACTCAGTTGGAGCCAGCGTCCCTTCGTTGGCAGTTCAATGCCATACCGCAAGGCTTTTTCTCACCAATTGTCTGCTCTGAAAGTACTGGGGTGAGAGTGCAATAAAATTCTTATTGACAGAATGAGCCGAGGTGATAAAATTTGAGTGGTATAGAGTAGACCAACCATTAGGAGATGACCAATGGTCAAGAAAGCTCATGTTCGTCCGTCCAAGCAGGAGAAACTTGAGATTATTGGTAGGATGAGGTTCATCGAGGATTTTGAAAAGGAGGTGTACTCTACGCTCGACATAGTGAAAAGTCTAGACATCCCACGTGAACGCCTCCGAGATTGGATGAACAGAGGCTTTATCACACCAAGTAAAGAGGCCAAAGGTCAGGGTACAAAAGCTTTGTTCAGT
>WOR8_10006957_pt1 | contig 10798 bp, 11 predicted proteins | sample DeeMarSeWOR38_10_FD_19890 | JGI IMG/M metagenome (IMG submission 19890)
GCCGACCTGCATGTCCCAGAACAGCGCCTTGCCGAGCCGTTGCAGTGCCAGCTGGTTTTCGCTGTTGGTTATCTGCGGCCAAGCAGCGGTGCAGGCAGCTGGATCAGGCGCAGTGGCACAACCTGTTCTGTCCAGCAGGCCCAGCGCATTCACGTCCGGCACCGTGATGGCACTGAGCGGCGCAATCGGCGCGGCCAGTGCATCCTGTTGCCCCACTGCCACCTGCCCCTGCACGGGCGTGGACAGTGCAGACAGCACGAGATAGACAGTCAGCGCGACCAGGCCGATCAGTCTGTACTTTTCCGGTAGGTATAGCGAGACAGTTGCTTCCCTACCCAGGCGTGCACCCACTCCTGGATACGGTTTCTTTACGTGATGCATGATGATCCCCTCCGATCACGAGCATCTGCAATCCGTATTGCGCCGTTAAGTTATCCGTGTCTATCGAGCAGCATCCTGCATAACGGGGAATTGAATACTGTGCAGACGGTCCGCTTCATTACCTCAGACCATACTGTCCCCACTATTGCCCAGGCGATCTTTATGCAGTGCCCCAATCCGTTATTAGTTCTCTTGTTAGCCATATCTTGCCTTCCGGCATATGACTTCTTGTTACTCGTCAACGAATCTTGTTCGAAGCGTACCTGCTTGCCCCCCTAGTCTAGATACTCAGGACACGCGCCTTGTTTTCGAATTCGAGTACCTTAATGCTCTAGTAAGGATTTAGGAGCCTGTCAAGTAAACAAACCGCAGTTTCTGGCGCGATGCCCTCCGGGTATAGCGACCAGTAAATACCTAATTAATTATTTATTAACAGGCTGTTACGTGAATTTTCCGGGCCGTCCCAGGGTCTTCCCGTGCCGGTATAATCTGAAGTGAAAATAAATTGCGGGATCGCCATTATCTGGCGGGGGGCGCACTCTCAAGGCCTTCAATCTGCATACCCGGCTGGACACCATGCGATGCAAACCAGCCGCGATTCAATTCCAGTGCGTATTTTGCAGGCCGCAAGGCATAGTGCCTGGCGAGGGTGTTGGGTTGCATGAGTGCAATATTGATAATAACGCCATGTTCGTCGAGAAAAGCAACCGATAGCGGGACATGGGTATTCCTCATCCACATACCAAATAGTACAGGCTCGGGAAATATGAATAGCATACCCTGACTCTCGGGCAGCATCTGGCGATGCGCAAGCCCCTGCGTACGTGCTGCACGGGTATGAGCTACTTCGGCCGTAATGGGATGATCATTGACCAACAAGGTTATCTCGTACTTCTGGTCCGTGTCGCCCCATGCAGACAGTGCCAGAAAGGCAGCAGCCATGATGCAGCCTGTTCCAGGGAACAATATTTTATACGTGATTCCTTGTGAGCTGAACATTATGAATAACCGTACTGGTCTGCCGCCGCTTCCAGTAATACTCGTCTGTCTAAAGACATGCCCATGATAGATGCATTGCCATAGCGGCATCCAGCAGCCCCGGTTAAGCGCAAACATCCACCGGTATAAGCCTGCCTCGTCCCGATCGGCCAGTTAAAGCATAGCATCCTGCAGACCCTGATGAAGTTTCCATTGTCGATAGAGTGAACATCGGGAACTGTTACTTACACTGGAATAATGCTCAAGGAACAGGAGCTGACATAGCAAACGACCACAACCGTCACAAAATGACATTCCCGGAATTCCCGCAAGGTGCGATTGCAGCAAATTATGCAGTCACGGAATCAAAAAAGGCGGCCATAAGGCCGCCTTTATTACCGCAGATGCTGCAGCTATACAGGTCCGATCAGTCTGGCATTGTAATTTTGTGCTTTCACGCTGGACAACACATCCTGCGAGGATGATACATCTCTATCGTACCTGACCAGCATCAGGTGGTAGCGTAACGGGCAGAATTCTGCTGAAACGACACTATCCTCGGATTCCAGTGCAGCGACCAGATCCTTGCGGCGCTCCTCTCCCAGTGTTTCAGTAATATGTACAACGATTTCTACAGTATTTGCAGGTTCGCTTTCGATGCTATGCAATGCATTCTGCATGGTGAATCTCCTCTCATATTCCTGGTCGGTTATGGGGCCATTTTGAATTCACTATTCTTATTGTTCCATAGCATGTATTTCAGATAACCATTATCCAGCCAGTATGTGGCTTGTCTTTATGGCACTCAAGCTGGAATGTAGACAAGATACCAACCCGACGCTATTGTGGAAAACACTTATTCAGCACATCACTATGTAATAATTCGTTGAACCAACAATAACGACCCCTGGAACTTTCCTGTAAGGCAGAGAACAGCAAGAACCTGCCCTTCCCGAAAAAGAATAGTCGACACCGGGGCCGTCTGATCCGGCCAGTTAATATCCATCCGGGTCAAGTTATTTTTTCCATATCGTTGGTTTATCTGACAGTGCGGCCTGTGCCTGTTCGTCCTCTCCCCGCACCCTGACGTCTTCTTCTGTTTTTATCCTGCCGTCATATTCCAGTATACCCAACCTGTTGTCATTGCAGTTGCGCATCACAATATGGGGCTCCAGAAACATTTTCTTTCGCAAGAAGCACGGTTCCCACCCTATGTACTGCAATCCGGGTAGCGCCTTCCGCTGCGCCTCGTTAAGTAATTCCTCCAGATTATCCGGAATTCTGGCATCGCCCCTACGTTTTTCCTTGTCCATTGAAGTCAACCTGGTTTATTACGGGTTGCTGAAATAATTTTCTGGCAACTTGACCTTGTCGGCCAAAGCCTGTCATTTATTGAATATGTACCAGCCCCCGCATCCTCGTGACCAGTCCCGGCCAGTGCTTGCCTTTCACGGCTGATTAACAAACGGCAAGTATCAGGCCGCCAACTGGCCATCCATGGTTATTGCTATGACTCCATAGCAACCCGCAAAAAGTTCCGGCGGGCGTGCATTGATATATATCAATGCACGAATTCAGCGGCTGTGTGTAGGATTTCAGCGGCTATGATGGATTAGAATTGTTGAGCGGCGATAGGGGGCGGTCAAGATGAGATACCTGCGATTCATTCTCTGTGTAACGTGTGGAGCACTGTTATTTGCCAGTCAGCCCGGCCTGGCAACAGCAGCGGACGCAAAGGTCAAGCAGCTGGATGAAGACCAGCTGATGCAAAAGGACTGTCTGGGCTGCCATGCGTCGGTCACGCCTGGTATCGTCAAGCAGCACCTCGACAGCCCTCATGCGAATCCCAAGACAGATGAGGAAGTCCGCTGTCATGACTGCCATGGTGAAGGCCATAAAACCATGGATGATTTCGCCAAGGCGGAAATGCCAACGGCCGAGACCTGTGGTGAGTGTCACAAGAGCAAATTGAAAGAGCACAGAAAGGGAAAGCACAATCTGGGCTGGCTGGTAATGAAGTCCCAGATCGCCTGGCATGGTCAGCCCGGAGCCATTACAGAGCAGGGCTACCGCGGTTGCTCGGGTTGCCACAAGATTGGTGAAAAAGGCTTGATGGGTGTCACTGATGGCAATACGGGCGCCGTCAAGAGTGATGGTGGCAAGGAAATCGCTAAATACCGTTACGGGAATGCACAATGCGACGCCTGCCATACCCGTCACACCTTCAGGAAGTCCGAGGCGAAAGACCCCCGTGCGTGCTCCAACTGTCATATGGGGTTCGATCATCCGCAGTGGGAAATGTATACTTCGGCCAAGCACGGTATCATCTGGGGCATCGAGGGGCATGAAGAGGATGCCCGGGCGCCCACCTGCCAGAACTGTCATATGATGGAAGGCAGCCACAGTGTAAGGACACCATGGGGCTTCCTGGCCCTGCGCATACCTACCAAGCAAAATGTGCTCGCACTGATCGATGTCGCACCCTCTCTGAAAGAGCCGCTGACGAAGCTGGCAGCAGCCTTGCCCTCCGGTAATTACATTGATGTAGATGACGACCCGCAGTGGACTTTCGACCGCGCACTGATCCTGCAGGCCGCTGGCGTGCTGGACGCCAACCTGCAACCAACCGAACGATTTGTTGAGATTGTTGTACAGGCAGAGGCCGCCAGGGGTCCGGATGAGTTCAATGAACTCCGTACAGCAATGAAGGCCAATTGCAACAAGTGCCACTCAATGGGTTTCGTGGATAGTCACATGCAAGCCTCTGACAAGATCATCAAGGCTGCCGACCACGAATTCGCCAAGGCCATACAGGCGGTGCAGGGCTTGTATCGCGACGGTATTCTCAAGAAGCCCGAAGGCTGGAAATACGCACCGGACCTCCTGCAGTATTATGATGCCAAGACAATGATCGAGCAGGAGCTTTACCTGATCATGCTGGAATACCGGCAGCGCACTTTCCAGGGCGCCTTCCACGCCAGCAACGACTACATGCACTGGTACGGGTGGGCGCCGCTGAAAACCGCCGTCAACACGATTCTCGAAGAAGAGAAGCGTTTGCGTGCCGAGCACGAGAAGGATATGAGTAAATAATAGCGAGTCAGATACTTACCCGGGCGAGATGAGGGTGGAATACCCTCACCGCCCTGTACAGTCAGCCGCGTGGATATTCAGCCAGGGTTAATCAGAACAGCCAGAAGCAATAAATCGGGTTGGCTGCATCAGGCGTATAGCGTTGACTGCTCATTGGTCTTCCTCCGGCGCTCTAATTGCAAGCCGGGGGTGTCGACCAGACCGGGGGAAGTCCAGCAAGCTGCCATACTGTCTGCGAAGAACAGCTGGATGGCTTATATATCCACCATAGTTTCTCTCTGGACGTGTACAGCATGTGCACGTAACATCTCCCTGCATCTACCATACGCCACCGGGCCGCCTGCTTGAGGCCTGCCTTGTAAGATACAAACTACCAGACACAAGCCATGAGCCGTCTCTCTGCCGCCGAGCGCATGCTGCGCATCTTCACCGATATCAGGCCTGGCGAAGGCATGACAGCGATGCTCATGTTCACCAATGTGTTCCTCATTTTGCTTGCCTATTATTTCATCAAACCCCTTCGGGAAGGCTGGATTGCGGTTTCAGATATCGAGGGACTGACCAAGATGGAGGTCAAGGCATATTCCAGCTTCGCACAAAGCATCCTTCTGCTGTTCGTCGTTGGCTGGTATGCACGACTCGCAGATCGCCTTGACCGGTCTACGTTATTTACACGCGCAACGCTGTTCTGTATTTCCAACATGGTTATTTTCTGGTTTTTACAGCCGAATTTATTCTTCGAGCAGTTGCCGATTTCAGGCATAGTTTACTATTTGTGGGTTGGCATGTTTGGTGTATTCGTCGTCGCGCAATTCTGGACATTTTGTGCCGATGTCTATAACGATGAGTCTGGCCGGCGAATGCTGCCATTCATTGCTGTTGGCGCGACCTCTGGTGCTGCTACCGGCTCATGGATAGTTGACATGCTGGTGAGTTCCGGGGTTGTAGCGTCTGAAGCACTCCTGCTGGTAGCTACCGTTCCGCTGTTTGTTTCCATCCTGCTCGTGCGCATTGTCGAACGGCACGAAGACCACCGGGGCAGACCTTCCAGCGAGAAATCCGGTGGCGAAATGCCGTCGGAGAAAGTGAGTATCTGGAGTGGTGCCAGGCTGGTAATGGCCAGCAGATTCCTGCTTCTTGCAGCACTCGTTACGCTTTTCACCAACTGGGTTAACACCAATGGCGAGAATCTGCTGTTTCGCGTGGTCCAGGAGACCCTGGCGGTGCACGCGGACAATCATGGCATTATGAATGAACGTTCCTTGCTGGAATATGTCCGCGATGGCACTACCGCTTTCTATGGCAATTTTTATTTCTGGGTAAATATCATCGCATTGCTGCTGCAGGCATTCGTCGCATCGCGACTGCTGAAGTATGGTGGCTTTGCTGCCATCTTGCTGATACTCCCTGTGATCGCTCTGGCATCATATAGCATGATGGCCTTGCTACCGATACTGGCAGTGGTGAAGATGATGAAGATCGCCGAAAATGCGACAGACTATTCACTGAATAACACGTCACGCCATGTGTTGTGGCTGCCGGTTAGTTCAGCAATGAAGTTCCGGGGCAAGCCCGCCATTGACACCCTTTACGTCCGGCTTGGGGACGGCCTCGCTGCCGTCACCATACTGGTCGGCGTTCAGCTGTTGTCACTGTCCACAGCGGGATTCTTCGCCTTCAACGTGATACTGGTTCTTTGCTGGCTGGTGACGGGTGTCATGCTGGCGAGAGAGCATCGACGTGCCACAGAGGCTGGTGGCGGGGTGTAGCGCGGGTATTACTGGCAGGGTTTGTGCCGGGTTATGCCTATGGCTGCAACTGCTGCAGTTTTTGCTCCAGACGCTGCTCTGGTAACAGGTCCCTGTCATAGTCGTAAAGCGCTGCCTCCCACTTGCCGTACATCGGGTTGGGCAGAATTATCCATTCCTTTCCCCATCTGTTTGCATGCTCGTATACCAGCATCCTGCGTGTATCAGGATCTGCAATCGAGCCAGCGAAGAAGTCATTCAGATCATCTCCCACCAGCAGCAGGATGCGGAATTGCGAAGCCACCCTGTCACGGTGCCGTGTCTTGCTTGTCGAGTCAGACCCGTCGCTCAACAGCAGTCTTTCCCCGTCAGGAAGTGGCAGCCCGAGCGCGCGCAGATTGTTCGAGGTGCAGTCGCGCAATGATTCATGGCGCGCACTGAGATAGATGATTACCACCCCACGCTCAACTGCATGATCGATAAAGTTCTTCACGCCCGGTATGGCGGCTGCCGTGGATTCCCGGCACCATCTGGCGAAGTTATCACGCTTGTGACTGCCATAATGCATGACAAGCCTCGCGTTATAACTGCTGGTATCCAGCACCGTCTGGTCCAGGTCAAGGATAATGGCCGGCGGCAGTTCGGTATAACTATCGCCCTGCTCGAGCGCGGCAGTCCATACCGGGTCGATCAGTGCCCTGTCAAGATTTTCCGACGCAAGCCGGTAGGCCTGTATCGCATTTGCAGTATATTCGGCAGCGGTCTGCGTCCACAGTGCGGCATTCAGTATCTCGATACCGTCGTTTCTGACCTGATGTGTGCTGCAGGCAGTCACAGCTAGCGCGAGTATCACAGCAGCAACACGGGGCAGCAGCATGTAAATGTGCCGGCAACGGAAGAAATTATTCATGGGCAAATTGTACCATTCTGCGGCATCGGCCTTTTCCTGCAGGATTGCCGTGCTGTACCGGCACTGAGCCCGGATCGTGGCACAATCCCGTGATCATCGGACAGACTGGTTGAAGCAAGTGCAGTTCATCGATTTTGTCCAGAACACAAGGCAGACTGGTACCTGTCGTGACAACAGGCAGGCCTGCTCCCGGGGGGCGGCCCATAAACGACTGCCTCCAGCCCTTTCTTCCATACAAGCACTTACGGTAATGCAGATAATTGCCCTTCAAGGCCTGGATAGCCCCCTGTCCCCGCCGTTACCTTGATCACCGCCTGCTTCCGGGAAGCAGCATATTCAGTCATTCACGCCCTGCAACCACAGCAGGGCTGGTAATTGTGTCAATTCCTGACACATCAGGCCTCACTCGAGGCTCAAACCGAATTCAAACCTGTCGATTCTGATCCCTTCCGGAAATGCATTGTTCAGGCGCCGTTCAAACTCCTGGTAAACCTCCGCTTTATGTTGCTGAACGTCATAATCGCGACTGGCTGAGTTAATGCCCTCCACTTCCAGGTCCATCTTGAACTCTACATCTGGAGCAATTTGTAATCGTACTCTTGTCATAACGGAATTCTCCTTTTCATTTGACGGACAAATTACTCATGCTTGATCCTGTTAACCTGGATTCACCATACTGTTACATCAGGCCCTGTTTTCATTATCAAATGCCTTATTCATGATTTGTTTATACAGATGCGCCAACTGTATAAATAAATGCTGGCACTCCGGAATATCCTCTACATGTCGTATGTTTCGCTGGGCATCATGCATTGCTTCATCAAGAAACAACCTGTCGTACTCACTGAGCCTGTACCCCTGATCGACATGCTCCTTGATTTCCATAATGCGGGGCAGACGTTGCGACTTGAAACGCTGCATCAAAGCCACCATCATGCCTTCCTGTTGTTTGTGGTCTACCACGAGAAATATCCCAAAATGGCACCTTATGCCTGATATACAGAACACATACTGTCAATTCAGAAAGAATGAATCGGCATGCAGCAAGAATTCCGTTTTCGGCAACAGTTCACATCGCGGGAAACGCACCAGTGCTGCCACCCGGGGGGCCTTGGTTGCAATCCGGATTTCGGCTATATCCAGCTCATGCGCTGGCACACCTGATTCCTGCTCCACCTTGATACCCATATGGCTCAGGCGCAGGTGCTGGAAGCTTGCGACTACGAATTCACTCGCGTTGCCCAGCATATCTGCAACAAGTGCGAGGCGGTCCTCAAGTGTTGATGGATGCAGAGCTGCCTGCTTCATGGCGTTCTCCAGATCTTCTATCTGCATTTGCAGGTCGCTCTGATGCTTTTCAAGCATGGCCTGACGGTCCGCCTTTCGAAGTTGACTGCGCAGCATGCTCAACCGCTTCCTGCGCTCGATATCGCTGGTTTTGGCTTCGATAAGTTTCTCCCTGGCGTATTTCAATATACCGTTGAATATGCAGCACTTGAGAGCACGGCGCGCATGTGTCTCACTCACGCCCGGCGTGTACACCTGGTGATCGGTAAAACTGACTGAGGTCTGCATCACCTCCCTGTGCACCCTGTCGCCGGCCAGAGCCACACCAAAATTCTGGCGCTCTTTCATGCGCATGCACACAAGGGCACAGCACTCTTCAGCCTGGGGATTGGCGTCAAAAAGCTCACGGACATCCATGCTCTGGCTGAACACTTCCTGCATGTGACGGGGACTGACGAAAAAGGCTTTGACCCGCGGGTCTGCGCTGAAGGCCGATCGGGAACACAGAAACGACCCGGGCATATGCTCCACCAGATCATCTATGTAGTGAAATGCATCAATGACCGGTCCTTCCAGGGTTCTCCTGTAACCCGGAAGCGCACGCAGACGTGGGGATGTTTCATCCACCACACGTTCAACTGCCTGGGCAACAAAACCATTATCAGATTGATAAGACTCAGCCGGGCCTAATGTGGCTGAAACCTCTCTTCCTAAACGGCTGAAAGCTTCTTGCAGAAACGACATCATCACGGATCTTCTCCCCCTGTTTTTAATTATAGTAATGCCCCGAAACTCTTCAATGATTGGGCCGCAACCCTGCACCAGATTCTCGAATCCGCGAGACCTGATGTTGACCGTGATGCGCGGGCATGGTGGTAAATCCTAATAGTGCCGCGCGGCGTTGTTTCTTGTTATCAAAGCAGATTTCCACAGCCCCCTTGCAGCAGGCTGACTATTCCAGAAGACCGGAGCCCGGAGATGAATGTACTGTTTATAGTGTGTCTGGAATAATTTGATTTTGTAAGCCCGACTCCCGGATAGGGTTGATCACGGCCCGCAATCACCAAAATCTGAATACCCTCTTACTTTCCTGCCGCCCCCGGTAACCTGACAGACGGCGAATCTGCTCGGCAGCAGTTGTTAATTAATTGCTTATATTAGCCATGATTGAAATTCCGCCTGCGGCTAACAAGAGACCTTGGTTTTCGGTTTTGCAGGGCAACTAGCGACCTGTAAAAAAGACATTCGTTTCAGGTTTCAACCACTAATGACGTTTATATGGGAAAATCACATTCCAGTCATTCTTCATGTCAACAACCGTCCAGCCTCAGCGTTCGCTTCATCAAGCGCCTCGAATTTCGTTTTGATATTGCTGCCGATGGCCTGCCCGGGGGGATACCGTAGACCTCTTCCGCCCAGGGACGCATGAACTCTATGCCGCCACCGGAAACAATCTAGGTCTTGAAACCGTTGCCCCCGAGACAGGCGAGCAGCTCGAGCACTGCTGAAAGACCATATCGCTACAGAATCGCCCGGTTTTCGGATGTCTTGCGCTACCCAGCCAGTCCTCCACGATCTGCGCGAATTCTTCTGTTGTCGTACCTGCATGAGTCGCCATAACGAGTTCCAGCAGGGCGTGCTCACCACCGGCCAGCACGGTCTTCAGGTCTCCTTCGAGAGCCGCCTTGAAAGGTTGCTCCTGCTTGCATTCAGGCTGCCGCGGCACTCACATCCCCGACGAACCGGACAATGGCAAGCTTGCTCGCACCGTCTATCCAGGATGGAAGCGGATCAGCATCCCCGGCAGCAGCCAGACCGGCGCAGGCCGGGATGATGCCAAGGACGCACGCCTGCATACATTTCCGGTTCATTGCATGCTCAATCCAGGAAAACGGCAGGAGCTTCTCCCTCCTGCCGTTGAGGTTGGCAGTTTCAATGATGCCTGAATTCCTGCCGTCAGTGCGCGCCGCCCGACTGCATCTTTTCCATCACCTGGTCCAGACTGAAGCTCGCCGCCTTCTGACGCGGCGGGTAGTCCTTGAATGTCGCCAGGAAGTTGCCGACATACGCCTGTGCCGGTACCAGCAGGAAGGCACGATCGAGCAACCAGTCATAGTAGGTATTCGAGGTGATGGAGGCACGCTCGTAGGGATCGCGGCGCAGGTTTTCAATCAACGGCACGCGCAGCGGTACGAACGGCTCCATCCAGACGCGGAAGGTGCCCTGCGCCTTCTGCTCCATGAAGATCATCTTCCAGTCATCATAGCGCAGCGCCGTCAGGTCGCCGTCATCGGAGAAATAGAAGATCTCCTTGCGCGGACTCTCCTGTGCCTCGCCGTTGAGCATCGGCAGGATATTGTAGCCATCAAGATGCACCTTGAAGCTGCGCCCGGCCGCTTCG
>WOR8_10009008_pt1 | contig 10795 bp, 6 predicted proteins | sample DeeMarSeWOR38_10_FD_19890 | JGI IMG/M metagenome (IMG submission 19890)
ATATGACTGATGACTTTATTGTCGCTGCTAGAGAATCAAAACCAATTGCAATGATAACAGAAGGAACTAGGATTAATCAGGAAAAAACAGATGAGTCTGAACAAAAAGTCTATGAAGATTCAATAAAGGAAATAACCAAAAATAAAAAACTATCAATTGTTGATTTTAATTTCAAAGATGTTGACCGATTCACGACATTTTATAATATGTCAAAAGATCTGAATAAGAAACTTGTAATTAGTTTCAAACACGCATGTTTTTTAGAAAGATATCATAAAGATAAAAAATTAAAAACACCTGATAGTAGAGATGGTCAAATAAAAATATTGAAACCAAAAAGACTTACAGGAACATATATTGATGAAGATTATACTGAGTGGTATATTAAAAAACGTTTGAATTATCCAAATATTATTTTAGCTGAAGACATTGTAAAAAATCCTAACAGATATATGGTTGTTTTAAATTTTTATTATTTTAATATGCTTGTTGATCTCAAACCAAATAATAGCACCTATATCCATTCCCTTTCTGAGCCATTTAATGAAGAAATGGAAATATCATACGAACGTATGCATAACTGGTTAAACCATTTTAATATAAAATTTGTTCAATCCCACTGCTCCGGTCATATCTGTGGTTCAGACTTATATAATTTAATTGAAACAATTAATCCAAAAAAAGTTTTTCCTATTCATACAGAGCATCCCGATATGTTTAAGAAACTTAAGATGAAAACGCAGATAGTTGAAGAAAATAAAGTATACCATTTATAAAGCTGTAAAATATTTTATTTTTAAAAAATATAACAAAACCCTAAAAATTTGTTATAAATTGCGAGGAAAAACGTATAAACCCTCACTTTATAAACCATTAATCCTGAAAATTTTAATAGGGAGGATCAAAGAATGTCTGATCTTTATGATTATAAAAAAAAGAAAGATGAACAAATAATGATCGAGGTTGATACTGGAAAAAGAAAAAAAGAACAGTTCATAGAAAATCTAAGAGAAGGGGATGTTGTAAACGATCTTTTTGCAGTCAAAATCAAAAACCCTCCTCGACCTTATAAGAGAGGTACATGGTTTGGTCTTATTGCAACAGATAATAGTGGTGAAATCAATGTTAAATATTGGGGTGGAGAAAACAAAGAGCGCGTCAAAAGGTTATATGATAGTTTCAAAGTAGGAGACGTAATACAAATAAGAATTGGAAATGTTGAGATATACGAAGACAAGCCTCAGATATCAATTAATGAAACATCAGGCGGACTTAGAAGATTTCATTGCATCAATTGATGAAGAAAAAATAAAAGAGCTTATAGATATTGTAAAAAAAGAAATTTCAAATATTGAAAATATACAGCTGAAAAATCTTCTTAATTTATTTTTCAATGATTCTGAATTTGTTAAGTTATATGCAAGTTCACCTTCTGCTATGACGCATCATCATAACTATATTGGTGGTAATCTGGAGCACAGTGTTGGTGTGGTTAGGCTGTGTAAAAATATTTGTGAAATGTATGATAATGTTGATAATGATATGGTAACTGCAGGTGCAATTCTTCATGATATTGGAAAACTTAAGGAATACAAAACTGGAGCAGCTATTGAAAAAACCGATGAGGGAAACTTCATCGGTCATATAGTAATAGGTGATAGATGGATACGTGAGAAAATTGCTGAACTTAAAAAGAAAGGAAAAGAATTTGACCAGTTCCTTGAGGACAAGTTATGTCATATAATTCTTAGTCATCATGGTAAATATGAATATGGTTCACCTCGTATGCCAAAGACAATCGAGGCAGCTGTAATTCATGCTGCTGATCTGATGGATTCCCAGGTTAAGAATTTCATTCAAAATATTCAGGAAGGAAGAAAAATAAGTGATGATGATTGGGCTTTTTTATGGGATTCTGATCTTGGTATGAAAAGACCAATGTATCTGGGTAGTGAATAAGTCTTATGAAAAAAGATATAATTGATATATTATGCTGCCCAACATGTAAAGGAAAACTGGAATTAAAGGTTAAAAAAAAGGATAAAGAAGAAATCATTGAAGGAAGTTTCAACTGTAAAAAATGTAAAGCCACATATGTTATTGAAGAAGGAATTCCAAATCTTTTACCAAAATAAATATCCTATTTATACATAAAAATCTTAATATCTTGCATCAAATTTTTTGACAAAGAAATATCATCTATATATTTTTTAAATCTTGATGCTCTTCGGTCAAGAATAACTGCTATACCTCTATCTTTTTCATCACGGATGAGACGGCCGATAGACTGCAGAAGTTTTCTTGCAGTTGGTGCTTCAACTGTGTATTCCCAACCTTTCCCAAACTTAAGGTCATAGTATCTTTGTAACCCGCGCTGTTTTGCTGTTGGTTTAGGATAAGGAATTCCTACAATTATTGCGATTTCCAGTTGTTCAGCTGGAAAGTCCATACCTTCACTGATACGACCGCCGATGACTGAGAAAAGTGCTGCGCCATCGCCATTTTGATTTCCATGATCCTTGAAGTCAGAGACCAACTCCATAAGTGCAGTCTGAGACATCTCTTGCTCTTCAAAATAAACACCACGGTTGATGTTTTTCAAACAATCTTGGTTTTTAAAAACTGACATTACACTAAAGCTTGGGAAAAAAACCATTGTGTTTTTTGGAAAAGTATTACAAATATTTGTAATATAATTCTGCATTTTTGTAATAATTCTTTCATCTTTATTTATCTCATCATATTTCGTTGTGACATCACTTACAAATAAAATCTTTCTGTTCTCCTTTGAAAATGCTGATGGATAACCAACGAGTTCAGTGCTTTCAGACAAGCCAATCGAATCTCTATATTCCTCAAGTGGTTCAAGAGTTCCAGACATATGAATCGATGAGTGAAAATCTTTAATAATACCAGTTCCAAAAGATGGATCTAAACAATACGCTTCAATCCTTGGATTTTTACCATTTGATGCATCAACAACAAGCTTTGAGTATTGATCCATTTCAAGGGAGATCCAAAAATCCAGAAACAATCCAAGCTTGTGAAGATAAGAACGAGGCAGTTTTCCCTCTTTTTGACGATATTCCTGTATCTTTTCACCATATGCAACTAGATCACCGATTATGTCATGAAGGGTTTTACTAGTAATTTTAAGTCGTGATAATAAACATAGGTATCTCTTATATCTCTTAATATTTCACTTAGGATTTTACAAAAATCAGAAACAGAAAAACGACCGTCAACCATTGAAGGATTACCATATTTTTCAGCTTCAAATGAACAGCTATTGAGCATATACATACTAAGCTCAATCGAATGCAGCTCTCTAAGATAATCTGGAAGGTTATGCGCCTCGTCAATAATTAGAATCATATCTTCTTCAGGTACAGCTAAACTGTCAAAAAGCATATTGCGAATCATTTGATCAAAAACATATATATATGGAACTACCACAAGTGATGATTCACGCATCAGAGCTCTATTAATTTCATAAGGACAAATCTGTCTTTTTTCACAAAACTCAATGAATTCTTCAGCGGTTGGAAGTTCTTTTTTAACCCAGTCTTTTACAAATTCTACTTTTTCCTTGTCAATAAAATTACGATAATATATACAGCCTTTTTCTTTATCTTTGTTTGATGATTTTGCTTTTTTCTTTTCATTTGAACAAAATTTTGAAAGCTCTTCTGATGTTCCCTTGCTAAGTTCCAAATCGTTTTTAGCAAGGATGCACATATTTGCTCTACCTTGAATACCAATACCAAAAATTTTTTCGTTATTATCTTTGTTTTTATTTCTAATTTGCCGAAGTTCAAGAATAACTTGTCTTTGCTGGGCATTTGTCCGGGTTGTATAGATAATTTTTTTATTGTTTTGTAGTGCAAACTCAAGAGTTGAAGCAAGTGCACATATTGTTTTGCCTGAACCTGTTCCTGATTCAAAAACAATATCTTTTTTTGACTCTAACGAGTTTTTTATAGTTTGGATTATTACTTTTTGATTTTTTCTAGGTTTATAAGGAAAAAGATTCATTTTGAATTGATGAATGCATAAATTAGTAAAAAAAGTTTTTAGACTATATTTAAAGTATTAATTTATATCATAGCTATATCATTTGATTTGTATGGTTAAACCACTTTTTGATAAAATAAAAAAAAATCTTTCTAAAGAGATACCTTCAGAAATGATTAGTAAGATTCCTGACAAATGGGAAAAAATTGGTGATATTGGTATTATCAAATTAGATCCTGAACTTAATAGATACTCTAAGATTATTGGTAAATATTACTCAGAAATTCTTGGTTGTAAAACAATTTTAAATGATATAGGAGGAATTAAAGGAACATATAGAAAGCCTATTACAAAAGTAATTTTTGGGTCTAATAAAACAGAAACTATCCATAAAGAAAACCAGATACGTTTTAAACTGGATCCTAAAAAAATCATGTTTTCATCTGGAAACATGGATGAACGTTTACGTATGGCTACTATTTCTAATATAAAGGAAGTTGTTGTAGACATGTTCGCAGGTATAGGTTATTTTACACTACCAATGGCAGTCTATAGTAGACCAAAGAAAATTTTTGCTTGTGAAGTAAATCCAATTTCATATGATTATTTATGTGAAAATATCATTTTGAATAATGTTACAGATATCGTAGAGCCCTTAAAAGGAGATAATAGGTTAGTTGCTCCAAAAAATGTTGCAGATAGGGTAATACTTGGTTATTTTGAAAATACAAGCAAGTTTTTAAAAACTGCCCTTGATTGTTTAAAAGGTTACAAAGGAATTATTCATTATCATGTCAAAATTTCTGATAAAGATTTACAAAAAAAACAGTTAAAGATAGTAAAACAAATTAATGAAAAAGATAATGGAAGTGCTAATATAATTAATAAACAACATATAAAATCATATGCACCAGGTATCAGTCACTATGTTTTTGATATTGGAATAGATTAAAAATGAAATTAATTGTATATCATGCAAATGAGGATGACCCTAAGAAATGTAGTGCTAAAAAACTTCACAAGTTTGGTTATGTAAATCTTATTTTAGATATAAGAAAAACACCTCAAAATACAATTTTGTTAAATCCATTTGCTGAAAAAAGTTTTTCAAAAGAAGATATTGATATTGCAGAAAAAAATGGAATTTTAGCTGTTGATTGTTCATGGAAAAATGCAGAAGTAAGTTTTGATTATTTAAATAAAAGATGTATTGCTAGGGCACTACCTTATTTATTGGCTGCAAATCCAGTAAATTATGGTAAACCATTTAAATTGACCACTCTAGAAGCATTCGCTGCAGCATTATACATATTAAATGAAATAAAAGAGGCCGAAGAGATTTTAAAGTTGTACAAATGGGGCCCCAATTTTATAATTTTAAATAAAGCACCATTGGAAGATTACAGAAAAGCAGAGAATAGTTCTGAGATAATAAAGGCAATGAAAAACTATATTTAGATTACTTCTCAATTATAATTATTATAAATTTACTAAAATAGTAAAAAGTTTTATATACTTATCATAAGATGAAATAATATCCTATTTAAGAGGGAGGGCAATGCAAAATAAAAAGAGGCTAATAAAAAATATAATTGTAATGTTTGCTTTTTTTATTTCATTAGTTCTAATCTCTAGCAGTTCGATTTCTATAGTTCTTTATACAAGACCAGGTCAATTAAATAAATGTGATGAAAAAACTAGTCTATTCAAATTAATCGGAGATTTTCAAAAAAATACTCAAATAACTGAATCTATGTTTCAATATCCAAGGTTTATAGATCACGACGTTGGAATTATAAATATTATTAGTCCAAAGGCTGGTAATGCAGGTGTAGATATAAATGTAATTTTAAATGTGAAAAATTATGGTTCAAATACAGAGAATAATATCAAAGTCACCGTTGTAATTTTAAAAGATGGAGTTTTTGAAGAGTATAATGAGACAGATTATATTGATGTCTTAAATCCAGATGAGGAAAAAGATATAGAACTACCATCTTGGACACCAGATGACTGGCAAAATATTAGTAATCAATACCTAGACTATAAGATAACAGCTCTTGTTAATTTATCAGGAGATCAAAATCTAGATAATAATTATAGAGAGAAATGGTTTAAGCTTTATTTTGGATATTTCCATGATGTCGGATTTATTAATGTAAGCGGACCTGAAAGTGGACCTGCCCAAACATTTCCAATTTCAGGGATTATTAAAAACTTTGGTCAGTATGAAGAGTGCTGTTTTAAAAATCATGTTGAAATAGCTGAACTAGATATAGAAAACTCGGTAGAACTTTTAAGTCAAGATTTTTCAGATAGTACTTTTCCGCCTGGTGGATGGACGAAAACACACGCCAATTGGATGCATAGTGATTCAAATCATGCTGGTGGAGGAATTGGAGAAGCAAGATTTTACTATTTACCATCATCAAATGATATCTTCAGGTTATATTCTCCTGCAATTGATACTAGTATTTATGATGCAATTATTATAGATTTCAAACAAAACGTCGATCACTATACAATTCCTTATACATTACAAGTAGAAACTTCAGAAGATGGAATAAATTGGGATGTAGTATGGAATATCAATCCTCGAAGTGATATTGCTCAGCAAAATAAATCGATATTTACGGCTCAAAATGTTGGTTCTACAACGTATGTCTCTTGGACATTTGATGGATTTAGTTATAATATTGATAATTGGTATGTAGATGACATTGTTATTTTGGGATTAAATTCCTTTGGACCAGAATATTCAGAATATATCTGTACAGATACAATTGATCCAGGTGAAGAACAAAACTTTGAATTTAATGACTGGACACCTGAATTTCTATCAGAAGAAACAACAGGTAATAAAAAATATATTTTAAAAGCATGGACTGATATGGAAGAACCAGTAGATGAAAATCCGGAAAATGATTTATTTTTTGAAATTATTGAATTAGAGTTTTTCCATGATATAGGTATTAAGGAGATAATAAGTTCTAATATGTATAATCCACCACCTCAGGATTGGTTACATTTTGATGATGGAACTAATGCTTTGTCAATTGGATTGGCATACGCAGGAACTTTTGAGTATGCAATACGTTTAACACCAGATGAGCTTGAAGATTGGGCAGGATATAAAATTACAACAGTAAAACGTCATCATGGACACAATACCTCGTTTGAAATGGACGGTATAATAAAGATATTTGAGCAAGGAACATCAACAAATCCAGGCGATTTAATTACTGAAGAGCCGTTTTCTTGTTACGAGGCTGACTGGCATGATATAGAACTTGATTATCCAGTGTTAATTGAGGGAGATGAAGATATTTGGATATCAGTTTTGGTAACTCATGAAGCTGGGGAATTCCCTGCTGGGTGTGATGGTAGTCTAGATTATCCTGGTAAAGGGGATTGGGTTTCTCTTGGTGATACTGGTGATTACTGGAATGAAATTAGCATATATGGTTACTACCTTGACTGGAATTTATGGGCTGGTATATCTTTAGGTGATAAGTTTCCAGAGGTTTATATTCAACCAGGCACCCAGGATATAGAAGGTCTTGCAACTAACTTTGGAACATTTCCGGAGCTTGATCTAACCTGTTATGCTGAGATTTATGAGTACATCACCGATCCTGAAAATGGAACGCTTGTCTATGAAGACAATATTGCAGATATAGATTTAGATACTCCCCTTGGCGGTACAGATATATTAGTATTTGACGACTTCAATTTTGCAATGGAAGGTGTTTATGGCTTCTACCTTGATTTACCATTAAGTATTGATGATTATCCTAAGAATAACCAGGAAAAACTAATGATAGCAATTGATGATACAGATCCAGTTTCATGGGTTGAAAAAATGGAACCACCTGAACCTGACGGTGATAACGGTTGGTATGTAAGCGATGTTGAAGTCACAGTATGTGCAGAAGATCCAGATATTGCTCCAGGTATTCCTGGTTCTGGAGTCGGACAGGAGTGGATTGATTGTATTACATATATATTAGATGAGAAACATAATTCCATTGAATTTTGGGTAATAGATAATGTTGGTAACGATGAGACACATCATATATTAACAATCGATATTGACCAAACAAATCCAAACATGGATGTGGAATGGGAGATATATAAACAAGGTGGTTCATGGTATGTTAGATTCACTTGTGTTGCAAGTGATGTAAAAAGTAAAATGGATCGCGTAGAGATGTATATCGATGATGAATTACATGAAACAATAACGGGACCAGTACCTTCCTATGAATTCGAAATTAAATGGTCAAAAGACTTGAAAACTTCAACTTTTAAGTTTGTGGCTTTTGACATAGCTGGTAACTCTGCATTTGAATTAATTAATGGTTCAGATATCAAGTCCTGTTCAAATATTTATATCAAGCAGTTAAGTAAAAATCTAGTAATTCAGTTTTTGGAAAGATTTTCAATATTTCAAAGGTTATTAGATATTCTAAGTAAAATGTAGTTCAATAAAAAGTTTTATATACTTATTATTTGATGAAATTATATCCTTTTTAAGAGGGAGGACTATGCATAAAAAAAATATTATTTTAAGAAGGAAGCTAATGAAAAATATCATTGTTTTTATCGCTTTTTTTGTTTCAGTAATTCTAATTTCAAGTAGTTCTTTGTCAGTAACACTTAAGACAATTTCAGAGGTTAAAAATATTGATTTCAATGAAAATAATGAAGAATTAACTAATTATAGATCTTTAACTGGTTTAGCTCCGAGAATTAATACAGAAAAATCAATTTTTAAAACAGCAGTTAGCGGAAAAAATGAAATGCAAACAAAAATTGGTAATAAAGCACCATTAACTTGTGTTATGTATGGAATTTCTCCATATTGTGGAATTTGTATTATCCCAATAGATGATCCAAGTAACATGACTTGTCAAGGGGGCGGAGGACCAGGTGATTTTATGGCTGGTGGAACATGGATGCCAGAAGAAAAATGGATATGCTGTGAATACGGAAGCGGAGTCTTATGGGAGATAGACCCAGAAACTGGTGATATGTATTCTATCGGTGGTGGAGGACAACCAATGAACGGTTTAAGCTGGGACCCACTCAACAACCAGATGTATGGAATCGGTAACACAGATGACCTATTCAAGGTAGACTGGGAAACCGGAGCAACAGAACTTATTGGTAGTGGTGGAACTGGACAGACAATGATAGCACTTGCATTTGATGCTGATGGCGAATGTTACACTTGGGATGTTAAATTCAGTGGAGATTCATATCTATATTCAGTCGATATTGAAACCGGTACATGTACAAAAATCGGTTCAATGGGTAAGACACTATGTTACGCACAAGACGGTGATGTATGTTTTGAGGAGGACAGACTTATTCTAACTGCCTATATACACAACCCAGAATACGGTGGTTACTTATGTGAAGTTGACAAAGATACTGGATCATTAGAAATTATTGGTCAATTCCAGTATAATTGTGAAATCGATGCTTCAATGTTCCAAAACACATATGCAACACCAGAACATGATATTAGTTTAAAAAGTATTATACATCCTGAAGATGGTTATGCATGTGAAGATATGGCTGTAACTGTAAAGGTGAAAAATTATGGTAATAATATAGAGGAGGACGTCCCAGTAAACATCGTAATTTTAAAAGATGGTTTTTATGAGGAATATAATGAAACAGAGTATATCGATGTTTTGGATCCTGGAGAGGAAAAGGAAATAGAATTATCAACTTGGACGCCAGATGACTGGCAAAGTGTAAGTAATGAAATTATTGATTATAAAATAACAGCTCATGTCAATTTATTAGGTGATCAATACCCAGATAATGATTACAAAGAGAAATTGTTTGAGCTTTACTTTGGATATTTGCATGATGTCGGATGTATAGATTTAAGTGGACCTAAAAGCGGTCCTGCACAAACATTTCCAGTCTCAGGTACAATTAAGAATTTTGGTCAATATGAGGAATGCTGTTTCAAAACATATGTAGAAATTGCTGAACTAGATGTTGAAAACCAAGTTGAATTATTAACTCAAGATTTTTCAGATACTACATTTCCACCAATTGGATGGACCAAAACACATAATAATTGGATGTATAATAATTCAAATCATGCTGGTGGGTCATATGGTGAAGCAAGATTTTACTGGTATCCACCATCAAATGACCTCTTCAGGTTATATAGCCCTGCGATTGATACTAGTGAGTATGGTGTCATAAAAATTGATTTTAAACATACCGTTGATCATCAAACAACACCTTATACTTTACAAGTAGAAACTTCAAATGATGGAATAAATTGGGATGTAGTTTGGTATGTTGATCCAATGTGTAGTATTTTTCAACAAGATGTATCAATAATCACGGCTCAAAATGTTGGTTCAAATACTTATGTTTCTTGGACATTTAACGGCGATAGTTCAAATATTAATAATTGGTATTTTGATGATATAATAATTAGTGGATATGAATCTAATGAACCTGAATATCAAGATTATAAATGTATAGATACTATTGATTCAGGTGAAGAACAAGTCCTTGAATTTGATGATTGGACGCCAGAATTTCTTTTAGAAGAAACAACAGGTGCTATAAAATATATATTAAAAGCATGGACTGATATGGAAGAACCAGTAGATGAAAATCCATATAATGATCTTTTTACAAAAATTATTGATTTAGAGTTCTTTCATGACGTAGGTATCAAAGAGATTATACATCCTAATATGAATAGTAGAGATATTGATGAATGGCTACATTTCGATAATGG
>WOR8_10006967_pt1 | contig 10792 bp, 8 predicted proteins | sample DeeMarSeWOR38_10_FD_19890 | JGI IMG/M metagenome (IMG submission 19890)
TACAATCTGATACGATCTTATCAGGATGCATATTCTTAACCATGTAATTGTGCAAGGCCAATCTTTTATAATAATCTGTTTCAATTCCAAGGTATTTATCCAGGCCAATGCCCAGAACACCTTCTGCAGTGACTACTGATTGATTAAACCGGGAGACATATGTAATAATATCCGGGATTTCACGATTGGGGAAATGATAGGAATAGTAACTGAATGCCCGTTCAAACTGATTCTCAAGATCACTAACTTCAGGAAAGATATCCATGGTAAAGTGATACACCTCATTGTTGAGGAAATCGGTAAGAAAAAGCTTTAAATAGGCCGGATAGGTAATTTGGCCAGCTCCACCAATATTAATTATCTTATAATTAAACAGATCAAAAAACTCACCGTATTTATCATATAAAAAAGGAATTGAATCTGCAATATGATTAAGGTCTAATGAAAAAAGGTCTACTTCAAATCGTTTAATTTTTATATCAACATCAACTTTTGAGATATCTGCATGATAGAGATCTTTTTTACATGAAGAAAACAATGTTATGGTGATAAAGGCCCACGTGACGGGTGTCAATATCTTCTTCATTCTGAATCCCATAATTATCCTTGAAAATTATACTTTTGTAATACCATAAAGAGAAACTCGTAAATATATGAAAAAGTACATATTCACTGTAATTCTTTTGATGTTTTCAGTCCTTAATTATGGACAGAAAATCAGTTTCAGTGTGATCGTTGAGCCTCAAATGTCCTGGATGGGAACCGATGTGAAAACCGTTTCAAGTGATGGTTCGGTATTTGGGTTCAATGCTGGTCTTGTATTCGATAAATATTTTGCTGAAAATTATGCTTTCTCATCAGGTATTTTCCTTTGGAATACTGGTGGTAATCTTAACTATTCCGATTCAACCGAAATTGGATTTCGTTCTGGCAATGAGATCCTTGAACCGAATACGAGTATGAGATACAGACTACAATATATAACCGTTCCTGTTGCACTGAAACTCAACTCAAACCAGATCGGATACACCTCTTTCTATGCGCATCTGGGTATAAACAATCACATTAATGTGAAAAAATCTGCTGACGTAGCATCGTTGGATATTGAAAAAGTTGGTATCCCGGATGAAATTCAACTATTCAATATGTCTTATTTCATTGGTGGGGGCGTTGAATACTCGTTAGGTGGCACCACCGCCATCCTGGGAGGCATCTACTATACGCATGGTTTTCTGGATGTTACAACATCAAATGATTACAGAGCTACCCTGAATGCAGTTTCATTACGTGTCGGTGTTCGGTTCTGATCATAATATTTCAACGTATTCTGCACTATGAAAATTGGTTTAGCTCAGTTAAACTTACACATAGGTAATTTTAACGAAAACGTCACTTCAGTAGCTTTTGAGATAAAGAAAGCGCAACAATTTGATATTGATTTACTTGTATTTCCAGAACTGACTATTTGTGGTTATCCTCCGCTGGATTTATTAGAACACAAGAAATTCATTGAAGATTGCAACCGGGCCATTCAACAAGTTTCCCCCATCTGCACAGAAATCGGAGTACTCATCGGGTCTCCTGTGTTGAATACAAAGCCGACCGGCAAAAAGCTCTATAATTCAGTGTATTTTCTCAATAAGGGTACTGTTCAGCAAGTCTTTCACAAAACCCTTTTACCCACCTATGATATTTTTGATGAATACCGTTATTTTGAATCCAACACGGATTTTAAACTGCTACAATTCAAGGGAAAGAAAATAGCGGTAACCATATGTGAAGACCTGTGGTATGATCAGCCTGTTGAGACAGATTTTGCCAACAGCCGTTTGTATACTGTCAATCCGATGAAAAAATTGATGGATTTAAAACCTGACCTGATAGTTAATCTTGCAGCCTCCCCTTTTTCGTATACTAAGATCAAGGCAAAAAAGGAAATATTTATCAACAATGCGAAAAAGTATAAGCTCCCTGTGATCTACCTTAACCAGGTGGGAGGACAAACTGAACTTCTGTTTGAGGGAGGATCACTCGTTGTTGACGCGGAAGGCAAGATTGTAAAGGAGATGGAATATTTTCAGCCCGATAGCTGTTTTATTGATGCAGATGCACTGATAAATTGCAGGTTATCAGAAGAGGTCAATGATCAAGATCCAGTTGAAATGATTCACAATGCACTTATTATGGGGATCAGGGATTATTTCGGAAAAACGGGATTTGATAAAGCAATTCTGGGATTGTCGGGGGGAATTGATTCAGCTGTAACTGCTGTGTTGGCCGTAAGGGCACTTGGATCCGAAAATGTTCACGCTTTATTATTGCCTTCACAATACTCTTCCGTCCATAGTGTTTCAGATGCAGAAACCATATCCAAAAATCTCGGAATGAATTACGACGTAATTGATATTCAGAATATCTTCAATCAATTCAAGACCGAGTTACAACCTCTATTCAAAGGCTTGCCTGAAGATATTACAGAAGAGAATATCCAATCCAGGATCCGAAGTATTCTATTGATGGCCTTCTCAAACAAATTTCACTCCATTCTTCTAAATACAAGCAATAAAAGTGAAGCCGCTGTTGGATATGGAACCTTGTATGGTGATATGGCAGGCGGATTGTCCGTACTTGGGGATGTATATAAAACAGATGTATATAACCTGGCAGGCTTTATAAACAGAAAGAAAATAATCATTCCTGAAAATAGCTTAACAAAACCACCCTCTGCTGAACTCAAGCCGGATCAAAAGGATACAGATTCATTGCCAGAGTATGAGATCCTGGACAAAATTCTTCAACAGTATATCGAATTCAAAAAATCCATCAAAGAGATCGGGAAAACAATTGGAGATCCGGGGATGGCTGAGCGTGTCATTAAACTGGTTAATCAAAATGAATACAAAAGGTATCAGTCACCACCCATTTTAAGAATATCCTCTAAAGCTTTTGGTGCTGGAAGAAGAATGCCACTCGTTGCAAGATACTGAATTGACCATCCTGCAGACAGTGAACACTTCAGAAACCAATTCCTGCTCCTTCCAATTTAAATTCTTGAATAAACCTGAAAAATTGTTAATTTTTTATACCTTTGTATGTTTTATAACATATTTCATAAATAGCTAATAATGAATGAAAAAGGTGATAATCTCAAAAATTGCATAGAAAATCATATGTCGGTATTCAATGTCCTGACATCTGAAGAAAAAGAGATTTTACAAAGAAATTATACTTTTCATGATTTCAGCAAAGGAGAGATTATTTTCAAAGAAGGAGATAAGCCACCCGGATTGATATGTTTATCGAAAGGTAAAGTCAAGGTGTTTAAGGAGGGTGTTGGAGGAAGGGAGCAAATAGTGAGAATGGCAAAACCTGTCGGATTCATTGGTTACAGAGCATTATTTGCCGAAGAGAATCATTCAGCTACTGCTGTTGCAATTGAAGATTCAGTTATCTGTATTATAGATAAGGAAACAATTTATAAACTTCTGCGCTCCAACTCAGATCTTTGCCTGAGCATAATCAAAGCATTCGCTACAGAGCTTGGATTTTCCAATAACCGAACCGTCACATTGACACAGAAGCATATTCGTGGGAGACTGGCAGAATCACTCATTTTTCTCAAGGATACATATGGATTCGAAGATGATGGTGCTACCATTAAGATCTATCTGTCGAGAGAAGACATAGCCAACCTGTCCAACATGACAACTTCAAATGCGATCCGGACATTGTCAACGTTTGCTGGCGAAGGCGTGATTGGAATTGATGGAAGGAAAATAAAAATACTTGACCTTCAAAAACTTGAAAGAATTAGTGAGTTGGGATAAGGCAATCCCGTATTGCAACAATGATCCCTGTCTGTAAATTATGAATTTCATCATTTTTTCATTGGTCTATGGGCCACTCTGGTTACTAACCTGGCTTCCTCTCCCTGTATTATACCTGTTATCCGACTTTTTTGCTTTCCTGATTTTGTATATTGTTCCTTACAGGAAGAAAATCCTCTATAAAAACCTGTTGAATTCCTTTCCCGATAAAAGCAAATCCGAAATAAAACGGTTGGCAAACCGCAACATTCGTTTTTTCTGTGATTCGTTCATTGAATCCCTGGCGTCAATCCATATGACAGAAAAGGTGATGAATAAAAGATACAGGTTCAAAAATCCAGAATTGCTCGAAAAAATTCATGCCAGGGGTAAGGATATTATGTTACTGACGGGTCACTATGGAAACTGGGAATGGTTCAACCTGATACCGAAATATTCACCCTATAATGTAATTGCCGTCTATAAGATTTTGAATAACAAATATTTCGACAGACTTTTTATCAGGCTTAGAAGTAAATATGGCGTTATCCCGGTAAGCCGCCAGGATACCTTACGCACCATTTTAAAATACCAGTCTGAGGGTGAATCCATCATGGTTTATTCACTTGCAGATCAGCGACCCAGGGGAGTACAGATTCAACACTGGATTACTTTCATGAAACAGGATACACCGGTCGTTCTTGGTCCCGAGAAGATAGCCCGCAAATATAATATGGCCGTATTTTTCTATAAAGTAACCAGGGTAGGAAGGGGATACTACGAATGTGAATTTGTACCACTGGAGGAAGATATCGCGTCTACTGAGTCCCCGGTGATAACGAAAAGGTATTACCACATGCTGGAACAGCACATTACCCGGTATCCAGAGTATTATTTATGGACACATAACCGCTGGAAACACAAAAGAAACGTGTAATTACTATGGTAATTCCTCCAGTAGATTTTCAACCTGGCGCAGGGTTTCATCAATAGTAAAGATCCGTTCCACTTTTGCTTTTCCCTGCTGACCGAATTCCTTTCGAAGCTCTTCGCTATTCATCAGTGTTGACACCTTGTCGGCAAGATCCTCAATATTGCCCTTCTTCGCAAGAAATCCGGTAATCCCGTGATCAATGATTTCTGTCGAACTAAGGATGTCAAATGCAACAATAGGTTTTTCCTCGGCCATTGTCTCCATCAGCACATTCGCTAATCCTTCCCACAAAGATGTCAGCAGGAAAATATCTATGGTCCGGTTAAAACTCTTGATATTATCAACAAATCCAAGAAATTTGACTTCTCTGTGAACATTATATAATTTCGCTGTTTTTTGGAGCTTGTTATACAGTTTACCAGAACCGGCTATGAGGATCTTAAAATTGGCATTGCGTTTTTTTAATTCCCTGGCCAGCTGGAGAAGGAAAATATGTCCTTTCTCCTCGCTAAGCCTGCCTGCATTACCAAGGATTATCTCCCCATCTTTCCTTTTATATAATACCTGTGATTCGATCTTCCTATATTCAATCATATCGATCCCATTGTAGATAATCCGAATTTTATGAGGATCAAACAGCAATGGATTATTAAAAAGAATAGACCGTTTTACCTCTTCCGAGTTGACAATGATATAGCTCACCAGGTTTTTATAGATAAACCGGTTTAATGCGGTATTCTTGATAGGTATGGCAGTACCTCTCCGGTATATGACATTATCGACACCAGCAAGCCTGGCAGCCAGTCCGGCTGCTTTAAGGTCGGAGGATAGATTAATGATCAGCGTTTTGATCTTTTCCTTGCGGAAAATCCTGATGAGATGCATTATTTTAAAAGGATTCAGGAAGCTCAGGTTTGCAATGGGTACCTGGTATGTTTTAATTCCCGTAGCGGTGATCCTTTTATACAGCTCGCTATTCTTGTTGGTGACTGCAATGGCTTTGTATCCGGACTGAACCAGGCGCTTGGAAATATCGAAATGCCATTTTTCCCCTCCGCCCCACGATATCAGGCTATTGAAAAAGCACAGCTTGTCGCGTGCTGCCCTGACTTCTTCCTTATATATCCTTCTCAGCTTCGAATACTTCAAAAAAGTTTCATGGGCTGAGTTCACACTGATAACCAGCCCGTAAAAACCATCGAGAAATCCAAGCTTGATCACGTAATCGCGGAACAGCCTCCAGATGGGATGAAATAGAATGTTGAAATAGGTTGCCCTCCTGCCTTCTTTATAAAATGACCTGGCAACAATATCCGAGAATTTATTGATTTGCTGAATATGTTCAGTGATCGAGTAGTACGAATAATGAAGAATATCACCCTTTAAATATCTCCGGGAAGATCCTTTATTCAATATGAACCGGTCATGTGGGTTGATCCCTCCCCATTTCCCTTTCCGGCTATCCCATAAACGCAGTTTCCTTGATGGATACCAGCTGGAATGACGAATCCATTTCCCGCAATAATTGGTCATCCTGTTAAAGTAATAACCATCATGTTTCCAGTTCTTCTTTGTTTCAATAATCGATGCCCTAAGCTGATCAGAGATCACTTCATCAGCATCAAGTGAAAGAATGTGAGGGTATCTGGCCTTAGTGATAGCCCAGTTTTTTTGTTCGATGTGGCCTTCAAACTTATGCTGAATGAACCTGGCACCGTATTTTTTGCATACCTCCTCTGTTTTATCTGTTGAAAAGGAATCAACAATGACAATATCATCGGCCACATCACGTACGGAATCCAGACATCTTCCGATGTTTTTTTCTTCGTTGAAGGTTATTATGACAACAGATAATTTAATCACTGCCTTTGTTTTCTAAGGATCTCCAGAAGTTTCGCAATTTTGTTAATATAAGAAAATGCGAAAAAGCTTTTAAGACGGCATTTATTAAACCGTAATATCCATCTAAAAACCCTAATTTAACAAAATATTGCCTAAAAAATTGATAAAAAGGAATAAATACAAAATGCAAGATATTTGCTTTCATGCCTTTTTCATATGACAAGTTTGCCTGGATTTCAGTTGCATTATTCAATTCATCTATATGCTGCTGGATGCTATTGAATTTTATACAGTAAAGATCTCCATTCAATAGTTTACAGGAAAGTGAAGGATCCATTTCCAACACAGGCTGGCTGTCTGATTCAATCCAACGACACGATCTTTTTTTATAAAGCCGTAACGGCTGATCAGGATACAGACCTGAATGCCTCATCCACCTTCCATAGTAATTAAACAACCGGTTTATACGGTAACTACCAATCCCGGAATTTTGTTTTATTTCCAGAATCGATTCCCTTAGGCTTGGGGAAAGGTACTCATAACCGTAAAGAAAAAAAATGAGGTCATTTTGTGATTCAGAAGCTGTATTCTCTATTACATCCGCATTCAGTGATCCTTTAACATACTTGTATTGAATCTTGAAATCCCTGGTTAGTTCTTTTGCTTTACTGGATGTTGCCGGATCAAGCAAATATATCTCATCTGTGATTTGCACTACCGACTTCAGGCACTTCTCCAGGTTATCCTCATCAGAACGGTATAATATGATGATTGCCAGTCCGGGCATACTTATCACTCCTGGTAATATATTCGATTGACTCTTTCTGAAATACCCGCCATTATCTCATATGGAATGGTATCAATCCTTGCAGCCAAGTCCCAAACCGGATTGGATTTTCCGAAAATAATGACATCATCGCCTTCCTTGGCCTGGACACCAGTAAGGTCCACAAAACAGATGTCCATGCAGATATTACCAATCACCTGTACCCGTTTCCCCTTTATCTCGAAAACACCCCTTCCCAATCCAAGTCTTCTGTCGATACCATCGGCATAACCGATGGGAACAACACCAATTACCCGGTCTTTATCTGTAATACATCCCCTGCCATACCCTATCGAATCACCTGCCAGGACTGTCCTGATCTGGGAAAGGGTACTTTTCAGTGATGTGACATGTTCCAGTCCGCTGTTTTTCAGCGTGCTGATACCATATAACCCAATCCCAAGGCGTACCATATCAAATTGTGACGCTCCAAAGCGTTCTATTCCAGCAGAATTCAAAATATGTCTTAAAATTGGATAATTGAATTCCGACACAAAACGATCACTCATTCTTCTAAATCTATTTATCTGCGAAACCGTAAAATCATCATGATCCGGATCCTCAACAGCAGCCAGATGGGAAAAGACCGACTGGATATGCATCTTGTCATTTTGCTTTAAATAATCCAGTAAAGAATCCAGATCTTTTTCATCAAAACCAAGCCGGTTCATACCTGAATTCAACTTTATATGAACCGGGAATGTTAAAATATTTTGTTTTTTCAGGACTTGTTTAAACCGGTTCAGGCTTCTGAAATTATACAATTCCGGCTCGAGGTTATGCTCCAACATGAGTTCAAGACTTGAAATTTCAGGATTCATAACAAGGATAGGAAGAGTAATCCCTGCATTTCGTAAAGCGATACCCTCATCGACAAATGCAACTGAGAGGTAATCAACCTGCTGGTATTGCAGGGCATTTGCGATCTCATAGCTGCCGCTTCCATACGACAGCGCTTTTACCATAACCATCACTTTTGTTTCTGGATCAAGTTTTGACCTGAAAACATTAAGGTTATGAATCAATGAATTCAAGTTAATTTCCAACACAGTCCGGTGGATCTTCTTTTGTAAAAGGAGTGAGATCCTTTCAAACTGAAAATCTCTCGATCCTTTAAGCAAAATGGCCTCATCGGAAAATTTATGTTGTCTGATATTTTCCAAAAACTCGCTGGTTTTGCGGTAGAAGCTCCCATCCTTAAACCTGTTCTTGTTCCTGACCAAGGCTTCTCCTATACCTATAAAACGATCGACACCCTTTTTCTCAACTGACAGTGCAACTTCGTCATATAATTCAGCTTCATTTTTCCCTGTTTGAAAGATATCAGAAAGGATCAGGGTCTTTTGAATATGCTGGTTCTGCTGGTTTAAAAAATCCAATGCAATATCCAACGATGCCAGGTCAGAATTGTAGGTGTCATTTATCAATGAGCAATTGTTTATTCCCTGGATTAATTCAAGACGCATCGCAACCGGGGATAAATTCCGAAGTCTTTCCCTGATCACATTTTCGTTATAATCCAGGAGAAACATACAGGTTATAATATGCATTGAATTTTCGAGTGAAGCTTTATCCGTAAACGGAATATCCATCTGATATGTTTTCCCCATGAAACTCAGATCAATGAAAGTACTCCCCTTTTCCTGTTTGAAATCATTAAGGATCACATCTGCCGTATTATTCATTGACCAGGTAAATAACTTCTCCCCTTTAAACTGTTTCACTACCAGTTTCTCAATAACCGAATGATCACGGCAATAGACTATCTTATTACATCCCTGGAATAAGACCAGTTTTTCCCGGGCTTTTTGTTCATAGCTTACAAAATTTTCCTGGTGTGCCTCTTTGAGATTAGTAATGATCCCTATGTCTGGCTGAATGATTGACTGAAGATTTTTCATTTCTCCGGGCTTTGATATCCCTGCCTCAAATATGGCTAAATCATAAATCTTGTCAAGCATCCATACGGATAGGGGCACACCAATCTGTGAATTGTAACTTTTGGGACTCCGGATAATATTTTTATCAGGTTGCAAAGCCTGGAAAAGCCATTCTTTTACTATGGTCTTTCCGTTACTCCCGGTGATCGCAATGACTGGAACATTCAATCCTGACCTGTGATATGCAATAAATTTCTGCAGACTTGCCAGGGAATTTTTAACCTGGACAAAATTTACTCCTTCTTTAACTTTACCATTGGGGATTGTCTCCACAAGGAAATTTTTTACTCCTCTAGCGATCAAATCCTCAATAAATACATGTCCGTTATGTCTTTCCCCGGGAATGGCAATGAACAGCGTATTATCAGGTGACGAAAGTGTACGGCTGTCAACTGAAATATGCTGGAAGGGGGAATTGGGATTTCCCTGTATCGTTCCCCGTACCACCTGATTCAATTCATGAAGGCTATATTGCATATTGATTCAATCGAATGCTATCTGTATTACCGGTCCAGAATAGCATGGTTATAACAGTCCCTGCATAAAGGTTCATATTCATCTGTTTCACCCAGTAAAACCAATTCTTTGGTATCAGATTTTCTGAAGGAATACTGTGCAAGGTTTCCACATCGTACACAGATAGCATGTACCTTGGTCACGTATTCCGCAGTAGCCAGCAAACCTGGCATTGGTCCGAACGGATTTCCTTTGAAATCCATATCAAGTCCGGCAACAATAACCCGTATTCCCATATTTGCCAGCTTATTGCATACTTCAATCAAACCCATGTCGAAAAACTGCGCTTCATCAATACCAACGACATCTACATCATTAGCAAGCAAAAGAATGCTTGCTGCAGTATCTACGGGAGTTGACAGGATGGCATTTTCATCATGTGAAACCACCTCTTCTTCAGCATAACGGGTATCAATTAAAGGTTTAAAGATCTCCACACGCTGCATGGCAATCTTAGCCCGCTTCAACCTCCTGATCAGTTCTTCGGTTTTACCCGAAAACATCGAACCGCTAATGACTTCGATCCAACCTCTTTTTTCACTAGTATTTGCCGAGTTTTCAAGAAACATCAGAGAAGAATGTCTTTTTTATCTTTACTTTTGCAAAAATAAAGAATTATGACGACCATGTTATTTTAATCACCAGTTTATGAATGTAATAAATATTAAGCAAACCATGATAAAAGACCTGGAAGAGCTTTTAAAAAAAATAAAAAAGTATAACAATCCTGAGGATATGCCTAAAATCGAAAGAGATATTTTGCTATCCCGGCTGCGCGAAATATATAACGTATTGGATCGGATTCAATTCGTAACAGAAGAAGCAGCAGTGGCAGAGGCAGCAGCAGGAGAAGAGGAAGAAGTGGCAGCGGCAGCAGCAGGAGAAGAGGAAGAAGCGGCAGTGGCAGAGGCAGCAGCAGGAGAAGAGG